>JGI24709J26583_10004456_pt1 | contig 10556 bp, 11 predicted proteins | sample BioPla2DNA1_FD_26583 | JGI IMG/M metagenome (IMG submission 26583) | reverse complement strand
TGTCGTTTGGAGCCAAGGACACCAAAATAAACAGCAACTTGTTTTGCTTGTTTGCAGATAAATTCTAGTGAAAGAATTTATTTTCTATCCATTTTTGCCGTAAAAAAATACATGACTAATGTCAAAGCAGTTATCACTTTCAGCTATTAATAGTATAAATAACAGTGCCATTATTGGTGCCATTTGTTGGCATTGATGCAATACGTTTGGATTAAATGGTACAGTGAAATTAATAAAGGCAAATGGCTCCTTACAGCCTTATATCTGCACGATAGTGCCGTCTGTGTCACCTGCTGATAGAGTGTTTTTAGGTGGAAATCAAGAGGTAAAGCGGCATGTTGCGGGATATTTTTTATGAAACAGCGGAATAGGAAGTTATCCTTGCACTTTTTTTTACTTGTGATATTGTTCGCAAAGTAAAAAAATAAACATAGGACGTAGAACATGCCAAAGAAATCAAAATCGCTTGAGTTAAGAGATTTTTTATATCTGTTGATGTCATCAGCATTGCTGGCCTTTGCTGTAGCAGCTTTTTCAGCTCCGAACAATATAGTGCCTACGGGTGTGACAGGCTTGGCAACCTTGATTTATGCAAGCTTCGGCATTCCTATCGGTATGACCGTTTTGATTGTGAATGTCTTCTTGATATTTGCCCAGACAAAGCTTGTCGGCGCTAAAACAGCCAAAAAGACTATTTTTGTTATAGTGCTTTCTTCTATTATGACAGACTTCCTTATGAAAGTTGTGCAGATACCTGCTGCAACCAATGATATAAATCTTGCTACACTTTACGGTTCTGTCTTGACAGGTTTGGGGATAGGGTTGGCTTTTAAAGCAGGGGGTACTACCGGCGGAACCGATATTATCAATCAGATACTGCAAGTCAAAGCAAAAGTGCCTCTAAGCTATTCGATGTTGTTGAGCAATTCAGTTGTGCTTGCTTTCACCGGTTTTAAGTTCGGTATGAGTGGCGTTCTTTACAGTCTGATTTATCTTTTTATCTCAAGCAAAATACTTGATGTGACTATTGAGGGCATGACGGTTTTCAGAACTGTGTTCGTTATCTCCAATGAAGCTGAAAGAATAGGAACGGCCATAGTTGAAGAACTTAGACGCGGAGCTACATGTCTTGATGGCCGCGGTATTTATTCAGGAAAAAATGTGGGTTTTTTGGTGACTGCTATCAAGAAAGGAGAATTGCCTGCTTTACAGACTCTGATATATTCCTTTGACCCAAAAGCCTTTGTTATAGTAAATGAATCAAGACAGGTGCTTGGTACAGGCTTCTCTAAGCTCCAAGACGAAGTCAGGTTCAACTTTGACGAAGTATCGCTTGCCGAGTATCAAGCAATGCGGGCACAGAAAGAAGAACAGAAAGAGCAAACCTCGAAACAAGAATCCGAGAAACCTTTGTTAAACCACTGAACACACGGAATACACGGAAAAACTTCAAAGATCTTTTCTATCCACAGATGACGCAGACGGGATTTTAAGCATAGCTTAAAATCAGGGTGTAGAGGTTAGGGAGTAGGGAGTAGCGAGGACCAAAACCAAATACCCAGAACTAAACGACCAAACATTATCTTCTATAAAACCTAATGTTACCTTGTCTCTGATTAAAAGCCAGATCGAACAAATAAATTTGCTCTTTCTGGCTTTTAATCAGAGATCTCGTAAAAATATAAAATATTTTTACTTATGTCGTTCGGTCCAAAGGACATCAAAATAAACAGCAACTTGATACGCTTGCCCGCAAATGAGGTTCTATTCGAAGAATTCATTTATTGCCCAATTTTTGCCTTCAATTCAAAAACATGGAAGATCTGAAATATCAAAGACAAAGTAAATTAGAATGCATAGTGTAAGTGTAAAAAGCTGGATAAAATCTAGAAAATAAAATATCGGTTCTTTTTCCGTGTATTCTGTGGTTTATAGGGTTTTTATGTCACAGACCACTAATCACTGTTTTATCAGTGTGAAGTTACGCCAAGTGACGCCTTCTCTGCCTATCTTGTCCGGTTCTTCGTCTCCGATTTTTGTAGTGAAGCCATGAGAAGAGAAAAGATTTTGCCATTCCGCAGGAGTAAGAATATTCATGAGGCGGTTTTTGTCGTCGATCATGTCTCGATTAAGTCCAGGTCTGGAAGCTGGCAAAGAAACAAGACCTTTTGCTCTGGTTTTCAGCACTCTTGCTATTTCTGGAATTGCTTTATTCAGGTCTTCAGTTGTCAGGTGCATAAGGCAAGCTATAGAATAAAAGGCATCATAGCTTGCATCTTCTGCAGGTATTTTGTCTGGCAGAACGCAGTAGATTGCTCGTCCTTTTAATTCGGGATGCAAGATTTGAGCTTCCTCAAGCAGATTTTTTGCTCCGTCGAGGATGTGTACATTGTAGCCGAAGTCAAGCATTAAAATAGCATCTCGTCCCGAGCCCGAACCGATTTCCAATATTTTGGCTCCTGGTTTGACCAGAGTTCTGAATGTTTCATGAAAAGAATTCAGACGTACATTGTCATGCTTTGCGCAAAACTCTTTGGCGTTGTCTTCATAAAATTGTACAGTTGTATTTTTATTCATAGGAGAATATTTTATCCGCAGATTGCACAGATTTCCACAGATATTTTTATTGTAAAAATATTTTTACGATCCGCCTTGTTAGCTTTTTCAGTCTGTGGTAGCCTATATACAGGAGACAACATGCAAAAAGACGAATCAACAATACTTAGTTTAAAAGAAGTTTCGGAAATTTTAAAAGTTAACACTGAAGTTTTGCGAAGGTGGCTCAGAGAGGGCAGGCTTCCAGGCTTCAAGCTGGGCAGTTATTGGCGTGTGAATGCGGCTGACTTGGAACCTTTTTTACGTCCGACAACAGGTGCTTCTTCCAAAGAAAAGAATCCCAGCGGTGTTTCCATGTGTTACAAGTTTCCGAAATGGCTTGAGTTTTCAGGACTGCCTGAGACAATGAATAAATCAATTGATCCCGCGGCTTGGGCCGTTTTCAAAAAACTGGTTGAATTAGATTTTGAAGCGGGAAGGCCAGAGAATCGCCTTGTTTCCTTGGAGCTCTCAGAAATATCTACCAGGATAGGTCTAGAAGAGGATAGAGTTGAAAAGGTTTTTCGAAAACTTTGCGATGACAACTATGTCACAAAAACTTCAAGAAAAGGCGAAAATTACTTTTCCATTGTTACACCTATACGCACACCTCGTCTGATTCTTGATATAGATTATGAAAAAGGCGGAGTGAAGGGCGCTCCTGATTATGCTCTTGAGAATCCCTGTCTCAGAAGATTCTTAGAGTCGTATTAAATATTTAATAGTCATGACAGCAGCAGAACAAGAAGAAATTGTAACAGAAGAAAGCGAAAAAAAACGGTCTGATTTTTTTGAGTTGAAAAGCAACGATGAGGCACAGTTAGCAATGGCTTCTGGCTTTTTAACGCTGGTTTCAGCCATTATAGCGGTTATATCGATTATATCTTTGTTTCTTCAGTTTTCTAACGCGGAACCGGGAATCACCTTTATAAGCATGCAAGAAGGCAGGCTGGTTTTCTTGTTGATCCTTATATCTCTCGTTTTTACCTATTTGAGGCAGCATCTGCAAGTGTTCGTTATGGCTTCATTTGCGCTTTTTATAGGAATAATCAAGCTTTTGACAATCTATGATTCCTTGGCTGTAGAACGAATGGAAGAATATTTTCATGACGGTGGCTATTTCCGCTCTGTCATCGATATTTTAAATGACTCGGGCTCTATGCGTTTCGGTTTTAGCCTGCTGACAGTTTCCTTGTCGCTCTTTTTGTTGTTCAGAGTAGTTTTGATGATTCTGGAAATCAAAAGAGAGAATCTGCAGGCTGAAAGAGAAGCCGCACGCTGAAACCGCCGAAAACATTTCTAAACCACAGATTCCACAGATGGACACAGATAAGGACCTTTAAAATCCGCAGATTACGCAGACGGGATTTTAAGCATGGCTTAAAATCAGGGTGTAGGGGTTAGGGGGTGGGGTAGGGTAGCAAAAAACAATACCCAGGACAAAGAACCCAACATGCTAAAAATTATGCCAAAACTTCGTTTTTGCTAGTCTCCGATTAAAGCGAGCTATTTATCAAATAACTTTGCTGAATATCTCTTTTAAACTGAGACTTTGCAAAAACTGAAATTGTTTTTGCATCGCATTAGTTTCTTGAATGCAGATTCTAAGAAGCAGCGGATGGTAACCAGTTCAGTGGGCAAAAAAGGATATTTTGTTCTATCCTTTTACACTTTGCATTCTACATTTTACATTATAGAAACCAGGCACTGTGATGTTAGCATTTTAATAGTACAAGTTAAATCCACTGATTTCTCTAAAAATATTCAAGAGATGAGAGAAAAATGGGGGGATAAAAGACAAATGAGGAGATTATACAAATGAAAGCATTGAAATGCCCTGCTTGTGGAGGACCTCTTTCGAAGGATGCAGATGAACAAAGCTATTGTTCATATTGCGAACAACCCTTTGATGGACAAATAAAGACAGAAAACCAGTCGTGCAGCAAATTTAAGGTAAAGTCTGTTGCCGTTCCTTTGATTGTTTTGGCTTCAATGCTTATTGTTTATTTCGTGTCTTCAAAGGGCGAAAGAAATGAAACATCTGCACTTGAGCAAATGTCAGCCAAATCAGATACATCACAAAAATGGAAAATAAGAGGGGATGGAGACAGGATAATAGTAAATTTTTATGATAAATCATCTGACGATTATTACGGAAGAGTTCTTGACGATTTATTTTCTTCCAGTGCTTCTAAGAGCAAGAGCTTTGAGCTATTGCTGGAAGAGGTAAAGAGCAAGCTTGAAACAACAGGTGAAGGGGTCACACAGAAAGCGATAAATGAAGAGTTTGCTTTAAGAGTTTTCGATAGAGTTTTCGATAGAGTTTTTTCTCCTTTATATTCCAAGTTAAACAAGCTTGTCGAAGATAATGGAGTGAGGGTAGATGCTGACAAATTGGCACAAACACTAAACTTTCCAAAACTTCCGGATTCTTCCAAAGAGTGGAGAAGGATAAAAGAAGATGGAGATTTGGTTATAGCGAAATTTTATGACAATTTGTCCACTGAATATTTTGGAGTCGTTCTTGAGGATTTGTTTTATCCCAGCAATCCCAAGGAAGAGCCTTTTAAGGACTTGGCAAAGCAGGCGGAGAAAGAGGTTAAGAAAACTGTTAAAAAGCCTAGTAAAGAGCAGATACAAGAAGCGGTTGTTGTTTTGATGCTGGATAAAGTATTTTCTCCTTTATATTCTAAGTTAAACAAAGTGGTTGCGGATAATAAACTTGGGATTAATACCGGAAGATTGGCGAAAGGAATAAAATTGCCTAAAGGCGGAATAGCCTATAAATCGCTTATAGGCCACAGTATAGGCGGTGCGGCACTCTTTGCCACAGTTGTGGGAGCTAATGCTTATATTAAAGTATCCGGGCTAACGTTTTTGGGTTATCTCGGAGCAAAAATTTCTGCTTGGTGGACGGGTACAACTATTGCGGCTTCAGCTCTGACAGGCAGTGCTTTCGGTCCTGTGGGTGCGGTTACGGGAGCAGCTGTTACCGCTGGAGCCGGGTATTTGATCTATAAAGATCAGCAGAAAAAAGCGGAGGCAAAGAAGAAACAGGCATATGATGAATTGATAATGAATGTGGGAAAGACTGATTCTGACGTGAAAAATCAGTGGCTTGTTCTTGTTAACAATCTGAAAGAAATGGAAGAAAAACAAGAACGGAAAAACAAGACAGAGGCTCACAATACACTAAAATTAGCTATAAAAGGAACCGCTGCTGATGTTCAAACCCAGTGGTTAAAGTTTATTCAGACTTTGAAATAATGCGAAGAGACTTCTTCGAATCCAGCTATTGCTTTCTTGGATTATTCTCGAATTAAGGACACGGGCTTATGCAGATACTTAAAATAAATAGAGTGATTTGTGTTATTCTTCTCATTGCTTTTGCTGGCAACACTTTTGCGGCTTCGAACTCTTCATTGCAAAATAGTAAAATCCTTACAGAGCAGGGTAAATCTTATTGCCAAAATCTGATAGACAATGCTGTTAAAAGCACTGCAAAAGAGGTCATGTCAGAGATAGACTCTGTATTCAGAACAGCATCTCGAAATGCTGAGACCTTTGTTAACAAAGTCTGGAGTAAAAGACAAGACAAAGAATATTGGCTAGAGCTTTTTTACTCTGAGCTTATTGATCAACAAAACTTGAATGCTTTATTTAATACTGCTTCAGCTTTTTATAGGAGTAATTTAAGATGCACCTATGAAAAAATTGCTGAAAAAATGCTGGAGCAGACGAGAAGAAAGCTTGAAAAGGGCAATATTGAATTTTCAGAGTTTGAGGGGACACAAGAAGATTGGGATAATATCAAAAACAGTCTTCCTACAGCTGCTGAGATTGCAGAGAAAGTCTATTCTCAGTTAGAGCAAGAAGGTTTGCAGAAGCTTACCCTTTTGGAAAAGGCGGATAACGTTTTGCATGATAAAAGACTTTTGCTTCTGTCTCCTGTTTTGCTTTTAATCACCGCTGTTCCCGAACTTCTTCCTGCACTTGTTAGCGCTTCAACGTTATACGCAGCTATGAATACCTATTCGAAAAACAGGACGGAAAAAGATAAAAAACATTATGAAATTCAGCTTATAAGAGCTTTGCGTGCTGAGAAGAAAAATTATCAGGATGTTTTGACAGAAGGTTATCGAAAACTATTGTCAGATAATATTTACCGCTTGGAAGAAGAGATCATAAGAAAATTGCAAGAGAGTATGAGCATAATCTAAAAAGGCTGATTGGCTCTGAAACAGTTGTTGTTTCCCGATAGACCGCCTCTTAATCAAATAAAGGATTCTTATTTATTATTGTCCAAACGAATTAATAAATATCTGGCAAAACGGCAACTTGATAATTTTGCTAAAGAACCTCTTGGTCCATTGAGTGACTATATTGCATTGCTTTCGCAAGCTATGACATATGCCTCCCAATACAATAAACAACAGAAAGGCTCTAACAGTGACAGATAGAAACGATAATTCAGAGATCATTGCCTATCTTGAATATTCTAACTTTTATGCTTCTCTGGAAATCGCCTTCTCAGATGGCGGCACTGGCCCGCCGAAGCCGCGATTTCCAGCAGGGCACTCTTATAGGGTTAATCTTTCCTTGAAGGAGGAGGTGCTTGTTTGCTGTTCAGTTCCCCTTCCCATGTTAGCTTCTTATTAAAGAGAGCCACCAACAACATGGTTAGGGATTTTTGGGCAGCGGGCAGAGAAGGTAACGATGCCATTGGTGAGGGGATGTGGTGTGGTGAAAGAGGGGAGAAGCTACTTTAACTTGTCGTAGCCAATTGCTCAATTTTAAACAATTTGCTTTCTTGAGAGAGTTCAATAGCTACATGTGCTTTCTCAATCAGCCCTTCGGGCAGCTTGTCTTTCAACATCGAAATGACCAGCTGTATTTTGCGGTCTTTGACAAAATCAGCAATTTTAGAAAGCTGGTTGTCATGCATCAGCTCTTTTTTATCGTTCAAGAGAAAATGCAGGCAGGGAATGTTTTCTTGATCAGCAAATAAAATATATGCCAAATCAAAGCAGATAATTTCTCCTTGCTTCTTTCCTGAGCTGAAGTTTAAATTGAAAGACGTAAACTTATATACGGGCTTATCGGTCTTTTTATCTCTTTCTTTTTCAAAATTTAAAGCGTATTTTTCGCCGTACAGTTCATGTGAAATGGCGGAAAAAAGTTTATTGAATTTGTCCCGTTGAGTTTTTAACCTCTCTTCAAAGGCAGGTGAATGTATATCAGCATCTATTTGGCTTAATTCATCATCCAACTTTTTTATGTTGTTTTCCGCTTCTTCTATCTGAGATATGATGTTTTCATATTCGCCTTTTTTTTGATATTTTTGATTTAATATATCTATTATTTCCTCCAGCTCTTCGAAGGAATCGCTCTTTGCTATTTTCTTTGCCAGTTCTTTTTCAGCAACCAATTTCTCATTAAGACGCATTTGTTCGCTGGCGATCTGTTGCTCTAATCCAGGCAGCTCTTTGGTTATAAATTTTATTTTTTCAACTATCATTTTGTTGTGGTAGTTGACCAAGTCTTCAAAGGTTTTGTTTATTTCTGCCAAGTTATATTTGGCTTCCCCGTAAAGCATTTTCAATTGTTTGATATCGATATTTGCCTTGTTTTGCTCCATTCCGTTCTGAGCTTCCAGAATGATATCTTTGCGTATAGACAACCTGCCTATAGCTGAACTGATCTTGTTTATTTCATACTTGATTTGGTTTAACGAATTTAAATCTTCTTCAAAGTTTATATTTATATTCATCGAAGATTTTTTTTGATTTAATTCGGCTATGTCGTCTTTGATAGCGCCAAGGGCAATTTCATAAAAATTTTTTCTTTGTTTTGATTCCAGTCTGTCTTTGTATGCATACTCCTGCTTAAGTTTTGCTGTCAGAAGTTGTTTTTGGTCGGCTCCCGGAAAGCTGCAACCCAGAAGGTATAAATATAAGGCTTCATACTCAATATCGGAAGTGTATTGATTCAAAGTCTTCAAAGTGTTGTTTATGTTTTCGTCTTTGTATCTGATGTTATGGGAAATAAGCTGTTTGAAAGTGGGTTTTTCAGTTTTTAGTTCAGGAAAAACGATTTCTTTTAACTTTCTATCAAAATCTTTTTTTAATATTTCTTCCCCGTTGATTTTTCTTATTGCACGTTTGTTTGATAAAAAATTTCTCTCTATAACAATTTCATTTGAATCTTTTAAAGCCAAGTCTTCAACGAGAGTAAGAGTAATTAAAACTTCGTTGCTTATCAAAAAATCCTTTACTTCGGTATAGATATCTTTTTTGTTTTCCGGATCTGAATAAATTTCTTTATCATCGCCGCCCAAACAAAAATATATCAATTTTAAGACGGTTGTTTTGCCTACATTGTTACCGGTCTGTTTTTTGTCGTCAGTCGGGGTATCGTCTACGATTAAGTTTAAGCCGCTAACAAAATTTATATTGCGGATTACTTCTTGTTCTGTCGAGACTTTTAAATTCTTTATGAACATTTTTTGACAACCCCCTTTTCGTCAATTTTTGCGGCATCAATTAAATAAAGCCAATCCAAGCTCAGTATGAAAATTGAAAAAGACATTTCGTGGGTCTTTTTAAGGTTTGCATAGAGTTCTAAGAGGTTTTGCTCCGGTGATTTTTTCAGCTATTTCAAGAGCAAAGCTCCATTATAGTAAATGCTGAATTCAGGGTGTATGTTATCTGGCAGTAACATTTTTATTATGGCTTTCTGGATTTTCAAAAATTTTGCATCTGATGAATGCGTCCACTGCTACTATATCTATGCATGAATTGAGTTCTTCTGGCGGTATTTTTTTATAATTACTGCTGTTGATAACGATTTTAATGAGAATGTTTTCTATTTGATAAAAAATTTCTTCGGGTTTCTTGTCGGTTTGCCTTAACTTAATATCCCAAGAATAATATTTAGACATTGAAAAACCCTTCTGGATGTGTTTTAGTAATAGTTACCACACCAAAATTGAACACACCAAAAGGGTTTCCAATGAAAAATATATCATCTTCTTTCTTGCCTTTCAAGCTTGCTTCAACAGAGGAAAAAATATCTTCTTATTCTGGTCTCGCATTACTCGGCGAATTCCTTTACGGCATCGGGGTTCCGTCTCTTCTCGACTCCGAAATAGCAGATTTTAAAAGCAGCCGCGGTTACAAAGCTTCCGATTTTATCTTGCCGCTGACTTTAATGCTTAACGGCGGCGGACGCTATATTGAAGATATCTGATGTTAGCATTTTAATAGTACAAGTTAAATCCACTGATTTCTCTAAAAATATTCAAGTTATAATAGAATTGAATAAAGGAGAAATTCAATGGCAAAACGTTATCCGAAACAATTTAAGGAGGACGCCCTCCTCTATGTCCAAGAGCATCCTGATTTAAGCCTTATACAGTGTGCCAAGAACTTAGGTGTCAATGAAAGCACTCTTCGCACATGGATTCGTGTAGAAGAAGAGCGAGGCGAAGCACATCGGGGCAGCGGCAACTTTGCATCAGATGAAGCGAAAGATCTTGCAGCTCTTCGAAGGGAGAACCAAGACTTAAAAGATGCCCTCAGAATATTAAAAAAAGCCATCGGCATTCTGAACAACTGACTGAGAAGCTTTTCAAAGAGACTCTGAGCGAAGAAAATCTCTCAGCGAAAAGCGGACGCCGTCTTAATGTCAGCAGAGTGCTTCGATTCTTAGGCGTTTCAAGAAGCGGTTACTGCAGCTTCAAAAAACGGGAATCTACATCAAAGTCTTCAGTTACCCGCAAAGCGATGCTTAAGCGTCTGGTTTATCGCATCTGGTCGGAATCAAGGGAGATTTACGGTGCTCCGAAAATCAGAGAAGAATTTAAGAAAATGGGTGTTTCAATAGCAGAGAGAACAGTGGGAGCATATATGCATGAAATGGGTATAAAAGCTTGCTACATAAAAAAGCCTTACCGCCAAAAG
>JGI24709J26583_10004453_pt1 | contig 10560 bp, 13 predicted proteins | sample BioPla2DNA1_FD_26583 | JGI IMG/M metagenome (IMG submission 26583) | reverse complement strand
TAGAGTAAAATATGTGTAATCTTTGAGACCGCACCTTTTAAATATTTTTGCATAAGCAATTTTAACTTCTTTGTAATATTCATCTAAATCTTTTTCACTTAAATGAAAGGAGTAAAGATCTTTCATAATAAATTCTCTTCCTCTTAATAGTCCTGATTTAGCTCTTTTTTCATTTCTGTATTTTGTTTGTATTTGGTAAATAGATTTAGGAAAATCTTTTTCACTTTTTAGAAACTTCTTAGCTAAAGGAGTTATAATCTCTTCATGTGTCCAGCCTAGTCCAAAGTCCTCTTCTTTAAGCTTATACATTTCTTTAATCTCCCATCTGCCTGTTTTCTCCCAATTATGTTTAGGGAGAAGCCCAGGCATTAAAAGTTCTTCTGCCTTTACTTTTCTTAATTCTTCTCTGACAATATTTTCAATATTTTGAATTACTTTTAAACCTAAAGGAAGGTATGAATAAATGCCTGCACTTAATTTATCAATAAACCCTGCCTTAATTAAAAGCTTGGCGTTAAGACTTTGTTCATCTTTTGGTTCTTTTTTTTCAGTTTTGGAGAATAAATTAGAAACTTTCATTAGAATATGAAATCTTTAAATTGAAAAATATCTTTGATAATAATTAAGACACCTAAACACATTAGCAAGATAAATCCAGCACTATCAATTTTTTCACTTAATTCGTCTGTAAATACTCTTGGGTTAATCTTTTGGAAAAAAAGGTAAACACATTTTCCACCGTCTAATGCTGGTAAGGGCAATAAATTAGTAATTGCAAGGGCAAGCGAAATAATAGCAGTTAAGTTTAGCATATGCATAAAGCCTTCGCCTAAGCTGATTTTAGTAATTGCAAAAATACCAACAGGTCCTGCAATTGCATTTGTTGCAATAGAAGCATCTTTTGCTTTAAAAGAATCAGCAATAATGCCTCCTAATGTTTTTAAAGAGTAATCTGCAAAGTTATAGGTGTGCATTGCCCCTGAAAAAACTTTGTCTTTTAAATTTGAGTTATAGGAGATGTTTGCAATACTTGTGTAACCTATGCCAAGCCAGGCTTCCTTGTTATCAATAGTGTGCACGGTTTCTAGATTGGTTTCCCTTTGTTTTGTTAAAACTCTAATCACTTCTCCTTTTGTTTGTTCTAAAATAGTATTAAGCTCGTTTGCACTTTGCACTCTTGTTTCATTTATTTCTAAGATGAATTCGTCTTTGTTGATTCCGCTTAAATGGGCAGGAGAATCCTCTCTAACATCTCCTATAAGTAAATAGTTTTCTTGATGTCCAAAAGGAAACTTGTATTCTGGATTGATAAGACCAACGCTTGAGTTTAAATTAGAAGAGAAAAGGATAATGTAAAATAGTAAAATAGAAAGCAAGAAATTACCCACAACACCACTTATTATAATGATGAATTTTTGAAAAGTGGTTTTTGAAGTAAAACTGCTTGGGTCTTTTTGGTTATCTACTGGTTCACTTTCTCCGTAAATCTTGTTATAGCCTCCAAAAGGAATAGAGCCAATCGCGAATAATGTTTCTCCGATTTGTTTTTTCCATATAAAGGGAGGAAAACCTATGGCAAATTCAGTAACCTTAGTTTTTGTTTTTTTTGCACCTAAAAAGTGTCCGAATTCATGGGCTGAAACAACGATGGTTATGATAAACGCAAAAACTATTAATGCTAATAAAAAATCTAAAATCATACTTCTAATTCTTTTTTCTTGTTTTTAACTATTTCATCTACCTTTTTATTATAATTATCTACAACTTCCTGAAGTTCATCTTTTGCTTTGAATTTGCTGTCCTCTGATATTTTGCCTTCTTTTTCTAATTTTTGAATGGCTGACCAAGCTTCATCTCTATACTTTCTAATGGTTTTTTTTACATTGTCATCAATTTGTCCTACTGTTCTCATCATATCTTTTCTAATATCTTCGGTTAAATCAGGCATACTAACCCAGATGCCATTNGAGTCTGCCACTGGAGAAAATGTTGTATTAGCTTGAATGGCGTGAGNAATAGGCTCGATATAGGATTTATCCCAAGGCTCAACCCTTATTTTCTTAGGCTCTGGAGCAGATATAGCTGCTAGTTGCTTGATTGGCATTTTTGAGCCAAACACATCAACTAATGTGTTTTCAATAAAAGCAGGATTAGCTCTTCCTGTTCTTATCCCTGCTATTTTTTGATTAGCATAATTTAATGCTTTTTCAAATCCTTTTTTAATATTTTCTATTTGTTCTTTATACATAAATTAAATATTTATCATTAAATTTTCTAGTAATAGCTTTTTATTTGTATTGGTATTATTTAAGAAATATTTAGTTTCTTGGACTTTGCTGATAATATTTTTTGTTTGCAAAAGTGAATCATTGATTCCGTGCTTACTATAGAGTTTAAGGAGCATTTCCCTTCTAAAGAATCTTTCGAATATGTCTAGGATTTCAGATGCAATTTCTTTATCTTTGTAAATGGTTTCAACATAGGCGAATCTTTTTTGAAGCTCTTGTGTTTTAATTTGGTTTAAATAAGTGATTGTTTTTTTAAAAAATTCTTTTTTAAGTGGGTCATTAAAAAACTCAAGGGCTTTTCCAGGTTTTCCTCCTGAGAAAAAACTAATTTCTTGTACTTCTTCTTTGCTTAGTCCTTTTTCTTCTAAATAATCCTCTATTTCTTTTCTTAAAACCTTATTAAAGCTAATTTCTTGCACTCGCGACCTGATTGTTTTTAGGAGCCTGTCCTTAAAGTTTGTAATTAAAATTAAAATTGAATCTTTGGGTGGCTCTTCTAATAGTTTTAAAATGCTATTTTGCGAAGCATTATTCATTAGGTGTGCATCATCAATAATTGCAATCTTTTTTTTATTGCTAAAACTTTTAAAAGATAAAAAAGTTTTAAGTTCTCTTATTTTGTTAATCTCAATATTATTATTCTCAGGTAAGATAAAAAGCAGGTCAGGTGAGATATTCTTACTAATATCTATGCATGTTTTACAAGTATTACAGGCATTATAATCGCATAAAATTAATTTTGCAAAAGCAATAGCCATTGTTTTTTTTCCGATCATATCTTCCCCTTCAAAAACAAAAGCGTGTGGCACTTCCTTAAAGTTTCTTAAAATCTGCTTTTGTTTTTTATGCCCTATAATATTATTCATATTTTACTCTTTTAATGTTTGCTCCAATGTTTTTTAACTTTTTGTCAATGCTTTCATAGCCTCTATCCACTTGNTAAATATCTTTTATGACAGTTTTNCCTTCGGCAATTANTCCTGCGATAATAAGAGAAGCACCTGCTCTTAAATCAAATGACCCTAAGTCTGCACCATAAAGAGCTGAGGGACCTGATACAATGGCTCTATGCGGGTCTGAAAAGAAAATATCTACCCCCATTTTTCTTAAACCTTTTAAATATTCTAATCTTCCATCGTATAAAGGGTCATGAATAACAGTGGCGCCTTCGGCTTGACTTGCTAGAACACCAAACAAGGGTAAAAGATCTGAGGGAAGCCCTGGAAAAGGCAAGCTTTGAATTTTATTTATCCTTATACTTTCAGAGGGAAAAACCTTAATTGCTTCAAGGTTTTTATCGTATTTAATAGTAATGCCTACTTTTTTTAATAATTTTAAAGGAAAGTATAGATAGTCTAGTTCAACGTTCTTAATAATAATGTCTCCTTTTGTTACTGCTCCTAGAATAATATATGTTCCTGCTTCAACTGGATCATACATTATTTTATGCTCAAACCCTTTTAATTCTTTTTTGCCAGTAACCTTGAATTCGTGAAAACTAGTTTTAATCTCAGCTCCCATTTTCTCTAAAACCTTTACAAGCTCCATTGAGGGATAATCCATATCAGCCATTTTAATTATTATTGTGCCTTCATTTAAAGAAGAGAACAAAAGAATGTTTTCTGTTGTGGTTACACTAATTTCATCTAAAATTACTGTTTTCTTAATTTCTTTTTTATGTCTTTTAATAGTAATTTCTTTTTCTCTTTCCTTGATTTCCATTCCTAAATCTGAAAAAGCATTAAGATGCGTGTCTACTGGACGAACACCAATAACACATCCGCCTGGTTTTGGCAGGGTTACTTCTGAAAATCTTGCTAAAAGTGCTCCAAAAAGTAAAACAGAGCCTCTTAATCTTAGCACTTTTCTTTGATCTACTTTTCTAGGGTCAATGCTTTTTGTATTTATTCTAATCTTTCTTTTATTTATCCATTCTGTTTCGGCTCCCATGCTTTCAAGTATTTCAATCATTCTTAAAACATCTTCAATTAAAGGGATATTATCAATAATACAATCTTCTTTGGTTAGAATAGTGGCTGCTAGAACTGAAAAAGTGGCATTTTTAGCTCCTGCTACTTCAAGCTCTCCTTTGAGTTTTTCTTTTCCATAAATTACAAATTTCTCTTTTTGCATATTATTTTTTTGCCATTAATGATTTTTTATAAATATCTAAATTGTCTAAAACCGCACCAGTTCCTCTTGCAACACAACGTAGCGGATCTTCAGCTACAAAGCAAGGCACGCCTGTTTTTTGGGAAATTAAAGTAGCAATGTTTTTAAGGCAAGCACCACCCCCTGCTATTACCATTCCTTTGTCCATAATGTCTCCTGCAAGTTCTGGAGGAGTTTCCCTTAAAACGCTTTTAATACAAGTAATTATTTCCTCTAAAGGGTCATTTATTGCATCGCAAATCTCATTAGAAGAGATTTTAATGGTTTTGGGAAGACCTGATTCCAAATCTCTTCCCCTAATCTCCATTGTTTCTTCTTTATTTACTTTGATTGCAGTTCCAATTTTAATTTTAATTGCTTCGGAGGTTTGATCCCCTATAGCTAGGTTATGCTTTTCTTTAATATATTCTGCAATACATTCATCTAAAACATCACCTGCAATTCTTAGAGATTCGGCGGTAACAATTCCGCCTAAAGAAATAACAGCGACTTCACAAGTTCCCCCTCCAATATCAACAATCATATGTCCTGAAGCTTGATTTATGGGTACACCTGCGCCAATAGCTGATAAAATGGGCTCTTTGGCAACAAACACATCTTTTGCGCCTGCATTAACACCAGCTTGAATAACTGCTCTTTTTTCAGTTGAGCTTATGCCTGCTGGAACACCAATTAAAAGGTCTGGCTTAAAAAACCTTCTAAAGCCAGTATTTACTTTAGATATGAAATGCTTAAACATAGCCTGTGTTATCCTAGAATTAGCAATAACACCATCTCTAAGTGGTCTATAAACTGTGATTGTGTCAGGAGTTCTGCCAATCATTTTCTTAGCATCTTTTCCTACTGCAAGTATTTTGTTTTCTTCTAAAGAAACAGCAACAACTGATGGTTCATCTAAAACAATTCCCTTACCTGGAATAAATACTAAGGAATTTTTTGTTCCTAAATCTATACCTATTTTCATAGTTCTTATCATAGCTAATTAAAAGAGATTTTTCAAGGTTATAAATAGTTTAATAATCCCAAATAAATTTAATTGGGACAATAAAATATTTATACTTCGCGAAGTATTTAAAAAAGAACACAATATTTATTATACATACATGAGAAAATTTTGTCTACCTTTTTGACCATCTTGGTGCTTTTCTTGCACGCTTTAATCCTGGTTTTTTTCTTTCTTTTTTCCTTGAGTCTCTAGTTAAAAGCTCTTCTTTTCTTAATCTTTTTCTGTATGCTTCTTCATCAAGCTTAACAAGAGCTCTTGCAATTCCATGAGCAGTTGCCTCAGCTTGTGCATCAAGTCCACCTCCCTTAACTAAAATTGAAATGTCGAACTTGTCAGTGATTTTCATCTTGTCTATGGGCTCTCTTACTTTCCCTTGCATATCTTCTGTTTGAAAATAGTCTTTGTAGTCTTTTTCATTGACAGTAATCTTGTTTTTTCCTTTTTGAAATAATCTAATTCTAGCAACAGCGGTTTTTCTCTTGCCAACAGTACTTATATATTTTACTTGTTTTTTAGTTGTTTTACTTTCTTTTACCATTTTATTTCTCAAATTTTAATCTATTGATTTGTTGCTTTCTTAATTTATTTTTAGGAAGCATACCTAAAACAGCTTTTCTTAATAATTCTTGTTTGCTAAATTCCTTCATAGGAATGAACTTCTCACTTCCAATGTAGCCAGTATGTTTAAAATAGGTTTTCTTTTCAAGCTTGTCTCCAGTAATTTTAATGTCTTCAATATTTTTAACAATGACAATATTACCTGAGTCTTTGTTTGGCATAAAATCAGGCTTGTTTTTACCTCTTAAAAGCAGAACAATTTCTGTTGCAAGTCTTCCTAATACTTTATCTTTTGCATCTATGTTGTAAGTTTCCATAATATTATACTAATTCAATTATTGCCATTCTAGCTCCGTCTGATTTTCTTTGCCCGAGCTTAACTACTCTGGTATAGCCTCCTTGCCTTTCCTTATATTTTGGAGCAATATCACTGATTAACTTTTTAACTATATCTGGAGAAAAGTCTTTTAAAAGAAGTCTTCTTGCAAGTAAATCACCTTTTCTTGCTCTGGTTATTTTCTTTTCTATAAAAGGAGAAAGTTCTTTGGCTTTGGCTTCAGTGGTTTTAATTCTTTCAGACAAAATTAAAGCTGATGCTAGAGCTATTAAAAGTGCTTTTCTTTGGTCTTTTTCTCTTTTAAATTTTCTTCCTTTTTTTAATTTTTTCATAACTTAAAATTCAGCTTTAAACTTTCTAAAACTTTTTTGATTTCCTTTGCTCCTCTTTTTCCAATTCCTTTTATCATAGCTAGTTCTTCCTCTGTTCTTGAAGTGAGGTCAGAAACAACTTTAAAATCATTTTCCTTAAGAGTGTTCATTACTTTTTCACTTAATTCAAGGTCTTTAATTTTTACTTGTTTTTCAGCAGAAAGATCACCTTTTAAAAACTGAAAATGAGCGTCTAGGATTTCAATGCTTTCAAGCAGGGCTTGTTCTGGTGTGATTATTCCGTCTGTTTCAATTTCAAGAATTAATTTATCAAAATCAGTTCTTTTTCCTACTCGAACATTTTCAACTTTGTAATTTACCTTTCTAACGGGAGTGAAGATCTTGTCAAGCTCCATAACACCGATTTCTTTTTTTTCTTTAGCACTGTCATCTACAAGTTTGTAACCAAACCCTTTTTCAATTGTAATTTCAATTTCTAATTCTGTTTTTTTATCAGTGATTGTGGCAATGTGTTGCTCTTTGTTTACTAACTCTAAGTCTGCTCCAAATTTCAAATCTTTTCCAGTGACTTCTTTTTCTCCTTTAACCTTTAAGGTTGCAGTTTGAGGTTCGTCTCTATGCATTTTAAACCTTAATTGCTTAAGATTCAAAAGAATGTGAAGCACGTCTTCTTTTACTCCCTCAAGAGCCACGAATTCATGGGAAACTCCTTTAATCTTCACTGTTGAAACTGCAGAGCCTTGAAGAGAAGACAAAGCTACACGTCTTAAGGCGTTTCCAATAGTAATTCCATATCCTGGATGAAATGGTTCTATTTCAAAAACACCATAATTGTTGTTTTTGCTACTTTTTTTAATTGATGTAGGTAATGATATCATATTTAAATATTTTATCTTGAATAATGTTCAAAAACTGAAGATAATTCACCAAGTAGCTGAACATCGTCAATTTTTGGATATCTTTTAATTTCTCCTTCAAGAGTTTTTTTATCCATTGAAAGCCAGGTTGGTATTTTGGTTTTCTTTAATTTCTCTTCAATGTTTTTGAATATTGGCTTTTCTCTTGATTCTTTTCTAATTGTTATTTTATCGCTGATTTTAATTTGCCTTGATGGTATTGTGGTTTTTCTATTATTAACNGAAAAATGACCATGAGATACCATTTGTCTTGCCTCGCCTCTTGAATTAGCAAATCCTAATCTAAATACAATATTATCTAATCTTGTTTCTACGCTTTTAACAAAAGCAGAAGGAACGTCTTCAACTATTTTAGTTTTTGTATCTAAAAGCGCTTTAACATAATTTCTAAATTCTTTTTCTGACAAAAGATAAGAGTTTTTGATTTTTTGCTTTTCTCTAAGCTCTCTTCCATATTCAGATAATCCTCCTCTTCTTCTTTTTGCTCTTTGTCCTGGTGGAAAAGGTCTTTTAACAAGCGCACACTTAGGAGTAAAACATCGTTCTCCCTTTAAAAACAATTTCTCGCCTGCTCTTCTACAAATTTTACATTTAGGTTGTTTAATCATATTTTTATTATAATCTTCTAGGTTTTCTTTGACGACAGCCATTATGTGGAATTCCTGTTGTGTCTTTAATTGATAATAGTTCAAAACCTTGGTTTGCAAGAGACCTTACAGCTGATTCTCTGCCTGAGCCAACGCCTTTAACAAACACTCTTACTCTTTTAATGCCCATTTTCTCGGCAATTTGTCCAATTGCTTCAGCGACTTTAGAAGCTGCAAAAGGAGTGGACTTTTTACTGCCTTTAAAACCTAATCTACCAGCAGACCTTTGGGATAATGCGTTTCCAAACTGATCAGTTAAGGTGATAATTGTATTGTTGTAGGTACTGAAGATATAAAAGGCGCCTTGCTTTGCTGTTTTTCTTGAAACTGGCTTTTCAGAGTCTTTTTTAAAAACTTTTTGAAGCTTTTCACCCTCTTTAACCATTTCTTCTTTTGTTTGTGTTTTGATGTGTTTTTTTCCCATATTATTATTTTGGTGAAGGAGCTCCTTTTCTTCCTGAGCCAACTGTTACTCTTTTGTTCCCTCTAACGGTTCTACTGTTTACTCTTGTTGTTTGTCCTCTCACAGGAAGCCTTTTTGAATGACGTTGCCCTCTCCAAGAGCCAATATCTCTTAATCTTTTAATATTTACCATTGTGTCTCGCTTTAAATCTCCTTCTACTAAGTGATTAGTTTCAACAACTTCTTTAATTTTGTTAAGTTCTTCTTGGGTTAGATCTTTAGCTTTTTTATCTAAAGGAATCTTAGCTTTTTCTAAAATTTCTTTAGACAAAGTCTTCCCTATTCCGTAAACATAGGTTAATGAAATTTCTATTCTTTTTTCGTCTGGAATATGTACTCCTAAAACTCTTGGCATAAATATTATTATATTATCCTTGTCTTTGTTTATGCTTTGGATTTACTTTACAAATCACATAAACACGTCCTTTTCTGCGGACAATTTTACAATCTTTACAAATTTTTTTAACAGATGCTTTTACTCTCATTTTTTCCTATAAATTATTCTACCTCTTTTGCTATCATATGGGGTCATTTCTACTACTACCCTATCTCCTAAAAGTACTCTAATTTTATTCACTCTTAACTTGCCAGCTAAGTGTGCAAGTACTTGTCCCTCATCATTATCTAATTCAACTTTAAAGAATCCATTTGGGAGACTTTCTATAACAACTCCTTCTTTTTTAATTTTTTGATCGTTTTTTGCCATATGACATTGAAAGAATAACAAAAAAAACTTAATCGGTCAAGTGGTTTGACCTTTTAGTCTTCAAATTCAATTTCTATATCTATATTTTCTTTTTTATTAGGTAATCTATTTTTCCAAAACAGTGAAGCAGTTATGTCAGCGCTTTTAATCTCTGGAAAGTTTTTTAATATGTTTTTACAATCCTCAATCTCTAATCCTTTAATATCATTTAATAATAGAACTTCGCTTATCTTTGGGTATGTCTTTGCACTTACTCTTAAAATTAAAGCATCTTCATTTTCTTCGTCTTTTTTGAATTCCTTAAATATTGTGTTAGGAACAAATTCTCTATTTTCCTCGGTTAGGAGTATCTTGCTTGAAATAAATTTATCAACATCAGACTTTCTAAAGACTAAGACTTTGGTTGTAATTGTAGCTTGAATTTTAAAATTATCAACCTTGTCTCCTTTTGTGCCTAGAGTAATAAACTTGTCAAAATCTTGCTCAAAGCTATTTTCTTCATAAACATAGGCGCCCACTTCATCTAAATTCTTTTTTAAAGATTGTTTGCCTTTTTCGATTAAAGCCTCTTTAAAGGTTTCTTCTGCTTTTTCAATGTCTTTTTCTGTGATCACTTTAATGGCAGACCTAGAGCCCCCACTCAAGGCTTGTCCTTCTTTTAGTTCTCCAGAGATAACACTATACCAGTCTGGATACTTTAAAAGTCCAGGAACTGAAAAAGTGGAAGAAGTAATATTGTACTCCTCTCCAGCTTCTTCTGCAATAACAGCCGCTTCAATACAATCTTTAGCGGGAATGGTAAGGGCTTGCTCGGCAGTATAGATTAAGTTTCCTTCTTGAGATAAAAATCTAGTACTTTTCTGAAGGTTTAAAGGGAGAGAACGGCTGTTGCAAACAGTAATAGTTCCGGTTGCTTTTGCACCTGTTTCGTCAGAACCTGTGGCGTCAAAAGTTTCTTCAAAGTCTAGTTTTTCTATAAAATACTCTCCTGGAAGAATGTTGTTTTCAAAGTCAATACTAGTTTCTTTAGCAGATATGTATATTGTTTCCTCAAACTCAATGTTTTTTGTTAGAGGGTAAATAGTGATTCTTCCCTTGCCTTCCCAAAAAAAAGCAATGCTAAGTATAATAATG
>JGI24709J26583_10004445_pt1 | contig 10580 bp, 23 predicted proteins | sample BioPla2DNA1_FD_26583 | JGI IMG/M metagenome (IMG submission 26583) | reverse complement strand
GAAATTTTAGACGAAAACGGAAAAGTTGAAGAACAAATAGATTCTAAATGTAACAGCTACACAAGAAATGGGTTAAACTTAATTGCACAGAATTCAATGTACTTGACCTCGGCAATTGCATCGAGTGGTTATTTCGGGGACGGAACATTATCGTACAAAAATATCGAGGGAATTATTATATCAGGACATGGGATAGGGTATTCAGACAACACCGCACTCGTTGTCGGCAACGGTCTTGATCCAGAACACTTAAATGCTCATATATTGTCAAACGATATCACAAGCTCTTTTAGCTCCTCAGATACTCAAACGACTACAACTTTTGACAGTATTACAAGAAAATTACAAACGGCTATCCAACGCACACTAACAAACAATACAGAATCTATAACATTAACAGAAGCTGGCATTCGAGTCGGGATCCAAAGCCGTAGCGGCTCTTTAACCACCAACAGAACAGTATTAGTTGTTAGAGATTTGTTTGAAGTTCCAATAGAAATTCCAGCCGGAAAATCATTAACGTTTACTTATAATTTCGAACTTCTGTATTCCGAATAGTATTATTTGGAGAAATGTGATATAATGGATTCGAGGAGGAGATGGTATGAAAAAATATTTAGCAGGATTTATTTTAGGAACGCTACTGGCAACAGGCTTAACAGTATTTGCAGATGAAGTCAAGAGCTTGATAGCTGAAAAAGCGACATTTGAAGTGTTTGTTGGAAATGAAAAATTTGAGAGCGATAAGCCTATAGCCGTAATTAATGGCTCTACTTACTTGCCATTGAAAGATACAGGTGAAGTACTTGGAGTTCCTGTAGAATGGAATGAAAAATATAGAAGAGTGGAGGTGGGAGAAATGAAGGAAGCCGAACCAACAGTAATATTGGTACCCACATCAACACCAACATCAATGTCAACACCAATCAAAACACAAACGCCGACAATTTCAGCAGGCAAAGAAGTTGTTCAAAAATGGTATGATTTCAGATCGGAAATAACAGCTAACGAAGACGGGTTTCCGATGATAACAAAAGATGGCGAATATTATTTGCCGCTAGGTTTATTTGGTGACAATCTCGTATACCCACCAGAGTGGCCAAAAGATGGCATCTTTTCAGTACAGCTCCCCGGGAAATACCCGGTTCCAGCTCAAGAAGACAATTCATTAAAACACGAAGGTCGAACATTCATAAAGCTTTCATCGGTAGGGCTAAAAGCACGTATAGAAGGAAACACAGTCTATATAGAATGGGCAGACTGAAATTTAAAACAATATCAATATCAATAGGCACAGTAGAGAGTCAGAAACGACTCTCTTTTTTGTATGCAATTTTAGGGGAGTAGCCAAGGGAGGGCGGTGTATACAATTGGATGAAAAAACAGAGAATGCAATAATTAATCTAATAGAAGTTATAGAGAAGCAAAACAAAAGATATTACAACATTATCATATCGTTAATAGCTGCCCTTTGTATTTGCACGTTAGGAATTCTATCAATCCTCTATTTCAGCGACTACAAAGGACCAAGTGTCGAACAAAGCAATTCTGAATTTACACAAAAAATCAATTGAAAGGATGATTTTGTATGAGTAACACTACATCAACGCCGGTCCCGACTCCTACACCAGCACCAGCTCCAAAACCTACGCCGGAACCTGAGAAAAAATCAAACGGAAGCTTGTGGGATAAGATAGTTAGCAAGTTGAGAAAAGACCCACCACCACAACCGCCACAGGCGAGATAGGGGGTTAATCTATGTTAGAAAAGTGTGACGCTCACAAAGAAGTAGTGGGCAACATCAAAGAATTGTTTACAAGGGTAACGGCATTAGAACGCTTTCAAAGCAGTTCTGAACAGTACAACAGGAATATTGACAGAAGATTTGACGAACTTGAAAGCAAGACAGATAAGATAATTGTCACAACTGAGAACATTCAGGCTGAAATGAAAAAACGTAATGATCAAATCGTTGAAAAGATTATTGCCGCTCTTATAGGCGCAGGCATGACGATTATAATTGCAAAACTAACCGGGTTGTAAGAAAGGGTTAAGGTGATTTTATGAGTAAGGAATATTTAGTAAACTGGACTAAAGCTGCAGGAATAAGAGCAATAAAAACAGTTGCACAAACCGCAATAGCAACCATCGGAACATCAGCGGTATTAGGTGAAGTTAATTGGCAGATGGTTGCTTCTGCTGCCGCATTAGCTGGGTTGTTGTCGTTGTTGACGAGCGTGGGAGGATTGCCGGAAGTGGAAGGTGAGTAACTATGATTAGCAAACCAAAATCATATATAACGGTGGTCACAATACCAAAGGTTCGAATCAAAAAAATAGACGTTGCAATGGGTGCCGAGCCCGTCGAACAAATGGAAAAGGCTTATCTTCGATTAGATAAGCCTGATTTCATGATAAACGGTGGATTTTTCGATATGTCGAATGGTAAAACTGCATCTAATTTGATTGACGAGGGCGTAACTAAAGGCAAAACTTGCAGTAATTTCGGTTTGGTAGTTGATAGCAATGGCATAAGATTTGGTGATATAGCCGAGGCTAAAGTTGATTTTATCGGAGGAACTCCTGCATTAATCAAAAACAGCAAGATTGATATTGATCAAAGTTACGGCGATGCATTCAATAATTGCCGTCATCCTCGTAGTGCTATAGGCGACAACAAAGACAACTTTTTTCTTGTCGCTGTGGACGGTCGAACAAATGGACCCGGAATGACTCTTCCGGAGCTGGCGCAATTTATGTTGTCAATTGGCTGTGTCAATGCAATCAATCTCGATGGCGGCGGGTCCACTCGATTACTCCACAAAGGTGATGCAATCAACAGACCGACCGAAAATAGGAAGGTTGACAATTTTGTTTGCGTGTGGACAAAAGAAACATCTTTGCTTGATTTATGCTTGCCAAAAGTCGGATGCGGATACGTGTGGGGAAGTCAGGGTGAGATGTGCACAAAAGAATTCCTTAACAAGATGATCAACACATTTGGTACAAAACACTATTATTTCAGCGATTACAACGCAGAGAGGTGGATAGGTAAGCAAGTGTTTGACTGTAGCGGTCTTATCGTGTGGGCAGGAAACCAACTAGGTATAATCAAAGGCGATCACACCGCGGCAGGGCTATACAATTTGTGTGACAAAGTTACAAATCCTGTTGCCGGTGATTTGTGTTTTAATGACAGATTGACGCATGTTGGTATCTATGCCGGCAATGGGAAGTATCTACACGCTAAAGGCACTCGTGACGGGGTAGTGTTAACGGACAAATATAATTTTGTGAAATTTGGAAGACTGAAAGGAGCGAATAGCGGTATGAATTGGGATGAAAAGAATAAGGAATTTGTTAAGACAGTACAAAAGGTAATCGGTGTTGAGGCTGACGGATTGGCAGGAACAAAAACTATTGCGGCGTTTGAAAACTTTGCAAAAAGTAAGGGCAGCAGCGACAGCGAAATAAAACAAGTTTGGGCGAGGCTAATGGAGTTGTTGAAATAAAACAAAAGCCCCGAGACTAACCCCGGGGCTTTCTTAGTTCTTCAAGATATTTTTGCAAAGACTCATATTCTTCATCTGTAATGTAAAAAGCTTTCTTCTTTCGTCCTGTTGGTTTTCGTCCAGCTCCTTCGCGAACACCACCCCATCCAGGAACTTCAAACCATTCATCTGTAATTCCTTCTGTGTCTTCTTGATTTCCGTATAACCAAATAACAAACTCAGTTTTTTCGGTTTCGCCATTGGTGCTTCTTTTATATTCTGCTATGAGCCTTACTACAATACCTCCGCTTCCTCCAAGTATGCTAGGACTATAACACACTTTGTAATGCGTTACTTGTGAGGTATAGCTAAAATTATAACTTAGTCTAAGTGTTTGGATATTACTGCTTACGGCATCCAACAAATCTTCTCCTGATATTGTTTTGCCGTTGTGAATTCTCCATGTATTCATAACATCCTCCTTTAGGCGGTTTTATGGCTCACCGCCAACCATTTTTTGTTCTACTACTTATACTGCTACTGACTTAATGCCAGCAGCTTCAAAATGATTTCTTATATCTGATACAGTGCCAGCTCTGTTGGCTACTGCTTTCATTCCCACTAGGTCTATGTAGTACTCTTTCGAGTAATGAAAGCCTTTTACGTACAACCTATCATTTCCGCCTTTTGTCCATCTTGTAACTTTCAGGCCTTGAGCCTGTAATTTTGCAATTATAGCTTCAGGAGTTTCAGTTTTTGTTTCTTCCCATGCCTGACGTAATGCCAAGCTTAATTTTGCCCTGTGGTCACCTTCTAAAGTTTTGTAAATTTCCCAAGCTCTTGTCATTACGTTTTTCATGTTCAAGCACCGTCCTTTTGTTTAATTTGTTATCTTGATATTAGTATACCAAATTCAAGTTTGAATGTCAACACCTAAATTCAAATTTATTTAAAAGTTTTTTCTAAAAAAAGAAGCCTTACTCAGGCTTCCCGTAAACACGCTCCAATCCTTTTTTTGTAATAATATAATTCCTCCCTGTCTTCCGATACTCATTCGGCGAAAAACGACCATCTGCAATCGCTTTTCTCAACGTACTGTCATCCTTGCCGTACAATTCAGCCGCTTCCTGCAGGCTCAAAACTGAGTCTAACGCGGAATTTTCACCGTCATGAATTACGTTGTCCATTATCTCGACCGCAAGGTCAGTAGATAGGATTTGGAGCTTTTCTGCAAGGCTTTGGCTGATGTTGTGGTAAAAGATCGGTGCGCCGATATTGTTGCTTTGAGTCTGTACTAAGTACGTTCCGGCTTTGACTTTTTGAAACCAGCTGCTATTCCCGTCTGTAAATTCGAATTTCCTGTCCTTGGATTCGACCTGCACAAGATCAATCCATCTGTCTCTCATTTTGTTACTTGAATTAATAATTATCTTCATAACATCCTCCATTCTCCCCGTATAGCCGATAGGACAGCTTTGTGATTATAACCTCATCCTTTTTGCATGTCCGCAAAAATATTTTTAATCGTGGGATAGAAGCAAGAGGATTCTTCTTCCCCGATAAAAATATTGAAGATAGGCTTGTATGATTCGCAATGTTTATCTTGCCAATCATCTTCATGGAAAAACATTCTGTCTGAATTACTTTCGATTACCACTTTGTGGTCGCTCGAAGTGATCCACTGGTAATAAAAATTACCAGTTATTAAGCTGTTATCGCTAAATGTATCTATTTTTAGCGTATGATAAGCTACACTTTCGTAACTAGCCTCTTCGCGAAGTTCCATATCAATAAAGTAACTGTAGTGGGCTGGAATTATTAAGTTCTTGATAATTTGTATTGAATGTTCACTTAATGGGAAACTTTGAGAAAGCTTCTCCAAAAACATTCCAACGTTAGCAACACCTTTGATTTCGCCTATTTTATTCATAACATCCTCCTTTAGGCGGTTTTCTGGCTCACCGCCAACCATATTTTGTTCTACTTCAAATTTCGTTTTACATTCTCCCTTGTTTTACTTTTTCTGCGATATCCGGATTAAGGATATCGAATATTTCCATTGCTCTTTCTAATTCACAACCAAGAAAGTTTTTGATGTGTCTCACTCTTATTTTGATTTCTCCATTTCCTACAGCTGCTTTTACTTGCTCGATGTCTGAAAGAGGTTTCTTTGTTTCTTCCCATGCTTGACGCAATGCCAAGCTTAATTTTGCCCTGTGGTCACCTTCTAAAGTTCTGTAGATTTCCCAAGCCCTTGTCATTACGCTCTTCATGTTTGTTTCCTCCCTTAAATTTGTTATCGTTACCTTATGTATATATAATATCACGATAACAGGAATGTGTCAATAGGTAATTTGAAAAAAGTTTAGGTTATTTTTAAAATAGTGCTAAAATAGTGCTAATATGGTGCTATATTGCTACTTTTATACTATATATAGATATGTTATACTTATAGTAGAGTACGAATCGAAAAGAATATAACAGTGACACTTTTGAATGTAACAAAGTAGCAGATTACACAATGTAAAACTAGGGGCGCAAAGCCCCTTAAGGGGGAAATCATATGAAAGAAGAACAGATAAAAGCAGTAAAAGAACTGGCAGGATACATAGAAGGATTAAAACTCAGTCAGGAAGTAGAAAAAGAAATTGCAAGGTTAGTAAATAGAATAATAACAACAGGGACAACGATTAGCGATATAAAACATTAAGCACACACACCCAAACAGCTTAGAAATAGGCTGTTTTTTTATTATGTATAAGTAAGTCAAGGGATAAATTGAAAAAATCTTAACAATTTCTTAATAATGTTGATTTTTGCCATAATTGCAAGTATAATAGATTTATGTTAATTCATTTCTTAATATAATTATTTTGAGGGTTAAAATACATACGAAAAGGGGAATGTAGGAATGAATTTTCTTTTATAATAGGCAAATCCGCAATTAATTTAACTTTCTCCTGTAATTCTTTTGGAGTTCTGCCTGTAGCTGTCCTTTCTTCTCCATCGATTCTTTGTCTCCATTGATACGTACCGTTTGGCAGTTGTCTATAGCTTCCTGTGCCTTTCGGTCTCCTCGTTTTCATAATATCACTTTCCTTTCCTCGGCTCGTCCGTAAATCCTGCTAGATAGTCCACGCTTACATTAAAATAATCAGCAAACATTTTACATACGTCTAGTCCTGGAGTACGCTTGCAATTTTCATATTGCGACAATGAACTATTTCCGATTCCAAGTTCTGCCGCCAATCCTCTTACAGATAACCCCTTCCCTTCTCTTAATTTTTTAATACGATCTGCAAATATTTCTCTTGTCTTTTGTTCTAATACATCAAAATCATTCATTCCTTTAAAACTTCCTTTCAATATTTATATAAAATTATTTATGTACGCTTTTGAGAACAGTATAAACGATTGTAAGAAATTTGTAAATAGGTTTTACGAATTATTTTTCATTTTAGGTATTGACAACAACAAATTAGTGTTATAAAATGTACTCAAATGAAAACAGCAATTCAGAAATAGAAAATCTTTAGCTTTCCCAAACTTAATACTTGTAATTCAATTCACAGTGAAGGAGGTGGACACTTTGAAAAATATATACTATAAGAAACTTAGAGAACTTATGGCAAAACACCTTTTAGATAAAACTGACATCGCCAAGATCATTGGCAAAAGCTACAGACAAACTTTAAAAATCTTAAAACACGAAGCTTCTGAAATAACTGGCGTTCCTTACGTTTTTGATCTAGCAGAAGCCGCAGCCCTTAAAAAACATTTTCAAGACTTAGGTGAAAATGTTACTATTGACGAACTTTTTTTTGACGATGTGTTCTCAAATGAGAGCGTTTCGAGTTTTTAATTAAATCTAGGGAGGGATAAACAATGAAGCATTTAGACAAATATTTTTTTAAATTGCTACAGGGTAAAAAAGTACCAAGAAAAGCAAAGAAAGTTTTATTAGGAAGAAAAATACCTAAGTCAAAATTAAAGAAAATGATTAAAGATTTCAAAGTAATCTATAAACAAAAACATATTTATGAATCTTCTACTTATAACATCAAACCGTTTTGTCCTAAATGTGGGTGTGTACATTATAGATCTACTGGGAACATGTCAGCTTATCCTGAGCTATACGAAAAGCGATATTGTTTAAGATGTGGGTATTTAGTTGAAATGGCTGATAATAGCGTGTTTTTTCATTGCTTAGAATTGATGATTTAGAAATATTTTAAGGGAGGAATCACAAATGCAACTAACAGTAATCGAAAAAAACGGACAATTCGCAGTAGACAGTAGAGAAGTGGCAGAAATGACAGACAAAAATCACAAGGAATTGCTTAGGGATATCAGAAATTACATTGAAACGCTTGATAAAACCGAAAGCGCAGATCTGCGCTCTCACAATTTCTTTATCCCAAGCACCTACACAACAGAAGGAAACTTCAAGGAATACCCTTGTTACCTTCTAACTCGTAAAGGCTGCGATATGGTAGCTAACAAAATGACAGGCGAAAATTGAAGATATCTGCAACAGTATTTTGGCGAAAGTTAATCCAATCAAGAACTAATAGGAGATGATTAGATGAAATGTGAATTTTGCAGTGGTGAAGCAAAGGGCTCTGTATTGCGGATGCCGATGTGTTTAAGTTGTATGTTGGCTATCTCTCTGGAACTTAGCAAAACAATTGAAGTAGTCAAGGAAAGTAACTGGGTTGAAGATGATAAAAGGGAAGTAGAGGAGATCGAAAAACGGTATTGTAGGAAAGGAGAGGATTGAAGTGTCCACAAACAGCGACAAAAGAAACGAAAGCAAACGCTGTCAAGCCACCTATCAATTGAAAACCAACCTTCGCAATGGAGGCAGAATAGCCGGAATAGGGATTTCGTATGACGATTACAGCGAGGAAAGTTACAGACCAAATTATGACCCCGGCAAAATTCAAGTCAATACAATCCGGCGAACACCGGAAGAGCTTGTGAGATTAAATGGTCCAGTTACAATTTACAACATTAAAGATTTAAGCGAGGATGAAAAGCGAATAAAAGGTTTGCCTGTGAAAGGAGAGGATTGAAATGTTGCTATTTATAGGGATTGTACTGTTGTTGTCACTTACATGGATATTTGTCAAAGGTGCATTTAAAGGGAGGGAAGGCGAATGAAATTAACCAATGGACACTGGACGGACGAAAACAATAATAAGTGGGATTCTAGGTTTTTTAGCGAGGAGAAGGCTGAGGAGCTTTCAAAAACCCTTGTCAATTGCAGTGATTGCAGTAATTGCAGTGATTGCAGTAATTGCAGTTATTGCAGTAATTGCAGTAATTGCAGTAATTGCAGTGATTGCAGTGATTGCAGTTATTGCAGTAATTGCAGTAATTGCAGTAATTGCAGTAATTGCAGTCATTGCAATAGGTGCAGAGATTGCGGTTATTGTAATGACTGCAGTAATTGCAGTAATTGCAGTGATTGTAGAGATTGCAGTGATTGTAGAGATTGCAGAGACTTTCAGAAAAATCCGCAAATTTATCGAACCGCACAAATTGGAAGTCGCAAAGACCAAACTATTTTTTATTGGGACTCTGACAAATGCATGGTTCGGTGTGGGTGCTTTTGGGGTACGCTGGATGAATTCGAGGAGCAAGTTATAAAAGTGCATAAGGGCAGTAGGTATGAAGACGAATATTTAGCCGAGATCAAGAAGGTTAGAAAATTGTTGGAGGAGGATTGAGTTATGTTGACAAATTTCAAGTTACAAATTGAATCAAAATTAGGCAGCAAAGTTGAAAACTCAGAGTTGTTGAAGGCTATTGAGATGGCTAAAAACGATGTAGTATCAAACAATTTGGTTATAGGTCAGAATGTGACAGCTGAGTACTTTCGGGAGATAGCTTGTAAGTGTATAAGGATACTGAGAAAATCGAGCTTGAGTAGGGGGAGTGGATTAATTTGAACACATTTAAAAAATATTGCCCTAACGTATGGATAGCGGAATGTGACAAGCAATACGAAAGAGGCGAAATTATTACTCTTGAAACAAAATACGGCAAAGAAGTTGAATGCGAAGTTTACAATTTGGTTCTGCAAAAAAATGATAAGTACTATTACTCGATAGTCAGGTGTGGAGAAACCTACGCACAACGAAAAGCAGAAAAATATAGGAACAGTGCAAATCGCCATCAAACGAAAAGCAATCAATATTACCAAGCATCACAAGAAGGAAGAGAATTTTTATCATTAGGAGAGCCAATCAAGGTAGGACACCACAGCGAAAAAAGACACAGGGCATTGATTGAAAGAAACTCAAACAGAATGGATAAATGTATTGAGTTTAGTAATAAAGCAGAAGCAGCGGAACGCAAGGCAGAATATTGGGAATCAAAGGCGAATGAGATTAATTTGTCAATGCCAGAAAGCGTTGAATATTTTACAAACAAGCTTGATAAAGCTGTCGAATATCATAAAGGTTTGAAAGACGGAACAATCGAGCGCAGTCACTCGTATTCATTGGCTTATGCAAATAAAGAAGTAAAAGAATTAAAGAAAAAAGTTGAAATTGCAAAATTATTATGGCAAGAGAGGTGAGTTGATTTGAAGCCTGAAACATTTAAAACATTAATTGCAGCAGGAGAACGGTACCAACAGGCAAAGCAAAACTTTGACAACGCTGATGAATTGCATACAGACAAGGCAATAGTTGAGTTGTCGTTGTCAGAGACAAAATTGATGTTGGCATTAGTCGAAGCGTTGAAGGAGGTTGTGTCTAATGAATGAACGTACGAAAGTCAATAATCTGTCCGTCCTGAAAGTATTATTGAAACAGTACAACAACGCAAGGGTTGAGATAGTTATTGAAATGAGAGAGTTAGAACAAAAAGCGTGGATTGCATTGCAGAAAGGACATTATAAGATGTTTGGTAAGATTGCAGCTGAGTGGGGCAAAAAGAATTTGATGTATAAGTTGTATCGGTCGGATCCGTTTGAGGGACTGAGGGTGATGGCTAAGAAAGTGAGGGTGTGATGGTTGGATTAAAGTATAAAACCATATACGCAGATCCACCATGGCCTGAGCGTGGTGGGGGTAAAATT
>JGI24709J26583_10004439_pt1 | contig 10593 bp, 7 predicted proteins | sample BioPla2DNA1_FD_26583 | JGI IMG/M metagenome (IMG submission 26583) | reverse complement strand
ACAAACCTCTTAGAATACGGCAGATTGGCACTTTGGTAGAACTTATTCATTTTTAAGTTGCAATTTACGGAAACTCAAGGATAAATACTGATTGCATGCTCTTAGATGTCTTCCACGCTGTTGTCATTATATCTTATCTTCTAAGTCTATAAAATATTCTTTCCATTATGGAATATTCCATGGCAAATTATCATTCCCATTTCATATTTTTTAAGATCTCACTAAAATCAAATGTTGCAAAATAATCTTTCGGAGTTTCTGCCCTGCGTATTAATTGAACTGTCTGATCCTCTTTTAATAATAATTCTGCGGATTTCAATTTACCATTATAGTTATAACCCATGGCATATCCATGAGCGCCCGTATCATGAATTACGATGAGGTCTCCAATATCAATCTTAGGTAGCATACGGTCAATTGCAAATTTATCATTGTTTTCACAAAGAGAACCAGTGATATCGTACTTGTGGTCACAAACGGCATCCTCTTTTCCCATTACAGTGATATGATGGTAAGCCCCATACATGGCTGGGCGCATCAGATCCACTGCGCAAGCATCCAATCCGATGTATTCTTTGTAAATGTGCTTTTCGTGAAGAGCTGTTGCCACCAGATGACCATAAGGAGCCAACATAAAACGTCCCAATTCTGTAAAGATAGCAACATCTCCCATACCTGCAGGAACTAAAACTCTTTCAAATTCCTTCCTTACACCTTCACCGATGACAAAGATGTCATTGGGTTCCTCATCTGGTCGGTATGGAACTCCAATACCACCAGATAAATTAATAAATTTAATTTCTACTCCAGTCTTATCTCTTAATTCAACTGCTAGTTCAAATAGAATTCCAGCTAAGGTTGGATAATATTCATTGGAAACCGTATTACTTGCAAGAAATGAATGGAGCCCAAAATATTTAGCCCCCTTCTTTTTCAAGATTTTAAATCCTTCCATCAGCTGCTCTTTGGTAAATCCATATTTGGCATCTCCGGGATGATCCATAATTCCATTGGCTGTTTGAAAGACACCACCAGGATTATAACGACAACAAATGGTTTCTGGTATTCCTGCTACCTCTTCTAGAAAATCAATATGAGTAAAATCATCCAAATTGATATATGCATTCAGTTCCCTTGCCTTTTGAAACTCATTGGCTGGAGTTGCATTGGAGGAAAACATAATTTCAGAAGCAGAAAACCCAAGAGCTTCTGCTAGCATCAGCTCCGTTAAGGAAGAACAATCCACACCACAGCCTTCTTCCTTTAAAATATTAATAATGTACGGATTAGGCGTTGCCTTCACTGCAAAATATTCTTTAAAACCTGAATTCCAAGAAAATGCCTCCTTAAGCTTTCTAGCATTTTCACGAATCCCCTTTTCATCATAGATATGAAAGGGTGTTGGATATTTTTTTGTTATTTCTTTGAGCTGTTCCAGTGTAACAAATGGTTTTTTCATTCCCCACCTAACCTTTCCATTTTATCTAATTAGTTCATAATTTCCTGCTTTAATTTCATCAATAAAATCATTTATATGTCCTAAATCCTTGGTAAAAGAAATTCCACTTCTTTGATTCTCAAATCCATGGGCATCTGTACCAGCAGTCATGGGAAGTTTGTGCTTTTTAGCATAGGCCATTGCTTTTTTATCAACTTCCTCACTGCGATTACCAATATTAATCGCTTCAACTGCATCTACTGCATCTGGAAATAGTCGTATTTCCTTAATATAGGGACGATCACGAAATGGATGGGCATGAACAATAAAGCCTCCTGCCCTATGAATTCTCTCATACTGTTCTTCGATTGTCCAGGAAAGCATATCCGGATGAGCCTTTAGCCATTCTTTGTCTAGGCCATAGATTAAAAATTCAGTGCCTGAAAAATTGGCTTCCCATCCAAAAAACACCTTAAGGCCGATTTTATCTCCTTCTTCTTTGGCATTTTCATATCCTTTGCATAACAAGTCAATTTTATGACTCCAAGGCAAATGCTTCGGTATACAAGTATTACCATTAAAAAAATGATCCGTAACAATAATTCCTGAATAACCCAAATCCTTGTAAAGCCTTGCTTGCTCTGCACCGGTTAAGATTGCACATGCACTGGCTTCTTTCGTATGTAGATGCGGTTCATATTTGTAATAGGCCATGTTTCTAATCCCTTTCTTTTGCCAACAACGACTAGTGAACTTATATCAAATATTCCCCCTTTCGCACAGGAGTTTCGCTAAAAGGGGGCTATCATAATTGACCCTATTATACATCATTTCACAATTTTTTCAATACTTTTTAAAATGAAGCAATTTATTTCGTTGATTGAAAAACTAATTGTTTACCGAACATATGATTGCCTTTTTACTAGAAATCTTTTTATATTTATGCTATACTATACGCTGATGATAATATATGAATACTATTCTTATTTGATACACATCTATCGTTGATCAATACCGTTAATACATTCTAAACTTTTCTTAAATTTTGATATATGATATACTAACTCAGAACAAATTACAACAAATAAAGGGGTTTTAAAATGGAACAATATAATGGAAGTCAAATCGTTGTTTTAGAGGGATTAGAAGCAGTCAGAAAACGTCCCGGGATGTATATTGGCAGCACAGGTCCCAGGGGATTACATCATTTGATTTGGGAAATTCTAGACAATGGAATTGATGAGCATTTAGCTGGATATTGTACACAAATAAATATTAAACTTTTGAACGATGGGGGTATTGAGATCAGTGATAACGGAAGGGGTATTCCCGTTGATCTCCATCCAACCAAAAAAATACCTACGGTACGTGTGGTATATACCATTCTCCATGCTGGTGGTAAATTTGGAAATTCCGTATATAAAGTATCTGGAGGACTTCACGGCGTAGGTGCTTCCGTTGTTAATGCCTTGTCTAAAAAAATGATTGTTGAAGTAAAGAGGGACGGAAAATTGTATCGGGATGAATACATAAATGGTGGTCATCCAGTAACCCAATTAGTGAATGGAAATTTAGCTCCCGTAGGGAAATGTAATAAATCCGACACTGGAACAACCGTCACTTTTTATCCGGATGATACGATTTTTGAAACGGTAGAATTTAAGGCAGAAACCATTCAAAAAAAATTAAAAGAGATTGCATTTTTAAATAAAGGTTTACGTTTAACATTTACGGATGAAATATCCGGTGTCTCTAAGGAATATTTCGAAGAAGAAGGTATAAAAAGCTTTGTTTCCTATTTAACTAGGGAAATGAATCTTCTCCATCCAGAGCCCATTTATGTAGAAGGAAAAAGCGGAGATATTGAAGTCGAAATTGCCCTGCAATATACGGATCATTATTCCGAACAGATTAATTCCTATTGCAACGCAATTAACGTTGTTGACGGTGGAACCCTGGTAACTGGATTTAAAACCGGACTCACCCGTATCATGAACCAGTATGCAAGGGAATTAAACTATCTAAAGGAGAAGGATGAAAACTTTGATGGAAAGGATATCCGTAATGGAATCGTTGCTATCATTGCCATAAAACATCCAGATCCACAATTTGAAGGTCAGACCAAAACAAAATTAGGAAACACGGATGCCAAAAGCGCTGTAGAAGATGTGCTTACCTTCGAAGCCCAACGTTGGTTTGATAAAAATGTAGAGGTATTAAAAAGTATACTAGACAATACTCAAAAATCCTATAACGCAAGAAAAGCCAGTGACAAAGCTAGAACCGCTGTTTTGAAACAGTTAAATGATGTGGATACTAGAAGCAAACTGGCTCATTGTAGTTCAAAAAAACCAGAGGAATGTGAGTTATATATCGTGGAAGGTGATTCTGCAGGAGGTACTGTAAAGACTGCAAGAAATCGTAGAACTCAGGCCGTACTTCCCCTTCGTGGTAAGATTTTAAATGTTGAAAAAGCAACTTTAGAAAAGATCTTAACCAATAATGAAATCAAGTCCATGATTGCCTCCTTTGGCTGTGGAATCGGGGATGAATTTGATATTAGTAAGCTTAATTATGACAAAATCATAATCCTAACCGATGCGGATGTGGATGGAGCCCATATCAGTACCTTATTACTCACATTTTTCTATCGCTTTATGCCCGAGTTGATATTACAAGGGAAGATATACCGAGGTCTTCCACCACTTTATCGAGTGGAATATGAAACAAGAGAAAAAGGAAAAAAGATAAAAAAATCCGAGTATCTTTTTAATGATTTTGAATTAGAAAAGTTCCGTAAAATTGAAGGAAATAAAATATTAAACCTCCAACGGTATAAGGGTCTTGGTGAAATGGATGCCAATCAATTATGGGAAACCACGCTAAATCCAGAGACAAGAGTGCTAGCTCAAATATCCATTAGTGACAATCTGGAAGCCGATGAGATCACAGGCATTCTTATGAGCAGTAATGTTCCTCCTAGGAGGGCATTTATTATGGAAGAAGCAAAATACGCAAAGTTAGATATATAAAAAAGGTGGAGGTTAATATATAATGAAGAAACATAAAGAACCAACCGATCAGATTATTCAATTGGATTTTTCTGAGGAAATGAAAAATAGTTATCGTGACTACGCTATGAGCGTAATCATTTCAAGAGCCCTACCAGATGTTAGGGACGGCTTAAAACCAGTACAAAGACGGATCCTTTTTTCCATGATGGAATTAGGATTGGATCCAAATAAGCCCCATAGAAAAAGCGCCCGTATTGTCGGTGATACTATGGGTAAATATCATCCTCATGGTGATAGCTCCATCTATGATGCTTTAGTTCGAATGACCCAAGATTATTCACTNATGCTACCCCTTGTGGATGGCCATGGTAACTTTGGCTCCATCGATGGGGATGGNGCCGCGGCTATGCGTTATACGGAGGCTAGGCTCTCCCCAGGTGCTATGACTTTATTGGATCATCTGGAAAAAGGGCTTATTGAATTTGCCCCTAACTTTGACGATAGTGAGCAAGAACCCACTGTTTTACCTGCNATGNTACCTAACCTTTTAATAAATGGTACAACAGGGATNGCAGTTGGTATGGCAACCAATATTCCTCCCCACAATCCGGAAGAAGTGATCAATGGAGTCATNGCTTATATCGATAATCCCAATATCTCCATGGAAAAACTCATGGACTATATTCCTGCTCCTGATTTTCCTACTGGTGGAATTATCGTAAANCNGGATGACATCCCATCCATTTACGAATCAGGAGAAGGGAAGATACGGATTCGTTCCAAAGTGNAAATTGAACCAGGGGATAATGGAAGAAAAAATATAGTGATTACTGAAATTCCTTATACCGTTGCAGGAAATAAGACAAAATTAGTGGAAAGCTTAGCTACCTTAGTGAAGGATAAAGTCTTTGATGAAATATTTGATGTTCGGGATGAATCTTCAAAAGAAGGAATTCGCATTGTCATAGAGGTGAAAAAGGATAGAGATATTGAAAATCTTCTAAATGGTTTGTATAAGAAAACCCCCATGGAGGATACCTACTCTGTCAATCTATTGGCGGTGAAGGATCAGCAGCCAAACATATTTAACCTTAAGAGTTTGATTTCCGAATTCGTAGATTTCCAAGTGGAACTATATTCAAAAGAATATAATTATCTATTAGAGAAAGCTCAAAAACGTTTGGAAATTGTAGATGGTTTAATTAAGGCTACGGATGTAATTGACCTAATCATTGAAATATTACGGGGAAGCTCCTCGATTAAACAGGCAAAAGCCTGCCTGATGGAGGGTAATACCCAAGGAATTAAGTTTAAATCAAAAGAGTCCGAGAAAGAGGCTGCTACTTTAGATTTTACCGAACGACAAGCCGATGCGATTCTTTCCATGCAACTTAGCAAATTAATTGGATTAGAAATTTTAAAACTACACGAAGAAAATAGCACACTTTTATCTCAAATCGAAGAATACAAGAAAGTGCTAGGAAGCACAAAAGAATTGTATAAAGTGATTAAGGGTCGCCTAAGAGAATTTAAAAAGAAGTTCCAAACTCCGAGAAGAACACTTTTAATCAATGCTACCACTTCAGATTATATTGAAGAAGTAAAAGTTGAGGATATCTACGTCCTAATCGACCGCTTTGGCTATACAAAATCCGTGGATAATACCAGTTACTCTAGAGCCTCTGAAGATAGCTTGAACGAATACTCCCATATTATTCAGATGAAAAACACGGACAAGCTCTGTTGCTTTACGGATCAGGGGAATATGCACCAAGTAAAGGCGGAAAATATACCTAGATGTAAAATGAAAGACAGAGGAACCCTAATCCATAATCTATGCAAGCTAGATAATGAAACCGTTGTATTGTTTACTTCCTTTGAAGAACTCTTTGAAGGACAGTTACTATTTACCACAAAGAATGGCTATATTAAGCAAGTGTCCGGGGCTGAATTTGAAACCAATCGTTCCCAGATTAATGCTACCAAATTAGAAGAAGACGACCAACTTGTTTCCGTAAAATTGCTTTCCGCTGGAGATATCCTTGCTAACAATCGAAAAGTAATTCTTTATACGGAAAAAGGGCTCTCCCTAGGTTTCCCCCTATCGGAAGTTTCCGAATTAAAGAAAAACAGCCGTGGAGTTAAGGCCATTACTTTAGAGAAGAATGATTATATTGTTTATGCAGATGCCGTAGAACCAAACACCGAAACCTTTACTTATAACGATAAAGAATATAGTGCGAAAAAGATACGCAATCGCCACCGTGGTGATAAGGGACAGAGGGCACAGATAGAAATAAGTTAAATATGTAAGTTTCTAAGTCTACAGATATAAACTTTCAGGAATTTGTCCTTTTCCTTTATAAGTAGCCAAGATAATTTCTATTGAACTAGACAGCATGATAAACTTGACTGAAAAAACTTGAATTCGATAAAATTTAATTGGATAAATTAAAAAGAGATGAATCCCCAATGATCCTCGATTATGAATGATTTAGGGATTTATCTCTTTTATTTTACAACTTTATTCTTAACAACTTTATTCTTATAAGTAATTACAACAAGTATCTCCTAATTATCTTTTCATAGTTAGTAATCTTAGTAATCTTCCACTATTTACTTTTCTTTCGTATTTCATTATTATTGGCTTTGGATTCGTTTGCCTCTAATCATTTCTTTTGCTAAGATTTCTCTATCATTCATGTTCTAGGAGTTTCACTATGATTTGCTTATTTTTATTTTTCCTCTATTAATTACTTTTAATTTTATGTTCTTCTATTATGTCCTTTAATTTAATAAGTAAACCTCAATAATTTAGTGATCCTCGCTACCTTGGCCATAATATGCATTGGCACCATGTTTTCTGAAGTAGTGCTTGTCTAAAAGATACTGAGACACTCTTTCTACTCNCGGATTTAAGGTCATGGTATAATAGGCCATTTCTGCCACCTTATCGAGAACAACCGCATTGTAAACGGANCCTGCAGGTGTTTTACCCCAAGCAAATGGGCCATGATTCTTAACTACAATTCCTGGAATCTCCAAAGGATCTTTGTCACCAATGGTTTCAATAATCACTTTGCCAGTGTTTAATTCATATGCCTCATCAATTTCTTCCGCTGTCAATTCTCTTGTACAAGGAACATCACCATAGAAATAATCTGCATGGGTAGTTCCAAAAGCAGGTATTGACATACCAGCCTGTGCAAATGTTACAGCAAAAGTGGAATGAGTATGAACTACTCCTCCGATTTGAGGGTATGCTTTATATAAAGCAATATGAGTTGCTGTATCTGAGGATGGTTTATAATGGCCTTCCACTACATTTCCATCAAAATCAACTACAACCATATCTTCTGCTTTCATAGTATCATAATCTACGCCACTTGGCTTTATTACAACAAGTTGTTTTTCACGATCGATACCGCTTACATTACCCCAGGTATAAATAACCATACCCTTCCTCTGAAGATCCATATTGGCATCATATACTTCTTGTTTTAATTTTTCTAGCATTGTCATTCCTCCGAACTATATTATTAATTAAAAAGCTAGTTAATAAGCTAGCCACTTATGAATACCAATTTCAATATAATTGAATTTCTACAAATTTGCAATAGCAGGAGCGTCATTTTAATAGGAAAAGAGACACGAAAATGGGTTCTATCCATTAATTGTCAGTTGTAAGATAGAACCCGTTCGGAGGTACGCCGAAAGCGACTAATATAATTTAAACTGTTTTTCTCTCTAATAAGTCGGAAGATAACTTAATACTTTCCTTGGTTTTTGTAAAATCATAATTTAGAAATGAAAGCTTTGTTTCTTTCATAATATCTTTATTAAGCTCTAATTTTTTCAATAACTCTTCTAAGTTTTTTGTAAAATCCTCTAATGAGATAATATAATCCTCTAGAGTATTTTGAAATGCCATATCATAATTTAATAAAGCAGCCTCCAACTGGTAGGTCTTATGAGAAAGTCCCTTGGCCCCTATATTAGAAAACATAATCTGTAGAGTCCTAGAAATTACAGGCAACCCTTCATATTCTCTTGTACTTGCCATAGAATATAAAATTGGAAGCTTTGATTTTACACTTTTTAATATTGCCAGTAAGGCTCGCTTATAATTATCCATATTTCTGAGAAAATATCGATAACCACTGTCAAAATCAATTTCTGGAATACATTGAAAAATCCTTGGTACTTCCAAATCCCCCACTTAAAATCCCCCTCAAATTCACTACCCTATCCATGGTATAACATTATGTATACCATATATTGTAATTTGATGTGTCTATAATACCATGATATTGTATATTTGTAAATATATTTTTCCAATATTATGTATAAAAAATAAAATTAATCCAATTTAATGTGGCAAATGATAGATCGTGCATGAAAATTCAAAATCTACATATAAGTATTATCGATTACTGACATAATTAGAAATAATAGGCCATATTGCCGAAAACCAATATTTATACTAGCATAAATAAAAAATCTGTTGTATGATAAACCTACATTTTAATAGTATGGTATTTACCTGTAAAGAGAAATCTAGGAGGTTGAAAAGTGAAAAAAGAAACGGTAATAATACTAGACTTTGGCGGCCAGTACAATCAATTAATAGCCAGAAGAGTTAGAGAAAGTGATGTATACTGTGAAGTTCTTCCTTACACTACTCGTCTGGATAAAATAAGAGAAATAGCTCCAAAAGGAATCATATTTACCGGTGGATCGGCTAGTGTATATGAAGCCGAGGCACCTATCTGTGATCCAGATATTTTTTCTTTGGGAATTCCCATCTTAGGTATCTGCTACGGCGGACAATTGATGACTCATCTCCTTGGAGGTAAGGTTTCCAAAGCACCTGTACGGGAATATGGAAAGACCGAGATCAATGTAGATAAAAACTCAAAATTATTCCATAACATTTCAGAAAACATTGTATGCTGGATGAGCCATACCGATTATATTGAAAGTCCTGCCCCTGGTTTTACTACCATTGCAAAATCAGACTCTTGTCCATATGCAGCCATCGAGGATACCCAGCGGAATTTGTACGGAGTGCAGTTCCATCCTGAGGTTGCTCATACACAAGAGGGAACACAAATTCTACGTAATTTCTTATTTCAAATATGTAATTGTTCTGCCGATTGGAAAATGTCTTCTTTTGCCCAAGAGACTGTTGCAGCTTTAAAAGAAAAGATTGGTGATAAAAAAGTATTATGCGCTCTTTCTGGTGGTGTAGATTCTTCTGTTGCTGCCGTAATGATTAGCAAAGCAATAGGAAAACAACTCACCTGTATATTTGTTGATCATGGCTTACTACGTAAAAACGAAGGCGATGAAGTAGAAGAAATATTCACCAAACAATTTGATGTAAATTTCGTTCGGGTGAATGCTCAGCAACGTTTCTACGATAAACTAGCTGGAGTGACAGAACCCGAAGAAAAAAGAAAAATTATCGGAGAAGAGTTTATCCGTGTATTTGAAGAAGAAGCAAAAAAGATTGGTAAAGTCGACTTCTTGGTACAGGGTACCATATATCCCGATGTTATTGAAAGCGGTTTAGGAAAATCTGCCGTTATTAAGAGCCACCATAATGTGGGTGGGCTTCCTGAACATGTAGACTTCAAGGAAATCATGGAACCCCTTCGTGACTTATTTAAAGACGAAGTCAGAAAAGTCGGATTGGAACTGGGTATTCCAGAAAAACTTGTATTTAGACAACCTTTCCCTGGACCAGGACTTGCAATTCGTATCATTGGTGATGTAACACCAGAAAAAGTGGCAATCCTACAGGAAGCTGATTATATTTACAGAGAAGAAATTGCAAAAGCCGGATTAGATCGCAGCATCGGCCAGTATTTTGCAGTACTCACAAACCTTCGTAGTGTCGGTGTTATGGGAGACGAAAGAACCTACGACTATACCGTAGCCTTACGAGCCGTAACCACCACAGACTTCATGACAGCAGAATTCGCAGAGATCCCTTGGGACATCCTAGGCAAAATCTCTAGCCGTATTGTAAACGAAGTTAAGCACGTAAATCGTATCTGCTACGACATCACAGGCAAGCCACCAGCAACAATTGAGTGGGAATAAGGTACATGAGCCAAGAAACGCCGAATTTGCGGC
>JGI24709J26583_10004435_pt1 | contig 10602 bp, 9 predicted proteins | sample BioPla2DNA1_FD_26583 | JGI IMG/M metagenome (IMG submission 26583) | reverse complement strand
CAGGGCAATATGAATGACAAGGTAAAGATTTTCCGTTATGTGACGGAAGGTACATTCGACTCGTACAGTTGGCAGCTTATTGAAAATAAGCAGAAATTCATCGGTCAGATTATGACAAGTAAATCCCCGGTACGTTCCTGTGAGGATGTGGATGAAGCGGCACTTTCCTATGCAGAGGTAAAAGCACTTGCGACGGGGAATCCTTACATAAAAGAAAAAATGGATCTCGACATACAGGTGTCGAAGCTAAAGCTGATGAAGGCGAACCATACAAGCCAGAAGTACCGTTTGGAGGATAATATTGCAAAGCACTATCCACAACAGATAGCGGTATTAAAGGAGCGGATTGAGGGTATGCAGGCAGATATTGCCACAGCAAAAGCAAATCTTCCGGCAGACAAAGAGCAGTTTACCATGAAGGTGGGGAACAAGGTTTATACGGACAAAAAAGAAGCTGGAACAGCCCTTGTGGAGATGTGCAAGGAAATGAAATCTGTGAATACACCGACTGTTATCGGCGAATATGCAGGTTTTAAGATGGCGGTATCTTTTGACAGCTTTAATCACAAATTTGTGATGAATGTAAAAGGTCAGCTCAGTCACAATCTGGAGATTGGTTCAGACCCGCTTGGAAACATTACCCGTATCAACAATGCTCTGGAGTCTATGCCAAGGCAGTTAGAGGAAGCACAGACGAAGCTTACTACCGTAGAGCATCAGCTTGAAACTGCAAAGGTGGAGGTTACAAAGCCTTTTGCACAGGAAGCGGAGCTTGCAGAGAAGTTAGACCGATTGTCGGCATTAAATGCACTTCTTAACATGGATGAAAAGGGAGATAATGCAATCGGAATGGATGATGATACACCGGATGTGAAGATTGCGGATAAGCCTGCGGCGAGAGTGTCCTTAAAGGAAAGACTTGCGGAAATGAAGGTAAAGGTTGCCGGAAATCAGGTGGAGAAGCCTGTGGTAAAAGAAAAGGGCAAAGAAGAAACTTTATAAAATTCACATTTACTTTCGTGCTAATTTGATTTATAATATTAGCACGAAAGGAAGTGAAACCATGACCCAGACAGAACAGATTAGAAATCTGCTTGCAGACAATGATGGAATGATTCGTACATCGCAGGTAACAGATGCAGGAATTACCAAAACAGTATTTTATCAATATGTAAAAGACAATGATATGGAGCAGATTTCCCATGGAGTCTATGCCACAAGGGATACATGGACGGATGCAATGTATTTGGTGCATCTGCGGTGTAAGCAGGCAGTCTTTTCGCATGAAACAGCACTTTTTCTGCATGACCTTACAGACAGAGAACCAATGGAATATGAAATTACGGTAAAGACCGGATACAATCCCTCAAAATTAAAAGAGGACGGAATCAAGGTATACACAGTAAAAAAGGAGCTGCATGGAGAAGGCATTATTATGATGCAGACACCATTCGGGCATTTGGTTCCTGTCTATAACATGGAGAGAACAATCTGTGACATTATCAGGAACCGTAATCAGACGGAAATGCAGACCTTTCAAAGTGCATTAAAACAATACGCAAAGCGGAAGGACAAAAATTTGCGACTGCTTATGCAGTATGCGGCGAAATTCCATGTGGATAAAATTTTAAGACAATATTTGGAGGTATTGTTATGATAAAGACAGCAACACAGCTAAAGGATTTAATCCGAAACCTATCAAAGAAGAAATCTGCGGATGCACAGATTTTGATGAGAAATTATATGATGGAGCGTTTCTTGGAGCGAATATCCGTATCAAAGTATCAGGATAAATTCATCTTAAAAGGTGGTATGCTGGTAGCTGCAATGGTGGGACTGGATGCACGTGCCACGATGGATATAGATGCAACAATCAAGGGAGCAGATGTGAATGTGGAAGCGGTAGAGAATATTATCGCAGAAATTGTATCGATTCCGTTAGAGGATGGAGTGACATTTCGTATCAAGCAGATTTCAGAGATTATGGATGAAGCAGACTATCCGGGTGTGAGAGTCAGCATGGAAACAGAGTTTGACGGAGTAAGAACACCGTTAAAGATTGATATTTCCACCGGAGATGTCATTACACCAAAGGAGATACAGTATCGCTTCAAGCTGATGTTAGAGGACCGCTCCATTGAGGTGTGGGCATACAATCTGGAAACAGTTATGGCTGAAAAACTGGAAACTGTGATTGCAAGGAACATTACCAATACCCGTATGAGAGATTTTTATGATATTCATATTCTGTTAAGCCTTTATGGAAATACACTTGATACAAAGGTTTTGGGAGAAGCATTACAGGCAACAGCAAGGAAAAGAGAAACGGAATATCATCTGAAAGATGCACAGGAAATCTTTGATGAAGTGCAGGGTGACTCAGGTTTGGAGAAGCTGTGGAAATCTTATCAGAAAAAGTTTTCCTATGCGGCAGATATATCTTGGGAAACGGTCATGGAATCGGTTAGGGAGCTTTACCGTATGAGTAAAGCGTAGGAAGTAACAAAAAATATATAGTATTTACGCAAAAAAGACAATCAGAAATGGTTGTCTTTTTTGCGTGGAAAGAAAGGAAAAATTATGGCAGACAATAATGCGAATACAATTCGCACAACAGAACAGCAGAGAGTAAAGGAGATAACGGACAAGCTGGAGGAAGGCTTAAAAGAGCTTTTTGAAAGTGAAAAATACAAAAGTTATCTTAACACCATGTCAAAATTTCATAATTACAGCTTTAATAATACGCTTCTGATTGCGATGCAGAAGCCGGAAGCAACTCTTGTTGCAGGCTATAAGGCATGGCAGAAGAATTTTGACAGACATGTAAATAAAGGGGAGAAGGCAATCCGTATTCTTGCACCTGCTCCCTACAAAATCAAAGAGGAAAGGGACAAGTTAGACCCTGTGACCGGGGAACTGCTCTTTGATGAGAATGGTATGCCGCAGAAGGAGAATGTGGAGATTACCATTCCGGCATTTCGCCCTGTGTCCGTATTTGATGTATCGCAAACGGACGGTAAGCCCATACCGGAGCTTGAAACTGCGGAACTGTTGCAGACCGTTGAGGGATATGAGGATTTTGTAAAGGCACTTATGGAGGTTGCTCCTGTTCCTATTGGTTTTGAGGATATTCCGGGGGAATCAAAGGGGTATTTCCATACAGAGGAAAAAAGAATTGCAGTACAGGAGAATATGAGCGAGAGCCAGACACTAAAGACAATGGTGCATGAGGTGGCACATTCCATGCTTCATAATAAGGAGCTTAACAAGGATATGGATGCACCCGTAAAGGACAGAAATACAAAGGAAGTGGAAGCAGAAAGTATTGCCTATACGGTGTGTCAGCACTTCGGAATTGATACCTCTGATTATTCCTTTGGGTATATTGCTGGGTGGAGTAGCGGCAAGGAAATGACTGAATTAAAGGCTTCCCTTGATACTATCCGTAGAACTTCATCAGAATTGATTACGGGTATTGAGGGGCAGTTACAGGCTTTGCAGTTAAATCGTGCGATGGAGCAGACAGCGGAAAAGGAAAGTCTTTTATTGGTACAGACTACGGATTTATCCGAGTATAGTCTGCTGAATGTAAGAGGAATGAATGCACAGGAGATTGTGACAGCTTTAGCAGATATGAATGATAATGACAAGCTTAGTGTGCAGGCGTATTTGGAGAGTAAGGGTGCGTGGACTACGGAGATTGCCAATCAGGATACAAAAGAATTTGAAGAGTATCATTTGGACGTACGCTATTTTACAGATACGGATAAAATTGTGGACGTATCAAAAGGTGCTGAAAAACAGGCAGAAGAAAACTTATCCATTATGGGCAGGGCAGAAGCCTTGATTGGAGAGTTGGAAGCAGATAAAATGCTTTTTACATCAGAGGAGCGAAATCTGATTATAAATTATGCCTATAAAACGGACGATTTTGATAAAACAAAGGCTCTTGCAGAGAAACTTGCGTTTATGGAAGATAAGGGGCTTGCAGGGGGAGGAGCGGTTATGGCAGAAGCACAGGCTGAAATTGATGATTTTCCGGACCCGATGATTGGTTTATATGAAATGCACGATTACGGATATGATTGGTCAGAAATGCTGCCACTTACAAAGGAAAGGGCGTTGGAGCTGTGGGATGATGATTACCCTATTTATCTGCTTCATGTGGACGGTTCGGAAACAATGGCAGATGACAGGGAAGAAATCGAGGAGCATGGCGGTATCTTCGGCATTGAAAAAGAGGATTGGATGCGTGAACGCAGCTTAGACAGGGATAATGATATGGAGCAGGAAAATGAAGCCACACAGTCTGTTGCAGTAGAAACAGTATCGGAGGAAAAATCACAGGATACATACAAGATTTATCAGTTAAAATCGGATGATGAATTATGGCAGTATCATTTTGAAAGTCTGGAGTCATTAAAAGCCCATGATTTGAAGGTGGAAGGTAAGAATTATGAGCTGAAATATGAGGGCGAATGGACAGCAGGTATGCACCTTGAAGGGATTTATACCAAGTTCAATATTGACCGTCCGGAAGATTTTACAGGGCATTCCCTGTCGGTGGGAGATATTGTGGTATTAAATCGTGACAGAAAAGAAACAGCACACTTTGTGGATTCCGTAGGATTTGTGGAAGTGCCGGAGTTTTTCTTGGAGAGTGTGCAGGAGCAGACAAGAGAAGAAATGGCAGAAAGTATTGAGGATGGCGATGAAATCATTGATTTAGGCGATGACAGGGAAGTTGTACTTGCACAAATTCGTGGTGGTAAAGAAGCAGAAGTACAGGACACCTCTGGACAGGATGTCCAAAAGCAGAAGCCGGAAGTGGAGATTACCCTGACGGTTGCAGAGTGTGGAGAATTTCACAATATGGGAGAATTTTATGAGAATATTCCTACGGTAGAGGAAGCCATTGCCCTTTTTGAAAAGATTCCACCGGAGCGTATGAATGGTATTCCTGCAATCGGTATCAATCTTCACAGGGCAGGAGAAGATGTGGAGAATGACATTGCCATTGATATAGCAGGTACGAAAAGCATTGATTTGGATGTATTACAGTATGTGCCGGATATTGCTAATGAGCCGAAGGCAATGGAAGTGGTGGCAGAATTGATTGCCAAATTGCCGGACAGGGAGATTGATGGAAACTTATCGCCGGAACTGGAAGCAAAGGTATGGGAAAAGCGTATGCCACAGCTTTCTGAGGAGGAAAAGCTGGCGGTGGAATTTGACAGATTATGTTTTGATTATGACAGGATTCTTTACCATGATACGGTGCGAAATATGTCGGAGAATGTGGAAGAATTGTCACAGGAAATCAAGACAGAGGGAACGGAGCGTATTTCTGATATTCTGCGAGAAATTGTTACAGAAGGTGTTGTGCCGGAGGAAGTGGAACGGGCAAAGGAGCTGCTTGATAAACTGTCAGAATATAAGCCACTTGCAAAGGTGGAGGAAGTGGAAGAACAGAATTACAATATGATTGATAATATTCTGAACAATGGTGCTGAAAAGGCGAAGAAAGAAGCTGACAGGAAAGAGATGGATAAACCTCGTGGAAGGGTGTCACTAAAAGAACGCCTTGCCGAGAAAAAGGCAATCATTGCCGGGAATGATAAGGCGGCAGAAACACAGGAAAATGTAAAGAAAAATCAGAGGGAGATGTAGACTATGAATACAATATTTACGGTAGAAGAAAGTAACTTAATCAGCATTTTTGAAAGCAAAAACAGGACGAAGGTAATGCGGGATATAAGCAATGCCATTCCACATCTGGATGATGAGGAAATGATTGATTTGTCTTTGCGTGTGGTAGATAAGCTGAAAGCGATGTCGGATGAGGAGTTTGCAAGGCTCGAAATCGAAGCGGCAGAATAAAAATGTGGCAGGGTATGGCTCTTGTGGGTTGTACCCTGCTTTTTTATGCCTGTAAGTAAGATATTTGTTTGTAAAATATGTGAAAAGTGTTGTAGCAAAACATATGGAAAATATGTGATAGAGTATAAGTTGTCCTTGCCATAGTTTTTTGCTATAGCAAGCGGATAGATAAAAGTATTTTGTAATAATAAAAAGACGAAGTATAATGAAAATGAAACGCTAAAATGAAAGGTAATCATAGGAATACACAAAATGAAGGAACACATCATAAAGACGGTAGAGTCAGGTTCGATAGCTGAAGAATTGGAATTAGAGCCGGGAGACATATTGCTGTCAATTAATAGCGAAGAGATAGAAGATATATTTGATTATCGTTTTATTATAAAAGATGAATATTTAGAAGTTGCCATTCGTAAGAAGAACGGAGAGGAATGGGTTTTAGAAATTGATAAGGAATTTGACGAAGATTTAGGATTAGAATTTGAAAATTCTTTAATGAGTGAATACCGCTCTTGTTGTAATAAATGTATTTTTTGTTTTATTGACCAAATGCCGCCGGGAATGCGAGAAACACTGTATTTTAAGGATGATGATTCAAGACTTTCATTTTTGCAAGGAAATTATATTACGATGACAAATATGAAAGAAAAAGATATAGACAGAATTATTCGTATGCACCTGTCACCGATAAATATATCCGTACAGACGACAAATCCGGAATTGCGTTGCAAAATGCTAAATAATAGATTTGCCGGAGAAAAATTGAAATATTTACAAAGATTTTACGATGGTCATGTGCAGATGAATGGTCAGATTGTTTGTTGTAAAAATGTAAATGATGGGGATGAACTCAGAAGGACAATAGAAGATTTATCAAAATATTTGCCATATATGCAAAGCGTATCAGTAGTTCCTGCGGGTATTACAAAGTATAGAGAAGGACTTTATCCTATAGAAACATTTTCCAAGGAAGAAGCCGGTGAAGTAATAGATATTATTGAAGGTTATCAGAAGCAATTTTATAAGGAATACGGAATTCATTTTGTTCATGCCAGCGATGAATGGTATATTAATGCAGAAAGAGAATTCCCGGAGGAAGATAGATATGATGGGTATGTTCAATTGGAAAATGGTGTAGGGATGATGCGTATTTTTATAGATGAGTTTAAAGATGCATTAGAGCAGTTAACAAATAGTAAGGAATATCCGAAATTAAGAGAGAAACTTCAAAGAGTGGTAACCATTGCTGTTGGCAAATTAACTTATCCAACAATGAAAAAATTCACAGAGCAGATGGAAATACTTTTTCCGGGATTAACAATTAATATATTTTATATTAGAAATGACTTCTTTGGTGAAACAATAACTGTTTCCGGTTTGATTACAGGGCAGGATTTGGTAAAGCAAATTAAAGAGAGACAAGACAATGGAGAAGAATTAGGTAGAATTTTGAATATTCCTTCAAATATGTTACGAATTGGGGAACAGGTATTTTTAGATGATATGACTGTTGCAGAGGTGGAAACGAAATTGGGGATGAAGCTGGTTCCGGTAGAGTCTGGAGGAAAAGATTTTATTGAAGCAATCATTAATCCAGATTATAGTATTAACAGAGATAATGGAAATTTTGTATATATACAAGCCTATGACAGATAAATTGTGAAGAGGTGCTAAGATGACTTTACAACAATTAAAATACATAGTAACGGTGGCAGAAACAGGGAATATTACGGAGGCGGCAAAAAGACTGTTTATATCACAGCCCAGTCTTACAAATGCTGTTCGAGAACTGGAAAACGAAATGCAGGTAACAATATTCAACAGGACCAATAAAGGGGTTGTTGTGACGAATGAGGGCGATGTCTTTCTTTCCTATGCAAGACAGATACTGGAGCAGGTAGGTTTGTTGGAAGAGAAGTATTTGAATGTAAAAGAGAGGCGTCCAAGATTTTCAGTGTCCTGTCAACATTACTCTTTTGCTGTAAATGCCTTTGTAGATGTTATTAAAGCGTTTGATGCGAATCAGTATGATTTTACATTAAGGGAAACTCAAACTTATGAAATCATAGAGGATGTGAGTAAACTTAGAAGTGAGATAGGTATATTGTATGTTTCTTCAAAAAACGAAGAGATTATAGGCAAACTGTTAAAGCAAAATGACTTGGAATTTCAAGAATTGTTTATAGCTAAACCACATGTATTTATTTATTCAAAGCATCCGTTAGCAGAAAGAGAAAATATTGCGTTAGAAGAACTGGAAGAATATCCGTACCTTTCTTTTGAACAGGGGGAGTATAATTCTTTTTATTTTTCAGAAGAAATATTAAGTACTTTGGACCGAAAGAAGAATGTCAAAGTCCGGGATCGAGCTACTCTGTTTAACTTTGGTGATTGGGTTGAATGGTTATACGGTTAGTTCGGGTGTTATTAGTAGAGAACTGAATGGAGAAAATATTATTGCAAAGCCGTTGCTCGTAGATGAATATATGCGAATAGGTATTATTAGACAAAAAAATATGCCTTTAAGCAGATATGGAGTATTATATATTGAGGCATTGCAAAAATATATAAGCAGTAGAAAAGGTAAAATAAATGGAAAACGATGTAAAGAGAAAAAAGAAAAATAAATGTTTTTCAATGCGTAAACATTATGATTTTGATAAATTTTGGAAACCGGGAATGCCGGTTACCGATGAAGATTTAAAACTATTAGAAGAAGTAAAAGCATTCTATTGTCAAAAGGGATATGTGCCAATTATGAAAGAAATATCGAATGTGCAAAAGTTAAAATCAAGATTCCGAACGTGGAAGAATGTGCTCATTGCCGCTGAATTGCCTTCGCAGCATGATTCTGAGCAACAAAAGAAGAGACAACAAGGAAAAGTGCAAGAAAGTGATATAATATAAATTTTATGATGTAAATGTGGATTGATATAGCAAAAAACTATTTCAATCCGCTATTTTTTTGTATTTTTCAATAAAAGAANAGGATTATATACTGTTACATAAATGTTGAAAACAGGAGGATAACAATAATGTCAACAGGAATTGAAACAAAATGTATTCATGAAGGATGGAAGCCTTCACAGGGAGAGCCGAGACAATTACCGGTATACCAAAGCACTACTTTTAAATATGATACCAGCGATGCAATGGGAAAATTATTTGATTTAGAGGCAGATGGATATTTTTATACAAGATTGCAAAATCCAACCAACGATGCAGTAGCAGCGAAAATCTGTGCTTTGGAGGGCGGTGTGGCTGCAATGCTTACATCATCTGGTCAGGCAGCAAATTTCTATGCGATTTTNAATATTTGCGAAGCTGGAGACCATTTCATTGCCTCATCATCTATTTATGGAGGAACCTACAATTTGTTTGGGGTTACCATGAAGAAGATGGGAATTGAATGTACTTTTGTAGATCAGGATTTACCAGAAGAAGAATTGGAAAAATATTTTAAGCCAAATACCAAAGCATTATTCGGAGAAACAGTTACCAATCCTACAGTGTCTATCTTTGATTTTGAGAAGTTCGCCAGACTTGCACATTCTCATGGAGTGCCTTTNATTGTGGATAATACTTTTGCTACCCCTGTAAATTGTAGACCATTTGAATGGGGAGCAGATATTGTGACACATTCTACAACAAAATATATGGATGGGCATGGTGTCGGAGTAGGTGGCTGTNTTGTAGACAGCGGTAAATTTGTTTGGGCGAAATATGCAGATAAATTTCCGGGACTTACTACACCNGATGAGTCTTATCATGGAATCACGTATGCAGAAAAATTTGGTAAGGGAGCTTACATTACAAAAGCAACTGCTCAGTTAATGCGTGACTTTGGTTCGATTCAGTCGCCACAGAATGCGTTCTATTTGAATATTGGCTTAGAAACATTGCATTTAAGAATGAAAAAACATTGTGAAAATGCACTTGCAGTGGCAAATTTCTTAAAAGAGCAGGATAAGGTAGCTTGGGTACATTATGCTGACCTTGAGGGAGATGAATATTATGATTTGGCAAAGAAGTATATGCCGGATGGAACATGCGGGGTATTAGCGTTTGGTATNAAGGGAGGAAGGAGTGCTTCTATAGCTTTTATGGATAAATTAAAATTAGTATCCATTGTTACTCATGTAGCAGATGCTAAGACGTGTTTACTCCATCCCGCAAGTCATACTCATCGTCAGTTAACAGATAAGCAGTTAGAAGAGGCTGGTATTGCTCCGGATTTAATTCGATTATCAGTAGGTATAGAAGATGTTAATGACATAATTAATGATTTAAAGCAGGCTTTGGCGTAAAAAAGATTGAATATTTTGTAGTAATATGATATATTAGATAGAATTGAATATGTAGTAATTAGGTGTCGGAGCAGTTTTATATAAGACTGGCTCCGGTGAAAAGGGAAACAGGTGCAAATCCTGTACGAACTCGTCACCGTAATTAGGGAGTAGAAGCCGCGATATCACTGGGAAACTGGGAAGATGGCCAATGCGATGATCTTTAAGCCGGGAGACCTGCCTGAATGCTGTACAGAAACGATTGTTTCAAGCCACGAGTAAAAAGGTTGTACGTTATGATTTGTTGGATTTATTTTTTTATTTGTAAAGATAAAAATCCGATAGATTTATTTTGTGTGCAAACCCTTTACCTGTAATTTAGGAAAGGGTTTTTATTTTTGCATGCAAGAAATTGATATTAACTTATCGGGTAAGT
>JGI24709J26583_10004434_pt1 | contig 10603 bp, 17 predicted proteins | sample BioPla2DNA1_FD_26583 | JGI IMG/M metagenome (IMG submission 26583) | reverse complement strand
TGCGCCGCAAACCGGATCAGTTTCCGCGCGTCGTCGGTATAGGTGGGCCTCTCCATGTACTCATGGAAACGCCGGGCATCTTCGCCCTCAAGGGTAAGCCCGAGTTCGATTGGTTTTGCCATTGTCCCTCCACCTCTGAATATGACATAATACTCGCGGCTACCTCAAATAGATTTCGTCAGGTTCCCGGGATGACTCTCTCCGGGCTCTCAATTACCCCGGAGATGCAGGGATCTCTGTTATCGATGTAGTCTCCACCGGTCTACGATGTATCCGCTCACAATCGCGGGAACCCTCATCGCGTAGCCATGAGAATACATCCTGCATTCCCGGAACTCATAACGAGATCGGCGGATGTATCCCTGGTTATAACGACTTCTCCCCCGGTTGAAATCGGGAGCATCCAGGGTTTTTCAGCCCAGAGATTGCAGCCCCAGTCTCATGACATTTATCGCTGCGTTCTGGTCGCGGTCCATAATCAACCCACAGATGTGGACAGCGGTGAACTCGATCATGTACACACTCACTCAAATTTGCCTCCCGGGCTCATCCCTTTCTGCCATGCCATAGATGCGAGCAAGATAGAGGCAGATCTCAGGTGGGTGCCGGAAGAGTCGTTTAAGACCGGCCTTCGAAAGACCGTTCAATGTCACCTGGAGAACCGGGCCGGGTGCGAGCGCGGCTCCTACCGGCGGGAGCGGCCGGGGGCCGGCCGCAGGGGTTGGTAGCTGGCGTATGCCGGTGATGTAAAAACCAGGCATGCTTATCCACCATGAAGCAGAACGTCACAGATCTAACTCCACGAATTCGTCCCTTGCCATGATTTCCTCAATATCATCCGTGAGTCGCTGTTTCTTTACCTTCTCCACCAGCCTCGCGAGAGTCTCGTCAAGCGTCTCGCCCGGGTGCCTGAGATCCAGGATCTGATTATAGGTCTCTTCCGATACGGGGATGTTTTCCGTAGCAGACATTGGATCATCCTCTGTGCTGATCATGGATATATTTTCTTCAACCAGGATGAAGAGGTAGCGGGCCGGTGAGGAGCGGCGGGGTTCAGCGATCAGTGCCGGCGCCGGCGGGGTCGTGGGCGGGGCCCCGTGTGAAGTCTTCCATGGTAAGCATTGCCACACCCTCATATTGCGGAGTCCCCCACGCCACCGCCTTCTCGAACGGCATGACTGCCGACTGGTGGGTTGAACCGTTCGATCTGAGTGTGTCTCGATTGTGGTGCCGGCCCTTTACGACTTTGCGATGCAGTTTATCCTGGCGGATCCAGATTGAAGAGCCAGGGTTTGGAGGTTGTCTGGAACGCCGGGGTTTGTGCTGCCGGCGGTCGCGCCCGGGCTGGCCCCACGTCTATGACCGAAACCCTGAAATCGGGCGCAACCTCATCCCGGAACGACCGCATGCATGGTCCGGGGTAGTTGATATGGGGTGGGAGGAGTAGCTCAAACCTGGATGCCTGCCCGGGCAAGTGCATCCTTGATGGAGACGAGTTCTTTTCTCATCTCTGCGAATTCGTCGGCAAGGTGCTTTTTGGTATCGCTCCGAAGCCCGGTAATCTCTTCTTTCGTCTCTTTGCTGATCTGAAGATTTTCTTTTCCGATCTGAAGATTTTCTTTTCCGATCTGAAGATTTTCTTTTCCGATCTGAAGATTTTCTTTTCCGATCTGAAGGTTTTCTTTTCCGACCTGAAGGTTTTCTTTACCGACCTGAAGGTTTTCTTTACCGACCTGAAGGTTTTCTTTACCGACCTGAAGGTTTTCTTTACCGACCTGAAGGTTTTCTTTACCGATCTGAAGGTTTTCTTTACCGATCTGAAGGTTTTCTTTACCGACCTGAAGGTTTTCTTTACTGATCTGAAGGCTCTGGTCTAACTTCATATCCATGCTGTGCAGTACATTTCCGGCGTAATCTATCCGTTCGAATATCTCCTCTTGAATGTCTCCCCGGATGATCTCAAAATCGGTGTACTCTCCTGTTGCTTCTTCCCATCTAACGGTGAACGATTTGACTGCAATGGGTCTTCGTATGATATTGATCTCGTTGATGAGATCCCTGAGATCCTTTTCGCTCCCTTCTGCAATGATCTCGACCTCTCCGTTCTTGAGATTCATCACGTACCCCGAGATATTCCGTTCAAACGTCTCGTTGTACACATGCTCCCGGTACCCGACCCGCTGGACGCGCCCCCGTGCAGTGGCCACAAATCGTTTCATTACATTTCACTCTGTATGGTAGGGATAAATAGTTTCTCCGGACCTGCACTTCGCCCGGCAAACCCCTCTTTCGATCCTGATCTGCACCACAAACGGGGGGTGCCAGAAGACAGAGTACCAACCTTGAAGACCAACCAGAGGCGCCATACAATGGTCGAGAACCTCGCAACGCTTATCAGGAGAGACGGCCCGATCTGACGGATCGGCGTCATCGGGGTGGGTTATGCTGGCATCCCGGCGGCGGCGCTCTTTCGTGTATATGCTGCACGTTGGATATCTCTACAGGATTGCGATGCTCAACCGTGGGGAGTCGCCGCTCAAGGACGAGGGGTTACTGATAGAGGTCGCCAGCGCCGGGGAGTTCTCCTGCACCGCCGATTTCTCGAAGATCGCGGAGTGCGATGCGGCGTCCCTCGCGATCCAGGCGCCTTTTCTTGGCAAGCAGGATCTCCTCCCGGACTTCACACCGCTCATCAAGGGGCGCCGGAACGCCGGGCGGTACCTCATGTCCGGGACGCTCGTCGTCCTCGGGTCAACGATCACCCCCGGCACGACCGCCGGCATGGCCCGGGGAGATCTTAGAAGCAGAGTCGGGGCTCATCGCCGGGGAGGACTTCGCCCTCGCGCACGCCCCCGGGCGGGTGGTGGTCGGCTGGTTGTTCCGGAATATCCAGGGGCACGACCGGGTCTCATCGGCGGGATCGACGAGGTCAGCACGGCGCAGGTGGTGGAGCTCTACGCGCCGGTCCTCATGGCCGGCACGGTCATCACGATGATTGCGGCCGCGGCCGAGGTGACGAAGACCACTGAGAACATCTTCCGTGACCTCCAGATCGCGGCGGTGAACCAGCTCGCCTTCTCCTGTGAGGCAATGGGGATCAACGCTTACGCTTGTCCGGGCCGGGGTGGCGTCGCTCAAGGGCGAGGGGATCGCACGCGCCATCCTCTGACCGGGGGCCGGCGCCCTGGAGGAGGAAGGCGAGTTCCTGGCGTCGCGGTGGTGGAGGTGGTCGGGCATGTAGGCGAAGTCAAAGACGTCGGGATCTCTGAAGAGGGTCTGGTCGGAGCGGAGAAGGCGTTTCATAGGAGAGACTGGAGAAGAGGTAGTAGATAACGAGGAGCCGTGCGCGGGTTGAAAGTGAAGGGGGACACGGAGGCCGTATCTGCAGGTTCCCGGCAGAATGTTGGGACGGGACGTTACTTCGCCTGCAGGATCTCGACGATTCGATCGATAACCGACGTGACGACCGGGTCGTTGAGATGGCCGGCCTGGTAGAGGATCAGGTCGACACTGGCAGAAAAGAGCCGGTTTGGCCGGATGTTGCTCGGTTTGTGGAGCGTCCCCTCTGCAAAGTCGAGTTCAGTAATACCGACGGCGTAGCGATCCCGAACCTGCTGACTCGTGATTTGACAAAGGATGACATCGTCCCCGCCGGGTGCCGCAACGACAAGGGCTGGACGCCGCTTCACGGTTGAGAGATCAGAGAAAGGAAACGGTACAACGACAACATCACCCTTTACAAATCGCTCCACGCCTCTTCCTCTTCGGGCCGGAGCCAGTCTTTCCGGAGCACGGGTTCGCTTGCGAGGGCGGTGTCCGGGGCGGCCTTCCTGCGCCGGGACTTGAGGAACCGGATGAAATCGAGCACCTCACCGTATGTCCGGGGCGGCAGGTCGTCGAGCTCACTGATGATCTCCTCTTTTCCCTGAGTCATGACAGCCTCACCTCTGCGGTATATGATCTCTGGTGCTTCAATCTACATATCTCTATCTAAAGAAAGGTTATTTACCGGGGCGTCGATCGCCCCGGCACTGAGAAAAATTGAGTGGGGAACTTCCGTTCCCCACTTCACCCCAGCGCGGGCACAGCGTCGGCCCAGGTCTCGACGGCGGTCTTGATCGCGTCGTCCTGGTAGGACGAGATCCGGACGGTCTTCCGGGTGAAGGTGACGTAGTAGTCGTCCCCGGACGGGTTGTGGCACTTGAGCTGGCAGTAGCAGGTCTACTTCGCGGGGTCGCGGAAGGCTTCGCCGGCCATCGCGGTGTTCGCGAGGGCTTCCGTCGCGTTCGCGTTGAACGCGGCGATCGTCGGGGACTGGAGCGAGACCGTCCCGACCTTCTTGCCGGCGTTGCTGAAGTTCACTCATCAAGGTGTAGTGCTCCCGGTGCCGGCATCTCAACACCGTCTTTGACGTACCCGATGCAGTCGAAGGGGTTGTCATCGATGATGCTCTCGATGATGGTGTTGAATGCCTCTACGTTCGGGATCGGGATAGCGAGATCCCGGATCGCCGTTTTGTTCACGGTTTTTTCTACAAAGTCTGCCATGGGTTTTTCTTCTGCGCCTGCCGGTTCCCGGAAATGTGACAGACAATTATAAGGTATGTGCCGGGGGATATGAGTCTGATTTTATCAGGGAGGTCAATTTAGGCTCTGATTCGTGAATATAGGCGTTACGGTCAGCCTTTTTGTGATTGACGATCTATCTATCATCATGATGGCCGGCGAGAAGACCACCCGGGAGCTCATATACGAGACGAACCGGGATGTGAAGTGGATCTGCAAGACGTTGCAGCGGATGGAGGCGCGGGATGAGGACTTCGAGGGCCGGCTCCGGGCGCTGGAGGGGTGGCGGGCGGAGAAGGCGGGGTTCAGCGATCAGCGCCGGGGCCGGCGGGGTCGTGGGTGGGGCGGTGGCGGTGATTCTCCGGGTGATCGGCGGGGGGTAGAGGGCCACGCCGCGTTGTAATGGCAAAAAGGCTTTTTGGACCATGGTGAAGAAATCTAGATCGGTATGTTCATATAGCTAAAATATGACCATTGACACAACGACTGTATACTCACCACACTCTATAAATATGGCACCTACGATTACGCAATGAACCTACTGGAGACTTGATGTATGGATGAATTTGACGGCGTTCTCGCAATGCTGAATGCGGCAGGGGGTCGGATCCCGGGCCGAACGACGATCCAGAAACTGGGATATTTCGCAACGCTCCCGGATGCCATCAGGGCGCACTACCGCCCGCACTATTATGGGCCCTACAGCGCAGACATTGCCGGCGCGATCCAGACCCTGATCTCCTATGGTTTTATTGAGGAGAGATTGGAGACGTCTGTCGCTCCCGAATCCGCAGCGACACCTGACTGGAAGCGCTACACCTACAGCCTCACCACAGATGGCGAGAGATTGGTTCAGAGATTGGAAAAGGAGCACGCCTCAGAGTTCAGGGAGATAGAAGAGATCGTCAGCATCTGCAGGGATACCGCGAATCTTGACTCCAAGACCCTCTCCTGGGCCGCAAAGATCCACTATATTCAGGCGTTGGAGAAGAAGGATATGTCGCACAGCGAGATCCGGGAGACTGCCAGAACCTTGAACTGGGATCTCACAGAGGATCAGATCGAGAGAGGGGTGAACCTCCTCAAAAACCTTCAAATTTCGTGATCAGGTGAACCACACGCTCACGTTTGAGGCGCATATCAGGGATCCGCTCTACGGGTATATTGGGCTTACCCGGAATGAACTCCGCCTTTTAGACACCCGCCCCCTCCAGAGGCTGCGGAGGATCAAGCAGCTTGCCAATGCACACCTGGTCTACCCAGCCGCGTGCCACACCCGTTTCGAGCACTCCCTCGGCGTCCTGCACATCGCCACCCTCATGGCGAGGCAACTGCAGATCGAGGGTGATGATCTTACGATCCTGCGGTATGCCGCTCTGCTCCACGACACCGGCCATGGGCCCTTTTCTCATGTTTTTGAGGCATCCTTGAAAGTAATCAATGGGAAAAATGCTACGCATGAGGAGATTACGCGTCGAATCATACGGGAGGATGAGGAGATCACCTCGATCCTCGGTGAGATGGCTGAAGGTGTCGCCGGCCTCCTCTCGGAGGATCAGAATGGTATCCTCCACCAGATCATATCCGGAAACATCGATGCCGACAAGATGGACTACCTCCGGCGGGATTCCTACCACACCGGCGTGGCTTATGGGAACTTTGACCTTGAACGTGTTCTCCATACGCTCCGAAAAACTCAAAAGATCTGGGCTGGGCAGCGCGAAGACCTTGCTATCCATGAAAAAGGTATAGATGCCATCGAGAGTTTTAGGCTGGCGCGGTTCCTGATGCACGCCCAGATCTACCATCACCACACCAACGTCGTGGCAAACGGGATGCTCCAGAGGGCGATCGAGGTCGCCATCCGGGATAAGGTCGTGGATGCAGAGAAGATCAGGCTGGAGAGGGATGATCTACTTGAGCACTACCTTGCCCTTGACGATTCACGGCTGATTGCGCAGATCCTATCTAATCCAGCGAGCGCCGCAGCCGACCTTGTCGGGAGGCTGGAACGCCGGAATCTCTTCAAGCGTGGCTATTCGGCGTACGTCTCGCAGGAGGAGGACTACCTCCTCAAGTACCAGCTTGCCACGAAGTTCACCCCCAGGAATGCACGAGCGATCGAGGAGGCGGTAGCAGAGGAGTGTGGGTGCAACCCCGACTACATCATCGCAGACCTCGTGAAGATCGAGAATTCGCTCTTCAAATCGTCGTCTGTCCTCCTTGAAGAGAATAAATTCCCGTTCCTGATCGAGAGGAGAGATGGGAAGGTCAAGGAGATCGAACGCTTCTCCACCCTCGCCTATACCGGCGAGCCCCGAACGACTTTCTACATCTTCTCCCCTGAGGAGCATCGAGAGATGGTGCAGGAGCATGCCCGGGAGATCATCGCGGAAACGATCGGGTAGACCGCCGGCATGCCTGGATGCTCAGAAACACTTCTGATCTACTCTTCTTTCAACCCCCGGGTCAGCCGGAATCTCTGATCTCCAATGGATTCGAGGTCAAACTGCGGCGGCTTGCCCTTTGCCCAGGGGATGCCCCCTCGGTTCAGCATCCACCTCCCGATGGCTGAACTCCTGAGTTCGGGGCAGGTCGTCCAGAATGTCTCTGATAGCGATATTTCGACAGACTCACCGTTATCGAGGACGATCTCCACTGAATTCCAGTCTCTCTGGAAGTAGCGGTCACGATCTCTGTATTGGACCCGGATGCTGTACCCCGCGCCGGTGCGATCGTTTGGGGTACTGTTGGACCAGCCGGAGACTTTCATAGTTCTTCCCTGGGCGAGTAGGAGAATATAACTTCTGGTCAAATATAATCGAGTGGGACATAGACTAAGCTGTACAGCGGATGCCATTTTTCTGTTTGATCCGAGTATTTGCTCCGCGAATGATCCCTTTAACATCTATTTTGTCGAAGAAAGAGTCTTTGCTGGATCCGCAGTAGATCCGCTCTACAGATGAGTCCATCAAAGCGCCAGTATACTGTATTAAGGTCATAAAAGTGCATAATGTGGGGTATGTTTGGCGGTTGGGATACAATAATCGGTTCCCGTGTTGGGTGCAGTCCTCGCAGTACTGGGCGGCTTCTTTTTTGCCTACCTTGAGGATAAACGTAAAACAACTGAACGTCATAAAATTGTTGCAAAAGCGTTACATTATGAAATTGAGCAACTCAATAATAAAATGAATAAAATTAGCAAGCATTTAACGGGCAATGGACCAATTTACAGTTCCGAACTCTACTCACGTCTTAAAGATGACAATATCTTTGTCAGACCTCCAGAATTTTCATTTATAATGGATAGAAACCCGTTTGAGCACTATTATGGGGAAATTTTCGATCTTCAAAACGATGTCCAGATTGGTAAACTATTCGAATATTATAGCTATGCAGAGAGAGCGGATCAGCATCTTACCGCACTACTCGACGTAGGCAGGCAGACAGGTCACGAAATTTTTATTTTTGAGAGAAAAGACAGAACTATCCCCTCTTCAGAACAACTTAGAGTAGATATACACGCTTCTGAGTGCATTAAATGCATACACAAATCTCAAAGTACCCTTAACAGCGCACATCTGATGCAGGATCTCGTGAAGTCGATCGAGAAAAAGTGGTATTCCCCATAAGATTTTTGCTCGACTTTCACGCCAGAAGAGAGCACTGTTCAGAACCCTCTAAACCCCCCACCGTAACCACTTCATGCGCTACATCGTCACCGGCGGGGCCGGCATCTTGCCGGCGACCCCCTCCGTGCCCCCGGCCGGCGAAGGGCCTCCTCCCCTCGAACGAGGCGAACGTGGCCGGCGTGGCTCGCCGCGGCGAAGGACTGCGGGATGCCTGCCGTGGTCGCCGCTTCCTCCTCGGTCTGGCGACACCCCCGGCGCCGGGATCATCCCCCCCACTCGACACTGATCGTATAGTGGTGATTTCATGTCTGCCGGACGGTGATCTTCCGGAGCATCCGCCTCCCGGGGCAATAGGACGTTCTGACCGGGAGGGAATTCTGTGGTGCCTCAACTCACCGCCACGTTTATTGGTTCTCCCCCCTACCTTTTCTTCATCAGGTGAAACCAGGTATATCCGATATCACCATCAGGGTTCCCCGGGATATCGTCCAGGCACTTCGGCTCCCACCCGATGCCGTTGCCGTCGAGTTGCAACGGGAGCCCGCTCTCTACCAGCGGGGCATCCTGCCGCGAGGAGATGGCGTTTACAAGGATGAACCGGGGGAATATACAGGGGATTTTCCGGCATTGAGACTCTCCGTACGCTAGACCTGAGGGAGTATCAATCATTTACCTTGAACAGAAACCGATAGAGGAGGGAATACGTTGGGAAAGCCCACAGAGAAAACATCTGGAAAAAAATTGGAAGAAGCAACTTTTCCTCTCATCAGCGAAATCCGAGATCTCGTCCGGAAAGCTCGCCTGGCTGTAGCACAGAATATCAACACGATACAGGTCGTCACTAACTTCGAGATCGGCAGGCGGATTGTTGAACATGAGCAGCAGGGAGATCCGAAGGCAGGGTATGGGAAACAGACCATACAGGAATTGTCGCGCCAGCTGAACGAAGAGTTCGGGAGAGGGTTTTCCAAAAGAAATCTTGAGTATATGCGCCGGTTTTACCTTGAATACCGCGAAGCAGATCCCCGGGTAGCGTCCGGGGCGTCCGATGCGGCCGTTTCTGTTGGGCAACCGATTGCGCAGACGGTGTCTGCACAATTCACCCCTCGGTTCGCTCTCAGCTGGTCTCACTACGTTTTCCTGATGAGCATTGGCAACCGGGACGAACGTCAGTTTTACGAAAATCCCGGCAGAAGGCCCCCTACTTCAGTGGGGGGATGAATGCCGCCTTTCGGCAGATTTAATTATGTTGAGGGAGATACAATGCACCAATGCGTAAATCGTATCGCTACCGGATTTATCCCACAAAACCTCAACTCTCTCTGCTCGAACAGACGCTTGAGACTTGTCGGGAGGTCTATAACGATACACTCGCATTGAGGAAGGATATGTGGGAACAGGAGCAGCGCTCCATCTCTCTCTATGAGACGAATAAGATCCTGACTCAGTGGAAGAAGGATCAGCCTGCCTTGAAACAGGTTCATTCTCAGGTTCTTCAGAATGTCCAGATGCGCGTAGATCTTGCTTTCAAAGCCTTTTTCCGGCGGGTGAAAGCGGGAGAGGAGCCTGGTTATCCTCGATTCAAGGGAAAGGGTAGGTACGACAGTTTCACGTATCCCCAGTCAGGATTCAAACTTAACGGCAATCTCCTCTCTCTCTCGAAGATCGGGGTTCTCAAAGTCGTTCTTCACCGCCCAATTGTTGGGACGATCAAGACCTGCACGATCAGGCGTTCTTCGACCGGGAAGTGGTATGTCTGTTTCTCGGTCGAATACGATCCCTCACCTGCTCCACAGAAGGAGACGATAGTTGGTGTTGATGTGGGTCTGGAGTCCTTTGCCACCCTCTCAAACGGAGAGAAGATCGAGAATCCTCGATTTTTCCGGAGCGATGAGAAAGCTCTTTCAAAAGCACAGAGAAGGCTTTCGAAGACAAAAAAAGGCACTCCTGAACGGAAGAAGGCACGAAAGAACGTTGCGCGTGTCCATGAACGGATCGCTAACCGGCGACTCAATTTTGCTCACCAGACCTCACGCCGGATGGTGGACCAGTATGGCACAATTGTATTCGAAGATTTAGAGATTAAAAATATGCAAAAGAACCATTGTCTGGCAAAAAGCATCGCAGATGTTGCCTGGAATCAGTTCATCACGATCACGGAGAACAAAGCGGAGGAAGCTGGTTCTCACGTGATCCTGGTGAATCCCAGAAATACGTCACAACAATGCTCCAGATGTGGTATGATCGTCAAAAAGACGCTTTCTGATCGAGTTCACAGTTGCCCTCATTGTGGACTGATGATGGATCGCGACCAGAATGCGGCGATAAATATTATGAGATTGGGGCTGCAATCTCTGGGCTGAAAAACCCTGGATGCCCCCGATTTCAATCGGGGGAGCAGTCACG
>JGI24709J26583_10004432_pt1 | contig 10604 bp, 10 predicted proteins | sample BioPla2DNA1_FD_26583 | JGI IMG/M metagenome (IMG submission 26583) | reverse complement strand
TTCTTGGGAGTATTATTGAAGTCAACCCAAAATACTATCCTGTGCCCAAGCGAGCTTGGTTTTTGATTGCCGGGGCCTTGCATGCCTTCGACGGAATCCTGCGGGTTAAGGGCTACCTTATATCGAACGGCAGCGAAATCATCCCTTTGGAGACATATGTAGGGAAAATTGGGAAGAGGAAGACAAAGAAGTGGCATTGAAGGGGAGAGAAGTGCGATACGGAAGTTTAACTAGTTGTGATTCATCATTAAAAAAGGAGAACCATTTTAAAGCAGTTCTCCTTTGTGCTCTTTTGATACAATCGCATGTTTCAAAACTTAGTATTGTTAGTTTATTGCGTTTGGTGCCGGCTCTCCTCTAGCGAGCAATATGGCAGAATCAACCATGCTTTGAGTCTGGCGCATAATGCTTTCTTTGGTCTGAATGAGTCTGTGAGGTGTAGCTATAACATTGTCCAGTTCAAGCAATGGATTATCCGCCTGCAACGGTTCCTGCTCAAAGACATCGAGCCCAGCTCCAGCAATCTCACAATTCTTTAAGGCCTGGTAGAGAGCCACTTCATCGATAATCGCACCGCGGGCAGTGTTTATAATAAAGGCTGATGGCTTCATAAGTTTAAAGGCTTCTGTACTGAAAAGGTGGCGTGTTCCAGCGGTTAGAGGACAGTGAATGCTGATGTAATCGGAGTATTTAAGCATGTTCTTGAAGTCTATACAAGTTATGCCTATCTCATTAATTTTTGATGAATCTATGTAGGGGTCATAAACGTTGATTTTCATACCTAGTCCCTTTGCAATTCGAGCTACATGGCGGCCAATACGTCCAAATCCCACGAGACCTAGAATCTTGCCATACATTTCTGTGCCCAAAGCGTGCATGTGCTCCGCTGCATGTACGTTCTTATTCAGTGTTATAAGGTGACGCGATAAGGCCAACATGAGCAACACAGCCGATTCTGCCACTGAGATATGGTTGCCTGGAGAAATAATCACTTTGATTCCCATTTTGGTTGCGGCTTCTACATCAATATGGTCCACTCCCACTCCGGCTTTAATGATAGCTTTTAACTTTCTACCCTTCAAAAGCAGTGTTTCATCTACCTTATAGAGGCGTATTAGGAGAACGTCCACTTCGGGAAGCCATGCTATAAAGGCCTCTTCCTCATCTGGTGAAAAATATCTAACGGTGCCCCACTCATTAAGGAGTCTCAGAATAGCCATAACTTCTGGCCTTCGATCCACATCTAATACTGCAAAATTCATAATACCGCCTCCACCGTTAAAGATCCTGGCAAAGGGATACGAGTTTATCATATTCGCCTTCGTGCATGTTGTAGCAGTGTTCAGGCCCTGGATATATCTGTTTGCGGACTTCGCTAACGAAGGTTTTGGCAGCTGCCACGGCTATTTCTTTAAGGTTCGCGTACCGTTTAGCAAAACGTGGCGTCCTTTCAAAAAAGCCAAGAAGGTCATAAAGGTTGATCATGGGAGAGTCGCTGTAAGGGCCAGCTCCGGTTCCTAAGAATGGGATAGAGAGCTTTTCATATATAATTCTGGCCACTTCTTGGGGAACAGACTCTACGACGACGGCTACCGCTCCTGCCTTTTCAAATTCAATTACGTTCTTGATGAGTTGGTAGGCTGCTTCGGCATCTCTTCCTTGGGTTTTATATCCTCCAAGCATATTTATGGACTGGGGAGTGAGTCCCGTATGAGCAACGACCGGAATAGATGCCTCAGTAAGACGGCGAATGAGTGGAACTATCTCTGCACCGCCCTCGATCTTTACGCTATCCGTTCCTGCCTCTTTGAGGTACCGAATAGCATTTCTAACAGCCTCTTCCCCAGAAACTTGGTAGCTTCCAAAAGGCATGTCCCCCATGATAAAAGCGGTGGGAGCTCCCTTGCGGACAGCAATCGCATGCTCAATCATTATATCAAGCTTTGCCCCAAGAGTATCTTCATTTCCAAAGGTAATCATGGATATGGAGTCACCCACGTTTATAATATCAATGCCAGCCTCTTCGGCGATGCATGCCATCGGATAATCGTAAAGAGCGGTACGAGGCATTTTTTCTCCCTTTGCTTTTTTTTCGTAGAGGTACGGAACTCCCTTGCGTTTCATTATGCATTCCTCCTTAATAGTTGTTGTTTATATTTGTTAAAAAGAGCATAGAGAATTGAAGCCACACTAAGAACAAAAAGTACGAGAGAGATGGGTCTAGTGAAGAAGATCGCGTAGCTTCCATTTGAAATAATTAACGACTGCCATAGGGCGTCTTCTGCAATCGGGCCAAGTATAATTCCCAGTACAATCGGGGCGAGGGGAAAATTAAAATGCTCTAGAACGACACCTATCACTCCGAAGACCAGCATGAGCGAGACATCCATAAAGCTATTCTGGATAGCGTATGAACCTGCAACGCTGAACACGATTATGAGAGGTACTAAAATTTTATTAGGAACACGCAAAACCTGAGGAAAGATTTTGAGTCCAGCCAGCCCCATGACAAACATGATGACGTTAGCGACAAGGAGGCTCATTATAAATCCATAGACAACATCCGGCCTCCCGGTAAAGAGCATAGGACCAGGGTTAAGACCATGGATGAGGAGTCCGCCAAGAAGTACTGCGGAAGCCGAGTTTCCCGGGATACCAAGAGTCAGAAGAGGCACAAGGGATCCACCAACAACGGCATTATTGCTTGCTTCAGATGCAGCAACCCCTTCGATAATACCTGTTCCGAAAGTTTCTGGACGGTCAGATTTTCGCTTTGCTTCACTATAACTTACAAAAGAGGCAATATCAGCCCCTGCTCCAGGAAGAATTCCAACAATAGTTCCAATGATAGACGAGCGCAAAAGAGTCTTGCGAATCGAATGGAGTTCCGTCCATGAAGGAAGCGCGTTTCCTATAAGGTTCGACTTTGCAGGAACAGCATTTTTACTATCCGGCTTAAGGCAAAGCCGCAGAGCCTGAGAGAAAGAGAATAATCCAATAAGCGCCGGAACAAGAGAAACGCCATCATAGAGGCCAACATTGCCAAAAGTAAATCTTGGAAAACCTTCTATTGTGTCAAAACCAACCGTTGCAATTAATAACCCAAAAGCACCAGCGAGGAAGCCTTTAATGAGGCTTTTATCATCGGAAAGAGAGATTATGATTGTAAGGCCGAGAACGGCTACCATAAAATATTCTGGAGGTCCAAAGGACAGAGCAAAGGATGCTAGAGGTGGAGCGAGAGAGAGAAGGATCACTGCGCCGAAGATGCCACCAATAAAGGAAGAAACAAGAGCTATCCCTAGCGCTTTTGCTCCCTGTCCTTTTTGCGTCATAGGATATCCGTCAAATACAGTTGCGCAAGATGCAGCTGTGCCAGGGGTTCTCAAAAGTATGGCAGAAATAGATCCTCCATAAACAGACCCATTATATAAGCCACCTAACATGGCGAGACCTGCTATAGGAGACAAAGAAAATGTAAAGGGAACAAAAAGGGCTATGCCCATTGTGGTAGACAATCCCGGCATTGCACCTATGATGATGCCGCAAAAGGTACCGATACCTATAAGTAACAAGTTTGTTAAGCTAAAAAAGCTAACAACACCTAGAGCTATATTTTGAAGAAGATTTATACCCATATTAATATTCCTCCATAATCACTAAAGAGAGAAAGGGAAACGGGGCAGGGGCACCCCTAAAACATAGGCAAAAAGTATAAATATGACCGCAGATGCCCCTACTGATATTGCGGCAATTGTTGCAATTCGCCGCACTCCTAACACTGCCATGCTTGCGCTTGTGTAAATAAAAGTAGATACCACATATCCTAGCCTGGGGATTATAGCTAAATATATTGCCGATAAAACAAAGATTATCACTGGCTTGATCGAGAGAGAAACAGATGCTCCTTCTTTTTTACGCCAGGATTCTATTCCCCACAAAACTGAAAGTACGAAAATAAACATAAGGATCCGTTGTGGAAAATATGCTGATACTTCTGGAAATCCGAGTGTGTGAACGTATAATGCAATTGAGGTGCCGGCAAAAAACATCGCAAGCAGAACATCAAAATTGAAAGACATGACAAACTCCTCTTATATTTTTAATTTCAATTTTTGTAATTACAGAGCTTCGCATTTTTTAGACACCATCATATATTCGGGTAATTTACACTTTTGAATATTGATACCCTATTGCTAATCTGCACTTTCAAGAAGTTGGCGGATGACTTCGCTCTCTTCTGCCAGCTCTTTAGCGTAAGCATTGGGGTCTATGTATTCAAAGGTTTGCCCCATATTTTTAACAGTTTTCAAGTAATCTTCGTCGGTAAGAGCTTTTTTAAAGGCTTCGCGCAAAGTAGTGAGGATCTCGGGATCTAATCCCTTGGGGGCGACGATTGCCCTGCTTGAACTTGAGATAACCCCGTAACCTTGTTCTTTGAAGGTCGGAACTTCGGGCAGTTGTTCGTGGCGCTTTTCAGCCATTATTCCAAGAAGACGAATCTGACCTGACTGTACGAATGGAATGGCTTCATCAACATTGAAGGCAATGAGTTTGACGTGGTTTCCTAAAACGGCAGTACGGGCAGGGCCTGCTCCCTTAAAGGGAACATGGTTTAGGCTGATGCCGACTTCCTTCATAAAGAGCAGAGCTGCAAGATAGTCATCAGAAAACTGTCCACTAGATCCTATTGTAAGAACACCAGGGTTCTCTTTGGCCATGGAAATAAGGTCATCTAGGGTTTTAATTTCAGAGTTTGCATTTACACCAATACAGTGCTCACTACCACCAGCGGGGGCAATCATCTCAAAATCTTCATAGGCATAACTTGTCTTTCGAGTGTAAATGTTAATGAAGAACACGGGGATATTAATCATGCCTACTGTATATCCGTCTGGTTTAGCGCGGGCTATTGTTGAAAAACCTATTTCTCCGTTACCACCTGGCTTATTGACTATAGCGAGGGTTCCACCCAAATACTTGTCCACGTAAGGTTTGAGATTTCGGGCAGAAATGTCAGTGCCGCCTCCAGGAGAGTATGCAACGATAAAACTTACCGCGCTTTCTGGATATTTGGCCTCTGCTGGAAAAACAGTTGAACAAAACACTATCACTAAAGCTACCAATGACATTGCAAATATCTTTTTCAATTATCTCCCTCCAGAGCTTAGTATATTAGCGACTTTTAAGGTTAAAACTATTTGTACCACTGCCGCCTTATTGATAAAACCTTTTCTATTTCTGAAAAATCCTTATTTTTGAGACCATCGAGAATAATAGCGTGACGTCTGTGAAAGAGTTCGACTTGGTCATCGCTACACATATTATTGAGAAGCGAGAGTCGAATTTGATAATAGAGGGAACGTAGAATATTTTTAATAAGGGAAAAATCTGTTTTCTCAAGCAAAAACATGTGAAATTCCATATCCAAATCTGCAAATCCAACAGTTCTAAGCCATGAATCCTTTTCGGCAATCATCCTTTTTTCTTTTTTCATATGCCTATCCAAAAGCGCGAAATCTTCCTTGTTAAGCCTATCTCCCGTAATCAAATCTTCAAACATTCTCAATTCAAGCATTGTGCGAACTTCCATAATTTCTCTCAGTTCTTTTTCTGTATGCTTCGCTACGAACCAACCTACTCGTGGCTTCGCTACAACAATACCTTGATGTTCAAGCTCTTTAAGTGCCTCTCGCACAGGAGATCTGCTTACATTCAACTCTTCTGCTATATCACGTTCGACTATCTGGTCCCCCTTTCTGTACGAATCACCACAAAAAATCTTGCGGCGTAGGTAATCCGCAATATAGTGATTCAGGTTTTCTGGTAAAACAACCTTTGCTTCTTGATTCACAAGAATCCCTCCATATGCTTGGTGGTCTACTGTCGACCAACAATGATTATAATAAGTAAATAAGAAAAGTCAAGTGCTCAAAATTGTCTCATCTAAAACCTGGATTAAAACCGAAGCCTGTATCCTTCGTTCAATGGCTCAAGATTAAAAAAGTGCCTCAAAGAAGATAAAAGGGGCGCATAACGGGGGTCATTTTAAAGAGAGCGGTTACAATAGGGGCCTTCCTTTATGCTATCGAAAGGAAGGCCCCATCACGCACGATATCACTTTTCCTGTTTCTACAGACCTTAATGGTTTCACTGTGTTAAGACCTTATCCGGCCTTAACGCTGGACATCACCTTAGTCCCAGATGTCATAAATAGGACAAGAACGGACATTACACATATTACGGTAACTAAAGGTCGGTGGTAAAATGCTGCAAAGCCAGCAACGGCAAAAGCTATTCGATGCCATGAAGATAGGGGAGCTCGTGCATAGCCTGTCATGGCAAAGGCAATGCCGGCGAGGGCTCCGATGCCGCTCAAAATAGAGAATAAAATTTGTATCGGAGTTCCTTGAAAAATAAGTCCTAAATCATAGCAAAATGCAAAGGGCACGACGAATGCTAAGACGCCAAGCCTACAGGCCGTGAAACCTGTTTTGTTGGGATCTGAACCTGCAATAGATGAAGCAGCATAGGCTGCCAGTGCAACTGGCGGTGTAATATTTGACACTATGGCGTAGTAAAAAACAAAAAGGTGTGAAGCAAGCGGGTTAAATCCTATTTTGACAAGGGCAGGCACACCCAAAGCAGCGGCGAGAATGTAGGCGCTGGTTGTTGGCAACCCCATGCCCAGGATAAGTGAAACGATAGCTATTAAAAGCAGCGCTAATAAGGGAATGCCGTGGGCTATGCTAAGCACAGCGCTTACAAATTTGAAACCAACGCCGGAAAGAGCAACGGACCCAACAACTAATCCGGCAGAGGCACAAGCCAGGCAAATAATGGGAATACTTCTGGCTCCGTCATGGATAGCTTCAATTACTTTCTTTGGCCCCATTCTATGTTTAGGATCAAAGAGCGACATGCTCCAAGATAAAACAATTCCCGCAATAGCTCCATACATAGGTGTGTATCCGGCTAGCAGCATAAAGACAAGCAGGGCAATGGGCGACATCAAGTACAGTCGTTTAAGAACGGTCTTTTTAGATGGAAGTTCATCCGGTGGAAGTCCTTTTAGACCATCTCTGAGGGCGACTAGATGAGTCATTAAGAGAACGGCGCCATAGTAGAATAGAGAAGGGAGCACGGCAGCTATCATTATTACTTTAAAAGGAACCCCTAAAAGAGCGGCCATAACAAAGGCTCCCGCTCCCATTATTGGCGGCATGAGCTGCCCTCCTGCACTGGCAACCGCTTCTACAGCTCCGGCAAAGTGAGGCTTATACCCAATGCGCTTCATTAAGGGAATGGTAAAGGAGCCGGTTCCGTAAACATTAGCAACTGCTGATCCTGAAATAGAACCAAATAGAGCAGAACTTACTACTGCAATTTTGGCAGGTCCTCCCGCTGCGGTTCCGGTAAAGGCTTGTGCAAACTCCATGAAATATTCTCCGATGCCACTTTTTTCTAAGAAACTGCCGAAAATTAAAAATATCATGACAAAGGTCGCAGATACACCTAAAGACGTCGAAAAAATACCTTCGTCTGTAAGATACATGCCCTCAATAAGTCTATCGAATTCGGTCGGAATACCCCTGAGAACGGCAGGAAGTAAGCTAGTGTCGCACACATATGTATAAATTACAAAAGCCAACGCTACGATTACAAGAGGTAACCCTACNACGCGTCGAGTAGCTTCTAAAAGCAGTAGAATAAGCATAGTGCCAAGTACCATCTGAATCATGGTGATATCGTCTACGCCCTGGATACGCATCATTATTTGGTCGTAGTGCATTATGATGTATATTCCAGGTGCCGTAGAAGCTACGGCAAGTATCCAGTCGTACCAAGGGACTTTGTTCTCAGGGAGTTCTCTTTTCTTCGAAGAGGCAAAGGGGTAAAGAATGAATGCCATTGGTAGCACCCATGTTAGGTGAATTGCTCGCTGTAAATATGCTTCAAAGGATCCAAAAACAGCTGTGTAAAGATGAAATAAGCCCAGAGCAAGGACATAGACATAGAAAGCCTTTGCTACAGCGCCTTCAAGTTTTCTCATAAGACGAAACACCTCCTTGACAAAAATCGCAAAGCAAAGGGCAGGCTCAGAAGCCCGCCCTTAATCTTTTTTCGAGCAGTAAGAAAGTTCAACCGCTCAATAAGCTACTTCTTAGAAGCGGCTTCTGTCCAGTATTTAACAGCTCCAGCGTGACTCTTAATGGGATCACCTGGAATTGCCGTGGCCGGATCTAATTCCTTCATGTCAACAACGGCCTTGGCAAGAGTATCTTGATTTTCATGCATTGCCTTGCATAGGTTATATACAAGGTCTTCGTCCAAGTCATTGCGCACTACTATGCAGGTATAATCTCCAACTACCTTTACGGGTTCATCTTTGACAGACTTGTAAATGCCAGGATCTACTGTGAAGGTTACTGTGCCGTAATCAACACCAATCTTATCGAGGGTTTCCTGTTCCATTCCTAGGATAACTACGTCTGTCTGGCTTTCAATTTGCATTACAATGGAGGCAACTTTTCCCACAGAGAAGGCAAAGACGTCAAGATGGTTATCGGCAATCAGGTCTGCACCGTCGGAGTAGGAAGCGTATTCTACAGAGCCACCCCATTCTTTCAGAGCATTACGATAGTCAAGTCCAAAGCCGGACTTAAAAACGGCATTGACCATGAACTCGGAGCCAGTTCCGGTCTTCAGTGTTGCAAAACGAGTTGGTATCTTACGAGCAACCAAATCGTCAAGGGACTTAATGTTATGTTTCTCCACAAAATCTTTGCGGGCAATAAAATAAGTGTACTGAGTATAGAGGTTTGCCAGTATAGTTGCGTTCTCAACGGGAGTTTCAAAGGGAGGCATGCCACCTTTTTGAGCAACGGCAACCATAGAAGTGTTGGAAAAACCAAGATCGCCTTTTCCCTTATCTGCATTGATAATGTTGGCAATAGCACCGCCGCTTATGCTCGTAGTGGGGATAACCGTCTGAGTCCAGAGGTCAGCGAGGGCGCCGCCCAAAGCAAACCAGTTTCCGCCTGGAGGTCCAGCCATAAAGCGAAGCTGGGAAGGCGTATCAGCAAAACCGACAGAAGTGAAAAACACGCAGATCAACGCGAGTGACACAATGAAGCTTCTTTTCAAGATAAACCCTCCTTACTGTTTTTAAAGATTAATTTATGAAGACAAAAGTCACACCTAATCCCCGGATAACTTTACAAGGCTTAAGAAACTATGTCAAGAATGTTTTTTGGCTTTATTTCAACCAGTGTGGAAAATTTTAGGCGGCAAGAGCCGGGGCTGATCGTTCTGATATAGGTTTCTGCGTTACAAAAATTACAAACTTGACCAAAGGCAGGCCGATTCTCAGGACGTATTAAACCCTAAAAAAAGACAGCTGTTATAATATTATTGTCTATGAATAAAAAGGCAGAGAACGCTTAAAATTCCTAAAATACCTGCCTTAATTTTTATATTTTATATATTGAAAAAGAAATCGCGGAAGACATAACGAGGGTCTTTAAGCGTAAAATATGCCATTTCTGAAGGAGGTTAAGACAATGAAAAAGGAAATATCCGGCGTGACGATCGAATGCGTAAAAGGAGATATAGTGAAACAACCCGACGTAACCGCTATCGTCAATGCTGCCAATGCCTGGTTAAGGATGGGTGGGGGAGTTGCAGGCGCCATTCACAGGGCTGCCGGGCCCGGTCTTGAAGAAGAATGCCGCCCACTTGCGCCCATAAAACCCGGAGAGGCGGTAATTACGGGAGGACACAACCTTCCAAATAAATACGTCATTCACTGTCTTGGCCCACGTTACGGGATAGACAAACCTGAAGACAAGCTTTTGGCAGATTGCTACAGAAATGCATTAAAATTGGCAGATGAACACGAAATAGATTCCATCGCCTTCCCGGCCATTTCCACGGGCATATTTGGCTATCCGGTCGAAGAGGCGGCAGAAGTTGCCCTTAAAACGGTCAAAGAGGTAATACCAGCACTCAAACATGTAAAGCTCATTCGATTTGTACTTCACAGTGACTTTGACCTCAAGGTTCACGAGAAAGTGCTGGAAAGCCTGTAGGCTACTTAGAATAAGCGGCTTAACATCGGGCTTCTTTGCTATATAGGCCTTCGAGTGTTATTGTTTTGGACCGGAATGTATAGCAAATTACATTATTAACGATCGGGATTTCCTAAGCGAGCATAAGAAACTAGCATTACGAGAAGTTATAGTTTCGCTGTAATGGTAGATTGGTAATAGAACGAGATGAAGATAGTTTCTTTGTTTCCGCTAATAGCGAGGTTGTTCCTCTCAAGGCTAACCAGTGGAGGAGTTCTTGTAAACTTTCATGAGGCCATTTGGTTGCACATAGTTGATTTCTTAGAGAGCAGATGGGCTAATTTTTGAGCATTGAACGTTGGGGATATTTCCGCTTATCAAATCCCCCCAAANGTCCTTCAAATTTTCTTTAAGTTCTTNCAGCGCTTCTCCTTGAGCCCAGCAATCGGGGAACTCTTCGAAATAACCGACACACATATTGCCATCTTGCCAATATATAAATTTTTGCTTCATTGACCATCGGCCTCACTGACA
>JGI24709J26583_10004431_pt1 | contig 10604 bp, 11 predicted proteins | sample BioPla2DNA1_FD_26583 | JGI IMG/M metagenome (IMG submission 26583) | reverse complement strand
TTTTTGTAGATATGGAATAAACTCTTCTAAATCAGGCAGAGAGGGCTTTGTGACAAATATTTTATCCATTTCGTTTTATCAGTTTCGTTACTATCAACTTTATTTCTGTATACTCTTCCAACCTTAACAAATTTGAGATAAATAATACCAAAAAGAAAGATATCGATGAAATCAATATAAGGAGTTCAATATTGTTTAAATAACTTTTGAGAAAAATTGTCAAAGGCAACATCAATATGACCATAATTAAAGCAACAAAAAATGTTTTTGATATACATTTAAGCTGTTCAAATAGACCTAACCTTAATAACTTATTCGTATAATATGTATTGATCGCCAAAGATATAAATGAAGTCACTATCATTCCACATATCATTGCCTGAATTCCAACAAATATTCCTAAAAGAACTGAGGTTGAACCAATAATTTTCTTGTATACTTCTACCTTCAAAAAGAGATCTGACCGTCCCAGTGCCGTTAGAATTTGAACATTTATGGTATGCATAGGATAAAAGAGTCCGACAAATACGAGCAATCTAAGATAAGGGACCGCTCCCCGCCATTGTTCTCCCAACAATCCTATGATAAGCGGTTCAGATAATATAAACATCAACAACATAGCATTGACATTGAAATACATAACAATCTTTATCACTTTAACTATCGCTCTTCGCAACCGTTCTATATCATCCTGCATTTTAGAAAAAACCGGTAATAAAAAGCTCATCAAAGAATTAGAAATAGTGTGTGATGGTAGGTTATTAAATTGTTCGGCTTTTGTGTAGTAACCTAATTCAGCGGCAGGAAAAAATTTTCCAACAACCAATCTATTAATTTGCTGGTAAACTCTATCAATAATTCCCGAAACCAACAATTTATTGCTGAAACCAAACAACTCCTTAAAAGAATTCTTATTGAATTCAAAAGAAGGCAACCAACGATTGGACATCCATAATTGAATATTGACAAAAATCTGGTTCAATAGTGTTTTCCATATAAGAGCCCAAACACCATATCCTTTGTATGCCAGATATATCGCTATGATTCCAGATAAAATCTGAGAAACAAGTTCTATTCTTGTCTTAATTTTAAATCTTATATCGCGTACTAATAAAGAGTTTTGAACTATTGTAAGAGCATACAAGATTATCATCAACGAAAGTGTTCTTACAATTCTGACCAATTGAATGTTACCGTAGAACTTTGCTATCAAAGGCGCAAGTAAATACAATATTATGAAAGCAATAACGCTAACTCCAAGGTTTAAATAAAAGACAGTGGAAAGGTCACTTTTTGTTATCTCTTTTCTCTGGATTATGGCCGTACTAAAACCGGAGTCAACGAAGACATAAAATACCGTTATGAAAACCAAAGCCATAGCGACCAAGCCATACTCTTCAGGCATTAGCAATCTGGCAAGAATGATACCTATTAGAAATTGTACCCCTTGTTGTAATAATCTACCAGTAAGGCTCCAAGATGCTCCGGATATTGCTTTATCTTTTAACCCGCTCAAACCAGTCTCTTTATAAATTTTGCCGGTACTCCTCCCACCATGATCCCGGCTTCCACATTATGTACAACAGCGGTGTTCGGGGCAACTACAGAATAGGATTCGACCAAGACACCCGGATATATAGTACAGTTGCCCCCAACATAAACATTGTCTTTAATTATAATACCTGAAGTTGGTCTATAACTATCTCTATTGGCCGCGTTCAGTGGAATGCTATTTTGGACCATCTTGACGCTACTGTGGCACCATAATGCTGTTGATGGTCCGGCAATATGAACAAAGTTACCTATTGTAATATTTGAACAGCTATCAAGAATATTATTTACGCCTATATAAGATTCTTCTCCTATCGTTATATTCCCCATCCCATTGCCAATAACCTTTACCCCTCCTTCAATCATACTGTTATGACCAACGCTGATTTTAGTGAGTTTAACCCCCCTCTCCAATTACCACATTATCGCCAAGAACTACCGTTGGTGAAATTGAAGACCCTCTTCCAATTTCGCAATTTACTCCTACGATGGCTTTTCTGGACACCCTAACCGAATAATGAACTTTGCAGCTAGGGTTTTTAAGTTTGAACAATATAAAATTTACAATATTACGTATCATTTTATTTGTGTTAATCTATTTATTACCTTATACATGACCGAACTATAAGAATAAATTGGATATTTATAAATTTGATCGGATATTCCAGTCTTAAATTTATATATACCCGGCAACCTCGTCTTGTTTAAGTTACATAGATCATAAAATCGGGAACCTAAGTTCTTTGCTTCTCTTATGGCCTCCCATTGTAATAATTCTCCCTGGCCTTCATTGATTACACCCTCTTTTGATGCCCCTTTGTAATAATGCATGTAATTCATATTCCCCAACACAATGATGCCAGACAGAATTTCTCCATCTTTTTTTGCGATCAGAACAAATGCCTTATGTTCATTAAAGTAAGCACTTAGAATAGCTTCATAATAGTCAAAGTCTAAATCGTCGTATCCCAACTTTTTGTGCAACACTTCCAGAATCGGCCACAATTTCTCCAGCCCTTCAATACTATAAAATTTTTCAATAACAATTTTGTTTAGTATCGCTTTTCTAATCATATTTCTTCTTTTCGAATGAAGTATATTGTTGAAAATGTAATCCTCATCCAATAGCAAATCAACCATGGACGTTTCGCCAAAACGAACGTTCGCCTTACAATCAATGCCGTACGGAAATCCAACATATGAGATTCCTTCATAAAACCCCACTTTAAAATTCTTAAAATCATAGATATTATCGCCAATGAATCCCGCATAAGGAATATCTCCCAGGGGTTTGAAGTGATACCGCTTCAGACCTAAACCATTTTTTGTAGCGTGCACCACTGAGGCGTACTTAATAGACTCCTGGTTATCCACCAAATAGTATAAATCTGTATTAAATTTTCGGGATACAATTTTATTAAGTTTTGGCTCATGGAATATGGAACCGTTATTATTCTGGATCAGATCCATTATCTGTTTTTCAATATCACAATCTGTCTCAACAAGTTTATACCCTTTGTATTCCAACATTATAAACGATTACTACAACATATTTATAATTTAACATTAACTCTCGCCCGGAGATCTTTAGCCTTGGCAAAATTCTTTCAATGAATTTATAATGTATTTAACCTCATCATCGCTTAGATCGACATGTAAAGGAAGCGTTATAAACTTATTCGCTTCTTTTTCAATGAATGGACAGTTATTGCCCCACTTTTTGAATAATGGCTGGATTGATAATGGCGTATAATGACAACCTGTGGCAATTCCTTTTGATTTCAGGTATATCATCAATTTATCCCTTTTTTCCGCCCTTATCCCAAACATCTGATAAACATATTTTTTCGGATCAAAAGGTAAAAGTGGCTGAACTCCGTCCAACCCTTTCAGACCATCTAGATACATCTCAATAATATTGCCCCTTCTTTTATTGAACTCGGGAAGTTTCTTAAGCTGAGCAAGTCCAATAGCAGCGCTCAGATCGTTCATATTATATTTATATCCTAAAACATTCAACTCGTAAAACCAGTGCAATGCATCTTTGTTGGCATCTGTATAAGCCTGAGCTGTTTTCCAGTTATCTTTGTCAATGCCGACCCATCTCATAGCTTTGACATCTTTGAAAAGTTCGGGTTGATTGGTTACCATCATGCCCCCGTCTCCAGTTGTCATTAGTTTCTTTTCCTCAAAACTAAAACAACCGATATCACCCCACAGTCCCAAATTAACGCCTTTATATAACGAGCCTGATGTGTGGGCGCAATCTTCAATTATCTTCAATCCTTTTTCTTTGGCCCATGGAACAAGTTCTTCCATAAGAACGGGGTGGCCGGCATAATGTACCGGCATTACAGCAACGACATCTTTATCGTATTTACACTTCATGTCGTTAATATCCATGCCTAATGTAACAGGATCTGAATCGACAAATACCGGAACCAAACCATTGTATAAAATAGATGAAGCGGTTGAACTGAAAGTTAACGAAGGAACCAAAACCTTTTTCCCTTTTGGAAAATTAAAAACTGCCAGGGCTAAATGCAAGGCAGCGGTGGCTGAATTCAATCCAATCGCTGATTTTGCCCCCAAAAACTTCGCCCATTGTTCTTCAAATTCGTTTACATTGGGTCCCAATCCTATCCACGACCTTTCAAAGGCTTCTTTAATGTTATCCAGCTCTTCCTTTCCTAAGGAAGGTTTAAACAATCTTATATTCATCAAAGTATAGTTATTACAAATATCCGTATTGTGAGCAAAATTCTCGGAATGTCAGATTATTCATATCCTTATCCGAAAGAATGGGTTGAAGTACTGGCCAGTTGATCTTTAAATCTCCATCGTTCCATATAATCCCCCTCTCATGATCTTTTGAATAAATATTATCAACTTTGTAAACTACCTCACTTATATCCGTTAAGGTGCAAAATCCATGGGCAAAACCCCTGGGAATAAAAATTTCCTTTTTATTTAACTCACTTAATTCTATGGAATCCCACTGTCCAAATGATTCGGAATTTTGACGCAGGTCAATAAACACATCCAATATCGCCCCCTTTATACATCTAACTAATTTGCCCTCTGTGAAAGGGGCCAATTGAAAGTGCATCCCTCTTATTATCCCCTTCTTTTCCGACCTTGAATGGTTTTCCTGTAACCACTCCCTGTCCAGACCATTTAACTGGAAAAAATTTCGATCGTAGGTTCTCATAAAAAAACCTCTCTTATCGATATTCGGGCTAAGTATTATTTCATAAACACCCTTTATCCGTTTTTCTCTGATTTCCATTTGTTGGTAAAATCCTCTATTTGTCCCATGCAAATATCCGATACTCTCTCACTTCTGTAAGATTCATACCATTCAACAGTATATTTAACTGCCTCGGGCAGACTTAACACCGGTCTCCATCCTAATTTTTCTTTGGCTTTTGTAATATTCAATGAGAGTAGATTGGCTTCATGTGGTTTTTCAAAGCCAGAAATATCATTCCATTGACCTCTACCAAACTCATTTATCAGCATATCTACAATCTCTTTGACCGTAACCTGACTATCAGGTTCGGGTCCAAAATTCCACGCCTCATCAAAACGACCTTCGAGAACCATCATTGAACCAAGCAAAAGATACCCGGCAACCGGGTCAAGAACATGTTGCCACGGCCTGACCGCATAAGGATTTCTTATCTCAACCGGTAAATCGCTTTGAATGGCTTTAACGATATCGACAACAAGCCTATTGGGCGACCAATCACCACCTCCAATAACGTTTCCCGCCCTTGCTGAAGCAATTTTTTTATATGTTCCTTGAAAAAATGAACGTCTGAAAGAATTGATCGCCAGTTCCGCGGCTCCCTTGCTCGAACTGTATGGGTCATATCCTCCCATTGGATCCGTTTCAACATAACCTTCTTCCTTTTCAAGGTTTTCGTAACATTTATCTGATGTGATAAACACCGCTGTTTTCAATTTCTCGGATAGACGAAATACCTCTAACATGTTAACCGTGCCCATTAAGTTTGTCTCATAAGTGTAAACAGGATCATTATAACTCTCCAAAACTATAGGCTGAGCCGCAAGATGAAACAAAATCTCCGGCTCCTCTTTTTCCACAATACGGATTATATCATCCCTCTTTCGTATATCCGCCCTGTAATCTGTAACCATATTTTTAAGGCCAGATAAAACATAATTGTCCTCACTGGTCCTCGGATCAAGAGATACGCCTATCACTTGTGCTCCAATTTTTGTAAGCCATAATGACAACCACGATCCCTTAAATCCCGTATGGCCGGTAACTAAAACTTTTTTACCCTTATATACGGCAAGTTTATCGTCTATTCCCATATTTTCCAGATAGGATTTTCTTTCCACATACTATTTAGACGAACACTATCACGATATGTATCCATTGAATGCCAAAAACCTTTATGCAGAAATACAGATAAGTTGTTACTCTTGACTATCTGGCCAATAGCAATATTCTCCAAATCAGTGGCAGGATCATCAGGGATAAAATCCAGAAATTCTTTTTTAAAAACAAAATATCCACCATTAACCGGTTGTTGAGTGTCAACATCTTTTAATTGCTGTTTAAATTTTGAAACCATATCTCCTTCAACCTCCAAATCACCGAATCTGCTAGGAGGAAAAACGCCCGTAACCGTTCCAATGGTATTCTTACTTTTATGAAAGTTTACAAGTTGCCTAATGTTTACCGTTGAGACCGCATCTCCATAAGTAAGCATAAATCTTTCTTCAGAAATATATTTTCCGGCTATTTTTGTACGAAATCCGGTCATGGAATCATCACCTGTTTCCACCAGAGTGATTTTCCAATTGTCTTTCTGTCCTTCGTTTTCTATTGTAACATCTCCATTGGACAAGTCTACCGTAAAATCCCTGTTATATTTATAATAATTGAGAAAATAGTCTCTTATCACATCTCCCTTATATCCCAATGCCAAAATGAACTCATTAAACCCATAAAACGAATAGTGCTTCATAATATGCCAGAGAATAGGTTTCCCTCCAATTTCAACCATCGGCTTTGGTTTATACTCGGTCTCTTCACGAAGCCGTGTACCCATACCTCCACATAAAATAATTGTTTTCATAAGTTTATAACTGATTATTGCTTCTAATATTTTGTTTTTCTGTGATATGTTCTTCATACTTACGGGCAATATACATATTGTCATAAGTACCCAATTCGTCAATTTGTTTGCCAATAAAACAATTTAAATGGTTGATGATAAAATCATAACCTGCTAAACAGGAGAATTTCACACCAGCTGAAAACCTGGGATTACATTCCATGAAAAATCTTTCTCCAGTTTTATTGTCCTCAATAAACTCAAAGTTAACGCAACCATCTACCTTCAACGCATCTGCGATCTTTACGCAAACAGTGTCAAAAGATTTATCATAAAAAACATAAACACTTGTACCTGCCCCATTTTTTGTTCTTATAAGTTCTCTCCTGGGGATAGTATAACATTTATTGTATTCAGCGTCTCTAATAATATCAACTGTTATTATTTTTCCATCAATAAAAGGTTGAAAAACAAAATTATCAGCCTTTTCGGTTATTAAAAATTCATATAATAACTCCTTGGATCCGAAAATCATTATACCCTCACTGCTTCTTCCCCTTATAGGTTTTCCTATTACCGGGAAACTAATTTCATCAAAATTTATTGAGCTCTTATTGAATGTAATTATAGTGCTACAGATATTCTGACTGCTTAAATAATTATATGATTTCAATTTGTTCCTGCACAACTCTATTGTATTTTCGCCTGAAATACATAAACAAACATGTTCATTAAAACATGTTCTGTTCATATTGAGCACATCTATCTCAGGATCTGTTAAAGGGATAATGTAACCAACATTTTCTTTCTGGACGATATCTATAATTACTTCAAGATAATTCTTTTCATAGGAGCTTGGCACCTGATAAAATTTGTTAACGTTATAAGCATCGGCTATCCAGCTTTTGGGATGTGTATCACAACCAATTACCTTATAACCACAGTTTATTAGGTTTTTTATGACAATATCTCCGGATAAAGAACCTATTGCGGTGACCAAAACTATTTTTGATTTATGTTTCATTAATACCCGTTAAAGTTGCCTTATCAAAGTATATTCGGATACATTACCAGATTCTCTTAAAACAAATCCTTTCCCCTTATATAACCTGATCGCCTCTTCATTTTTCCGGTTGGTATTAACATGAATAAGATTCATCCCCTGCTTTATTGAGGTCTCAATAAACGTCTCCAACAACGTAGTCCCAATACCCTTCCCCCTATAGTTGCTCAAAACAAATAAAATTGAAATATATCCGATTCTATTTTCTACGTCATTGTTATATCCCCCAATAATACCAATAATATGTGAATCGTTTTTAATAAAAAATAAATCGCCAAATTTCAATAACTTATTGGCATAATCTATTATATCCGTCACTCTGTTCAATGGAACCGGAAAATCATCGTTAATTGAATTGAGAAACGCAATTATTTCGTCAGGTTTTGTCTTATTTTTATCCAGAACTTGGTACATCAATTAAAAATATTCTTGATTTCATCAAAAAAGCCAACAATTCCACCTGTATGTACAAAAAGTATATTTTTATCGCAAATCCTGTTTTTTCGCAGATATTCTGTCATTCCGTAAAAAGCCTTTCCCGAATAAACAGGATCAAGAAATACGCCATCAATATTTATTACATCCCTTACCAATCCAACAACAGAAGAGTCATACTTCCCATAGCCTCCCAGTAACCAGTCATCAAGAATTATTACATTAATCGACTTATCATCGATTTTTAAATTTATCGTGTCCATATAATTCTTTACGTTATCTCCTATAATAGCTTCGGCTTGTGAGCTTTTTCTGGCAGTTGAGATTCCTATTATTTTTTTATATGAATCATCGTTTAAAATATTGCCACAAATAAGTCCGGATTGTGTAACACCGGTGGAAGAGGCAATAAATATATACTCAAATTTTTTTCCGTTGGATGCTTCAAATTTCGATATCTCGTCATAAACATCCACATATGCTTGAACAGGAGTACTTTCGTTTCCCTTTCCATATTTATCTCCATAAATATAGTAAGGCTTAAATCCTTGATGAACATACTTTTCAATCGTACTTTCAATTACTTCCGGGACATTGGCTCTTTCACATGTCACAATATCAGCACCACAACTACTTGTAATCAATTCATTATATGTGTCTTTAACCGCATCATTACTTTCAATACAATAGATAATACAACATTTAACATTAACCACTGAACTCATGTTGGCGATTACTCTACACAAATTTGATCTAACACCACCATAACCGATGATCATGTCACACCCTTTCTTAAACATATCGTCAAGATAGGTCAACGCTATACGAACCTTATTACCCCCCAGTGAAAATGGCAATAAATCTTCTCTCTTATAAAATAGGTTATTGTTCCCTATAAAATAGTTGGACCTAATAATAGGGGTTTCATAGTTTTTCAAAGATTCCAATTTCATAAAAGAAGCCTTTCGCTCGCTACATTAAATCATTTCAATCAATATAATATCCACTTCCACCCTTGTAATTATATCCGTATTTACCATAATACCCCTTTCCGTAATAGTTATAGCCATAACTATATCCAACTGCATACCCTCCATATCTCATACCATAACCGTAATAACCCCTAAGCTTAATATCATTCAATACTATCGCCATATTCTTCATTTGGCCACTACTCCTGAAATATTCAATAAGATCCAGGGTATTCCTAGATGAGTATCGCTGACGTACAATAAATAGGTTAACATCTACATAAGGCGCAATAAGTAAAGTATCAGTAACAACACCTACAGGCGGAGTATCGAAAATGATATAATCGAACTCTTTTTTTGCTCTTTCGATAAACTCTTTCATTCTTTCTCCTTCTATAAGCTCCGATGGATTGGGAGGAATGGCACCAGCAGGTACAAAATACAAATTCTCTACCTCAGTTTTTTGTATGATCTCTTCATATTCACTGTTATTGCTTAGAAATGTGCTCATCCCGGAAAGATTACTTTTAAAAATCTTGCCCAGCTTGGGTTTTCTCAGATCAAGACCAACCAGAAGCACTTTTTTGCCAAGAGCGGCTGTTATTGCGGAAAGATTCGCGGAAACAAAACTCTTTCCTTCGGAAGTAATTGTCGAGGTCACTGTTATTACCGCGGTCTTGTTTTCATCAACATAATATTTTATTGCTGTACGAACAGAACGGAACGACTCTGATAAAGAAGAACCCGGTTTTTCAACAACCGGGAGTTGATTATCACTATCATTGTGACCTATATAGCCTATTAGGGGTACCCGTGTTCTTCTTTCGATATCTTTTTTGTCGAGAATTTTGTCGTTCAAATTATCTAAAATGACCAAACATAACGCAGGTAAAGCTAAACCAAAAAACCATGCCAACATTATGTTTTTATTCTTTCTAGGTCTAATTTGTGTAGTACTATGCCGAGCGGCTCTATCTATTATCCTATTGTCAGAAACATTGGATGCCCTTGCTATCTCAGATTCAGATCTCTTTTCAAGTAGATAAGTATAAACCGTATTGTTCAGATCAAAATTCCTTTCAATATTTATAAGTTGCCTTTCCGTTGATGGCAGATTGGATAATTCCACTTCAACCTCGGCAATCCTTTTATCAATCTCGGTCATCGACATATTTAAACTACCCAAACTATTACTTACATTTTCTTTTAACTCTTGCCGAATTTTATCGAGTTGCCCTGTTAAAAGTGTGTAAACTCCTTGCTGGGTATTTAGACTATAACCCACTTCTGCTATCTGTTTTTGAATATCGGACAATTCATTCACCAATCTTAGCAATACAGGATCGGTAATCCCCATCACTGTTGGCGAAATAATGGTGGCATTCATATCTTTCGACTCCAGATAATGAGATAAATACTCATAATACTTGTGCTGAAGCTCCAGCGAAATTTTTTCATTCTCAAATTTTTCAAGTCGGGATTGGATATAAT
>JGI24709J26583_10004430_pt1 | contig 10609 bp, 12 predicted proteins | sample BioPla2DNA1_FD_26583 | JGI IMG/M metagenome (IMG submission 26583) | reverse complement strand
CTGAGAATTTCTTGTGTTTGCAATACGTCCGATTATTTTAGCGAAGAGATATTTGAAAAGATGCTCAAACAAGACGGCGTAGAAGTGGAGTTGCCTGAAAATATGGAAGAGATTCTTTCCCGGGCAGAGATAATGAATCCCTCAATCGCAGCTACGGGGAATGCTGATAGTAGAGTGGAAATTTTTTTGGGAGAGAATCGCCTCACGATTTTAACTGAGAAAGAAAATGGATGGTTTAAAGAGCAAAAAGAGGTTCTTTATTCTGGACCAGAATTTACTTTTTGCATAAACCCTGCTTTCCTGCGCACCATGATCTCTAAGAATCTAAAAATGATCGTTAATGATCAGATTGCGAGAATAGAGAGGGATGACATCCATTTCATTTCCGCTTTAATTCNCAACAAGAACCCAAAATGGGAATCCCNANAAGCCAAAGATATAGAAGAGTCCGTAGAGGAATAAAAAGGGAATGGAAGGTTTATTTGATCTTAGGGCTTATGAGCGAGNCTCNATGCCGGTAAANAGAATAGCAGAATGTGGTCGCTGCGGATTAGCCCAGACTTGCATCTCACCAAAGATGCAACCAAGCGGGGAAGGGAGAACAAAAATTTTATTTATTGGAGATTTTCCTTCAGCGGAAGATGATCGACAGGGNGCGCATTTACAGGNGGAAGATGGAGATTTTCTCCGGGAGATTCTAAATCGTCTTGGTTCGCCTTTGGAAGATTCCTGGTACACGAATGCGGTTTTATGCCGNCCTAAAAATGGAAANTTTNNAACTGCTTTCGCTTCATGCTGCCAACCTACAATCACAAAGACCATTGAGAAATTGAAACCAAAAGTGATAGTGCCTCTTGGGAAGCTCGCTTTAGAGTCTGTTTTGTCTGGCGTTTGGAAGAAAGATATTGGAGCCCTTGAACGTTGGGTAGGGTGGAGTATACCTTTGGAAAAAAGGAATGCTTGGCTTTGTCCAACATACCATCCTAGAGACATGCTAAAACAGAAGGATGATCCCATTTGGCGGCTGATATATTCCTCTCAACTTAAAAATATTTTAAAGAGGCGTAGAGAGCGTTTAAACGTGGTCCCTTTGGAAGAGTTGGAGCATCAGGTAGAAATAATTCACGACTCCAAAGAGGCGAAATTACTTTTGGAGGATTTGGCGAAGAAAAAAGGGATTCTCGCTTTTGATTATGAAACCACGGGATTGAAACCAGACTCGGATTTACAAAGGATTGTGAGTTGTTCTTTTTGTTACGAAGGGAATTTGACTTTTGCTTTTAAGATGAAGGAATCTCTCAAAGAAGCACTCGCAAAAGTGTTGAGGAATCCGAAGTTGAAAAAGGTAGCGAGCAATCTGAAATTTGAGGAACGATGGACGAGGGCGAAACTGGGATATTCTGTGGCTGGATGGGTTTGGGACACCATGCTTGCGGCCCACTGTTTGGATAATCGCAGAGGCATAACCTCAATAAAATTTCAAGCTTTCGTCCTGCTTGGCATAGCGGATTACGCTTCCCACATTGAGCCTTATTTAAAAACAAAATACTCAAACGAATTGAATAGAATAGAGGAATTGGATGAGGATGAATTACTCCTTTATAATGGGTTGGATAGTTTACTGGAATACAAAGTAATGGAAAAACAGAGAGAGGAATTTGAGAAGGGGGAGGAAATAGAATGATCCCCTATACTAAGACGGCGGTGAAGCTTTTGATGGAAGGGGCTAAGGCCCTTGCAAAAGTGGAAGGTGATGGAATACGGATGGATGTTGAGTATCTTGATCGGACTATCAAAAAAATGAGCCAAAAAATTCAGGATTTGGAAACGAATTTGAAGCAGAATGAAGTTGCCAAAGAGTGGAGGAAGGTTTATGGAGCTAAGACCAATTTTGGCTCTGCCGTCCAACTTGGAAAGGTTCTTTTTGATGTTCTAAAATATAAATCTTCTGCTCTCACGGCCTCTGGCAGATACAAAACAGATGAAGCCACCTTGAGTTCGATTGACCTCCCTTTTGTGCGGGATTATTTGGAGATCAAAAAGCTTCAGAAAATCCATACAACCTATCTTCAGGGCATACGACGGGAGATTGTGGGAGGATACCTCCATCCATTTTTCAATTTACATACGACCCGCACCTTTCGTTCTTCCTCTGACTCTCCCAATTTTCAGAATTTACCTGTGAGAAATCCTGAGCTTGGGAAGATGGTTCGGAGAGCATTTATTCCACGTCCCAACGGGCATTTAGTGGAGATGGACTATAGTGGGATTGAGGTTTGCATCGCGGCCTGCTATCATAAAGATCCCCGGATGATAGAATACATTTCTGACCCTACAAAAGACCTCCATAGGGATATGGCGATGGAATGTTTCGCTTTACCAAAAAGTGAGATGAGCAACCCGACCGATGAAGAAGATAGAAAGAGGATTAAACAGATTCGGTACTGCGGAAAAAATATGTTCGTATTCCCGCAGTTTTATGGGGACTGGTATCGGCATTGTGCGGCCTCCCTTTGGCAGGCAACGAAGCAGATGAAACTAAAACTTAGGGACGGCAGCTCCATGCGACGGCATCTTGCAAAAAAGGGAATAAAAAATCTCTCTGGCTTTGAGGAGCACTTGAAAAAGGTGGAAGACTTTTTCTGGAATAAGCGATTCCCCACCTACAATCAGTGGAAAAAAGATTGGTTCCGGGCGTATCAGAAAAATGGATACCTTTTGACCAAGACTGGTTTTATCTGCCAAGGTCATATGCGCAGAAATGAAATAATAAATTACCCTGTACAGGGAAGCGCCTTTCATTGCTTACTTCAGGCTTTGATCTGGTTTGTTCGGCATGATTTGAAAAAAAGAAAGATGCAAGCAAAAATAGTGGGACAGATTCATGACTCCATCGTGGCGGATGTGCCCGATAATGAGATGGCAGAATTTGTCCCTTTAGCGAAAGAGATAATGATAGAGCGGCTCCGAGAGCGTTGGAAGTGGATAAATATACCGCTCACGGTTGAAATTGAAGCCTCTCCGATAAACGGAAGTTGGGCCGATAAGAAAGGAATTAAGGAATGATTTTAGTAACGGATTTTGATGGCACTTTGGTGGCAGATAAATGGCCTGAGATTGGAGAAGCTGACTGTGATTTAATATGGGCTTTTGTGGAGGCTCAGAAAGCAGGTCACAAAGTAATTTTGAACACCTGCCGACAAGGGGAGCAGTTAGAAAAAGCAGTCCGATTTTTGAAATTTTACGGACTCACTTTTGATGGAGTGAATGAAAACATTTTGGAGGAAAAACAGGGATTGAAAGATTGTCGGAAAATCTTTGGAGATTTTTACTATGATGATAGGAGTTTCAATTGGGATCGGGACCAAGCCATCTGGCATGTGAAAAGAATAGCCTGCCAAGACCAGTAATATAGTTTACAAAACAGAGAGAGAGGAAAGAAATTTTATGGAATCTGAATTATATAAAAAACATCGTCCTTCGAGTTTGAAGGGGATAATAGGGAATGAAGCTACAATACGAACGTTGATAAACATGTTGGAGCGGAAAACGATTCCTCATACTCTGCTTTTGCAGGGACCAAGTGGATGCGGCAAAACGACGCTTGCGAGGATTTTACAGAAGGAACTTTCCTGCTCTGAAATGGATTTTCAAGAGCTAAACTGTTCGGATTTTCGAGGAGTGGACACTATACGGGAGATCGCCCGGCAGATGCACTTAGCGCCGACCGGAGGAACGACCAGAATTTGGCTATTAGACGAGGTTCACCAGATGACTAAGGACGCTCAGAATGCCTCTCTGAAAATTCTGGAGGATACACCAAAGCATGTTTATTTTATTCTCTGCACAACCGACCCGCAGAAGCTTATTCCAACCATTAAAAATCGGTGCTGCCAATTATCGGTTGAGTTGCTCAAGAGGAAGCAACTGCAAAAACTTATTATGCGCATCCTGAAAAGAGAGGGAGAGAAGCTGACTGAGGATTTGATTGAGGATATCATTGAAGCAAGTGCAGGAAGTGCCCGTAAGGCTTTGGTTATTTTGGATCGAATTTTAAATCTCCCTGAGGGTGACCGAGAGGATGCAGTTAAAAATGACCCAGATGAAAAAGAGGTAATCGACCTTTGTCGAGCTCTTATTAAAGGTGAGAAATGGTCCAGAGTAGCCAACTTACTAAAAGCCATTAAAACGGAGCCGGAGCAAGTGCGCCATGCTGTTTTGGGTTATGCCAGAGCTTGTCTTTTGGGAGGGAAAAACGCAAGAGCGGCTTTAGTGATAGATGCTTTTGCAGATAATTTTTACGACTCAAAAGAAGCAGGTTTAGCTCTTGCCTGCTATGAAATAATTGAAGGAATCTGAGGATCACTGAAAAAATTTGAGGGCTAAAACCCTATAATAAAATAGAGGATGATATAGAGTATGAAAAAGAATGAGTTCGAAGCAGACTTAGAGATTGATGTGACCGCACTTGACCTTGCCGCAGCGACGCAGGCCGAGAAATTTTTTAAGTGGGCAGAACAGGCCGCTGAAGCGAAGAAGGAAATGGATATGAGTAAATTTAGGCTCGATGTTCTTTATGCTCAGCTCCAAACGAGAGCCAGAACTGACCCTGAAAGTTTTGGCATCCAAAAGGTGACAGAAGCTGCTATAGATACGGCTGTTAAAGTTTCCGCCTCCTATCGGGAAGCCTATGAAAAGTGGTTAGAAGCTAAAGCAGAAAGCATCATTCTGGATGAGGCGGTAGAGGCGTTTCAACATAAAAAGAGGATGATTGAACTTTTAGTAACGCTTCACGGCCAACAGTATTTTGCAGGGCCTTCAGTTCCAAGGAACTTAGTGGAGGCTTGGGAAAAGATGAAAAATAAAAGGGGAGCGAAGGTGATAGAACAAACGAAACTCCGCAAACGGGGAACTATTTCCAATGGATAATCTTTTTACATTTAAAGGGGCCTCGATTTTTTTCCTATCGATCATTTGGGTTTATATTGTATCCCGCATGATAGGAAGAGCGTGGGTGAGGACTCTGGAAGATAAAGATAAAACAAACAAAAGCAAAAGACAGCATGAGTAAAAGAAATAAAAGAAGTAAAAGAATCCGTCTGTCACGGGATGAAATAATCAAAAAATCTACAACTCCAACCAATGGCGGTGGGAATTGGTTTCGCCTCCGGGAAGGAGTAGAAATATGGGAACCAAAGGAGAGAGGCAGGTACCTCATTGACGTGGTGCCCTATGAAACAACGAGTAAAAATCACCCTAACGGAGTGGCAGCGGGAGTCGTTTGGTATCAGCATCCCTTTAAAATCCATCACGGCATTGGAGCTGATGGAAAGTCGGTTGTATGTCCTACGACAATTGGGAAGAAATGCCCGATATGTGAAGAGATTCAGAAACTCTCCAAGGAGTACGATAAAAACGAGGATGCTATTAAATCCCTGCGACCCCAGAGATATGTGGCATTCAATATACTACATCCGGATGACCCGGACAAGATTGCTATTTTTGCCCTTTCTGTAGGCAAGTTCTACAATAAATTGGAGCAGGAAATCCAAGAATCGGACGAGGAAGAAATAGCCAATTTTTTCGATGTAACCGATGCAGGCAAAACTTTGAAGGTTCGTTTTTCAGAGGCGACTTATGCAGGGAAAAAATATCTGGAAGCAACTAAAATTGAGTTTGTCGACCGGGACGAGATGGATGAGGATGAAATTTTTTCCAAGGTAGTTAATCTGGATGAGATGTTTGTGGTAATGGATTATGAAAAATTGAATTCTCTATTCCTTCAAACAGAGGAAGATGATGATGAGGAAGATGATGACATTCCTTTTGATCATCCATCTAAAAAAACACTTCCAAAAGCATCAACCAAGCATGCAAAACAGGACGAGGAAGATGATGATGACGAGGACGAAGAAACTCCTAAAAAGCCTCTGAAATCAAAAGCATCGACCAAGCCTGCAAAACAGGACGAGGAAGATGATGATGACGAGGAAGATGATGATGATTGGGGAGATGATGATGACGATGATGATTGGGACTAAACATTCTCTAAAGGAGGGAAAACAAGTACATAGCATAACAACATCAAACTAATCAAAACACGGGAGCCTCTTCGGGGGCTCCCCTCTTAAAACGAAAATGAAGACAAAAGAGAAAAGCGAGCAGATTATAGAGGCTGCTCAAAAAACAAAAAAACCGGAGCCAGAGAAGATAGCAAGATGTCTTTCAAGTGGCTCGACCCTGTTAAATCTGGCTTGTACGAACACCGCAGGAGGGGCTTTCCCCGAGGGCAAATATATTTTTTTCGTGGGTGACTCAGCCTCTGGAAAGACATTTTTATCTATGACCTGTTTTGCAGAAGCGGCAAGGCATTCCCATTTTAAAAATTTTCGTTTCATCTATGATAATGTAGAAGATGGATGTCTAATAGACCTTCCTGCTTTGTTCGGAGAAAAGGTCGCTGAGAAGATAGAGCCTCCTGGTAAAGATGTTGAGTTTGAGGCCCCCTTATTTTCATCCACAATTGAGGAATTCTATTACCATTTGGATGACGCTTTGGAGCAGGCTAAAAGAGAGCAGAGACCTTTTATTTACGTTTTGGATTCAATGGACGGGCTTTCATCTGCAGCGGAAGAAGAAAAATTCCTCCAACATAAAGAAGCGTTCAAGAAGGGAAAAACGGCAGCGGGTTCTTACGGCGATGGGAAAGCGAAGAAAAATTCAGAAGGCCTCAGAAAGGCATTAAAGGGACTTCGGGAAACAGGTTCCATTCTGATTATTCTTTCTCAGACAAGGGACAATCTTGGAATGGGTTTTGAGACAAAAACCCGCTCAGGTGGCAGGGCTTTGCGTTTCTATGCCACNCTTGAAATTTGGATGTCTCTTTGCGGAAAGATCAAAAAGAACATTCGAGGTAAAAATAGAACTATTGGAGTGCAGGCCAAAATTCAGATCAAGAAAAACCGGCTCACTGGAGAAGCGCATGAAGTGGCCATGGATATTTATCCAAGCTACGGAATCGATGATATAGGGGGCTGCATCGATTATCTTGTTCAGGAAAGTTGGTGGGAGAAAAAGAAGAATTCAATTGTAGCCACGGAATTTGGAGTCACTTTAACTCGGGAAAAGCTAATTGCTACAGTTGAAGAAAGCTCTGAATCCATTGCAAAACTTCGGACCATAGCAGCAGAATGTTGGAACTCCATAAGGCAGGCAGGAATCCTAAATAGGAAGAAAAGATATGCAGAAGACGTGGATTTTAATTGATCTTCTTTATTTGGCTCATCGGGCTCGCTTTTCGATGCGAGGATTTTCTGCGGACGATATCCCCACTGGAATTTTATTCGGGTTTTTTGAGCAGCTTCTTCATATTTGTTCTTTGCCGATTCTGCGGAGCAATCAGGTAATGGTTTTCGTAGATTCGAAAGAGTCCTATAGGACGAGGGACTTTTTAAGATACAAAAAAAGAAGAGCCTGCAATCGCACCGAGGAAGAATGGGAGCAGATTCGAGCAATGTATAGGCAGGTGAATAAATTACATTTCGAGATTCTCCCATCAATCGGGATGCCCGTATATTCTCAGCGGGGTTTGGAGTCGGATGATCTCCTTGCTTGGACCTCGGCTTATTTGACGGAGAAAAAAGAAAAGGGGATAATGGTTACTGGAGATAGCGACCTCTGGCAGGCTATAACGGATCATGTTTCTTGGTACGATCCGCAGCGGGATATTCTGCACACTCCCAAAACTTTAAAGGCTCAGAGAGGGATTTTTCCGAGTCAATGGGGATTCGTCAAGGCTCTTGGAGGCTGCACTACGGATGGAGTCCCCGGGATTAAAGGGGTGAGTGAAAAAGGGGCGATTGATTATGTGAATAATAAGATTCCGCGTCATCATAAAAAATATAAATTGATTCGGGAAGCTTTGAAAAATGGGGAGTTGGAGTTTTGGAAAAAATTGGTGGTTCTGCCTCATAGAAAGACGAAGCCTCTCTCTCTTTCTGTTCCAACGTATCACCCGGAGGTTTTTTATGATTTTTGCAAAGAGCATAAAATAGAATCCTTTTTATCGGGAGCGGGCAGAAGAAAATGGGATTCGTTTTTTAGTGGAACTTTTTCAGGAATGCCTCTACCTCGTGTGAGAGAGAGAAAAGCAGCGAGTTTATTTGACTAAGAAAGAAAGAAAGGAAAAAGGAAAATGAAAGGAAGTAGTTTTGAAAGAGAGATTTGTAAAGCTTTAGGTCGTTGGTGGACAGATGGAGAGAGAGATGACATTTTTTGGCGAACGGCGGGATCAGGAGCCCGGGCAACATGCCGTTTTAGAAAGGGGCAAAGCACTGCGGGGCAGTATGGAGACGTTTCCGCAATAGATTCTATTGGAGAGCCTTTATTGCAGGTTTTTTCGATTGAATTGAAACGGGGATACAGCGCCAATAGTTTCGGCGACATGTTTGATTTTCCGGCAAAAGCAAAGAAACAAAAATGGGAAGTTTTTTACAGCCAGGCTAAAGCTTCGGCGGAGGCTTCAGGGGCCCGCTATTGGATGTTGATTTGGCGGCGAGACAGGCGAAAAGCTTTGGTCTTTGTGCCTTTGGGAGCGATAAAGGAAGTTTCCGGTAGTTTATCCTGTCCGCACATCACAGCGGCTGTGCCATTGCGCAACGGCAAAATAGTTGAGGTTTTCTGCTGTGCTTTTGAGGTTTTCTTGGAGCAAATAAAACCGCAGCGTATCATACAGATTTGGAAGGAAATGAAATAATGAAATTGAGGATACAAAACTTTCAGGCGCACAAAGACACCACGATTGATTTTGACAGGATAACCACGATTGTGGGTCCTTCGGATATTGGTAAATCCGCTGTTTTGCGGGCTCTTAAATGGGTTGCAAAAAATGAACCAAAGGGTACATCTTTTGTTCGGGATGGCGATAAATTGGGAGGTGAAAAATGAGTGGGAAGGTGGAAGATTCTGATAAGTTTAAAAATGATGTGGAGGCTGCCCGCAAAGTGTTGGAGGATATTAAAGAGGAGGTCAAGAAGCTTCGGGGAATGAAAGCTCTTCGTTTTCCCGTGGTGAAAACAGTGCATGGAGCTAAGAGGGAAGTATGAAAAAACTAAGAATAAAAAACTTTCAAATTCACAAAGACCTTGAGATTGAGTTTGGCCCCATAACAACTATTGTGGGGGCCTCTGATTCAGGTAAGTCGGCGATTTTGCGGGCCCTGAAATGGGTGGCTATGAATGAGCCAAAGGGCTCTGGTTTTATTCGGGAGGGGGCAAAGGAAACCATGGTGGCCCTTAGTTTAGAAGGCCATGAAATACAGCGGCAGAGATCTGCATCAAATAATTCATATGGAATGGATGGAGCCGAATACAAAGCTTTTGGCAATGAGGTGCCGGAGGATGTGGCACGAGCCCTGAATGTCAGTGATTTGAATTTTCAGGGTCAGCATGATTCACCTCTCTGGTTTACGGAAACCGCAGGGGAAATTTCTCGTCGTCTCAATGATATAGTAGACCTTTCCCAGATAGATTCCACTTTATCGGCCATAGATTCCATTGTGAGAGAGGAACGTTGGCGAGTACAGGAAAGCGAAACCAAGAAAGCGAAAATCAAAGAAGAGGGCATGAAATTGAAATGGATCAGTGATGCAGAGAAAGAATTTAAGTCCATTGCAGAAAAGAAAGAGATTTGGGAAAAAGCCTCTCAAAGCCTTTATAAGGCGTCGGAGCTTGCGGGGAGAATGGCTACCCTTGATGAGAGAATCAAAAAACTGGAAACCCCCTTTACGTGCGCAGAAAGGGCATTTTCACTTGGGAGTGCGTGGAAGGAAAACCAGGAAAAGAAGGAAACTCTGGAAAATGCCTGCGAAGTCCTGGAAAATGCAGAAAAAATAATTTCTACCGCCCCGCCGATAATTTCAAGGGTGGAAAACACGATAATAGATTGGAGCGAGAATTCCAAAGCCTTATGGGCCTTGAAAGATATAATTGAACGGATTGAAGGAATTGAAATGATATGCGAGAAAGAGAAGTCATTAGAAAGCTTGGAAAGTCAGTACAAGAAAGCTTTGGGAGAAAGATGTCCACTATGCGGGAGCAAGCTAAAGTAATTGCCATTTTTTGTTCAGATCTGCATCTCTCCGCGAGACCTCCCAGAGTACGCAGAATGGAGCCTTCATGGCATGAAGCGATGATTCGGCCATTGAATGAGCTGAAAGCTTTGAGTGAGCGTTACGCGGCCCCTATTTTATGTGCTGGAGACGTATTTGATCATTGGAGAGCTGAGCCGGAGCTCATAAATTTCGCCTTGAATGCTTTGCCGAAAATGTATGCGATCCCCGGCCAACACGATCTTCCTCTCCATAACATTGACCTTATTACCCGTTCCGCTTATTGGACGATGGTATTGGTCGGGAAGATAATTCCAGTGATGCACAAAATGCCGCTTGCGGCTGAAAATAAATTAGTGATTCACGGATTCCCTTGGGGAACTGAATTGACCCCACAAATAGAGGAGTCTTCCAAGCGCCATGTAGCGATCTGCCACCAATACTTTTGGACTGACCAGCACTGTTACCAAGGCGCACCTAGAGAGAATGAGGCCGGACGTT
>JGI24709J26583_10004428_pt1 | contig 10610 bp, 6 predicted proteins | sample BioPla2DNA1_FD_26583 | JGI IMG/M metagenome (IMG submission 26583) | reverse complement strand
AAAAAGCGAGCTTGTAAGCTCTTTTTGCCGCCTTGCGTCCCCACGGCTTGTGCCCGCGGACTTGAAACCGGGCGCCGACCCGTGAGCGACAGCGAACGGGACACGCCCTAATTATAATTAAAAAAAAATATAAACTTTTATCGAGAAATAATGATTTTATTGAAGATGTTGATTAACAATATTTTCGCAAGCATCCTCCAATAAATCTAAAACAAAATTAAAATCTTTTTCATTTCCGTAATACGGGTCAGGGACAAAAGTAAAATCGTGTTTTGTGAAGTAGACATCAATTTTTTGAATCTTTTTAAGAGCCTCCTTATTAGGCGCTTTTCGCTTTAAATCGGCTATATTTTGATTGTCCATGCCAATAATAATATCAAAATATTCAAAGTCTTCTTTTGTAATTTGACGGGCGATACTATCGACTTTATAGCCACGCAACGAGCCATACTTACGCATTCTATCGTCAGGAAGTTCACCACCGTGATAGTTCATTATTCCTGCGGAATCTATTTCAAAAAGATGCTCAAGTTGCCGAGCTTCGACCTTTTTTTTCATTATCGCTTCGGCTGCGGGCGAACGACAAATGTTGCCCAAACAGACAAAGAGGATTTTTTGTTTTTTCATAATTCAGACTCTAGGAGTTGCATGATAGTAACTTTTTTTTGTTCTCCTGTTTGCATATTCTTCAGGGTGAAACAATTTTCTTTTATTTCATTTTCACCTGCCATAATAACAAATGGAATCGCTTTATTATTAGCATAATTGAGTTGTTTTCCAATTTTAACGTTGTCGGGATAAAGCTCGCAAGTTATATTTGCATTTCTTAATTGTTGCACCGCTTGTAGCGCATAAAGTTCCTCTTTTTTTCCAAAGTTAATAAAAAGAACTTTAATGGGGGTGGTCAAAGAAGTAGGAAATCCGTCACATTCCAGAAGAATATCATAAATTCTTTCCGCTCCGTAAGAAATTCCAACGCCGGACATATTTTTTAGTCCGAAAATGCTGGTTAAATCATCATAACGCCCTCCTCCGGCTACACTTCCCATCGCTACTTGCTTACACTTAACTTCAAAAATCGCTCCGGTGTAATAATTCAACCCTCTTGCGAGAGTAAACTCAATCTCAACGGGCGTAGAAATCGTTAGTGCATCTACATACGAAAGCATAGAACGAAGTTCATCAATACCTTTTCGTCCAATTTCACTATTTATAAACATTTTTTCGAGAAAATCAAGTTTTTGCTCATTCGTTCCCGAAAAATCGAAAAAGGGCATTAACTTATTGATAGATGAGTCGGTTAGCCCGTTATCTTTAAGTTCATTGAGTACACCTTCTCTTCCTATTTTATCTAATTTGTCAATTGCCGTACAAATCGTCGTTATTTTATCGGGTTCGGAAATAATTTCGGCGATACCGGAAAGGATTTTTCGGTTATTAACTTTTATAACCGTATCAAGTTTGAACGCATTAAACACCTCATCAGTAATTTTGATAAGCTCTGCTTCGTTCAGCATGGAGTTAGAGCCAATAACGTCAATATCACATTGATAAAATTCGCGATATCTCCCTTTTTGCGGGCGATCGGCACGCCAAACAGGTTGCATTTGATAACGTTTGAACGGAAATATCAACTCATTTTGATGTTGCACTATGAACCGTGCAAAAGGAACCGTTAAGTCGTAACGTAGCCCCTTTTCGCATATAAGAGGAGTGAGCTGTTGAGCCGTTTTATTTCCCAAATCGACATTAGCAAGAAAATCGCCGGAATTAAGAATTTTAAAAATCAACCTATCGCCTTCTTCGCCGTATTTTCCCATTAACGTGGACAAATTTTCTATTGACGGTGTTTCAATAGGTAAATAAGCATATTTTTCAAAAATAGACCGTATCGTATTCAATATATAATTTCTACGGACCATTTCGGTCGGAGTAAAGTCACGCGTTCCTTTTGGAATGGAAGGTTTAACATTAGCCATATTCCTACTTTTTTAAGAATGCAAAGATAGGATTTATTTTTTATCTTTCTTTAATCGTTTTTTATGTATCTTTGCAAACTTTTTTAAAAATCTTAAAAATATAAATTATGAAATCAGTATCTATTAGCGGTTCTCTTCGTGAGAACGTAGGGAAAAAAGATGCAAAAGCGCAAAGAAGCAAAGGATTAATTCCTTGTGTTCTTTATGGTGGTGAACAACAGTATCAATTCGTAGTTCCCGAAAAACAGTTCCAAAAATTATTATACACTCCTGAAGTGCGTTATGTAGAATTGGAATTAGAAGGAAAAACACGTAATGCCATTGTTCAAGACACGCAATTCCACCCAATCACAGATAAATTATTACATGTAGATTTCCTAGAAATCATTCCCGGAAAACCGATAACAATCGCTATTCCTGTTATAGTTACAGGAACGTCACCCGGGGTTCTTCGAGGTGGAAAAATGTCAAAAAAGGTTAGAAAGCTGAACGTTAAGGGAGAATTAGAACATATTCCCGAACATATTACGCTTGATGTTTCCGAACTTGACATTAATGATTCTATTAAAGTAGCCGATATTGAAGTTGAAAACCTCACGATAATGGAAAAGAAGAGCAAGGTTTTACTTACTATTTCCTTAACTCGTACCACAGTAACGGAAGAAGAACAAGAACAAGAACAAGTAGAAGAAGCTGGCGAACAACAACAAGAACAAGAATAAGAATAACCGTTCGGTTATATCTTTTTTTGACTTTTTGTTACATCTTAATAAAGACGTGCAGCTACAAATTCTGTCAACCGGCAGAGTGAAGTTACATAGCTTCCGTATTCGTTATCATACCAACCCATTATTTTAGCATGCGTTACCGGAATATTCACTTCCTGTAACATAATATTAGCAGAGGTTAGTATTTCAGTTGGAACGGTTAAAAAGCCTGTTCGAGTGTGCAACTCATTACCTTCGATTACTACGGCAGCGGGNAATCCCAACATATCCATGGAAACATTTTGTTTCTCTGAATAATAGAGGAGTTTTTCGGGGTCATTTTTAGCACTGTTTCTATATAAATTTTGAATGTATTCTGCATTCAAAATAGGCGTTTTGTTCTCATTTAAGCTGGAGGTAAACGTAATATTTAAGGCAATTAAGGAGACGGTTGAAGTTGGGATTCTTATAGAATCAGCCATAAAACCAAAATTAATAACTTGCGGTAAAACTTTCTCAAGGGTTTTAGCCGAGCCGGTTGAAGAGAGAATAATGTTATTTAAAACAGAGCGATTTTTTCGCAAGTCTTTACTTCCTGAACCGGGCACGGAATCCAGAACACTTTGTGAATTTGTAGCAGCATGCACGGTTGAAAGCGAAGCCGTAAGCACATGTGAAGTTTCTTTATCTTCAAGTAACGGTTTCATCATGTGCGCTAACGCCGTTGTCGTACAGCTGGCTGCTGAAATAATGTGCTGTTGAATGGGTTGGTACTCGTGATGGTTGATACCATAAATCATGGTCGGAAAAAGAGTGTCACTTTCCGGTTGCGGCTGTTTAATTTTAAANGGGGCGCTAATTATAACTTTCTGAGCACCGGCTACTAAATGTCCTCGTAAGTCCCCATTCCCATCAGGATTAGAAATAGTNGGATCAAGGAATTTCCCTGTACAATCGATAACAATTTGTACATTTTCCTCTTTCCAATTTAAGCGGTACGGATTTCGTTCTTTATTAAGTATTTTTATTGGGAAATTATCAATAAGAAAAAGAAGATTTTCGCGGTCTACAATTTCAATTTTACATTTTTCAAACCCGGTAGAGCCATATAAAAAATGCTCTACCCTGCCGTAGGTGGAATCGCTACAGAGTGTTTGTAAAAGGGCTTCAGCAGATCTCCCGACTTCTCTCCCGACATTAATCACAACACCGTCAAATTTTCTCGTTCGCAGTTGTTCCCAAAGCGTTAATTTTCCAATACGTCCTAAGCCATTAATACCTAATAATTTTTTGTCTTTTTTTTCCATATTATCTTAAAATTAAAAATTAAATTTCTTGAATTTTAATAGGATAGTTTCCTTCGTAAATTATTCCGTTCTTACCATCAATAGCTATAGAGTCATAAAGATTGAAGATATGTCCGTTAATAATGCATTTTTTCTCTTTTTCGTAAACGAGCATTGCATCACAATTTACAACACCTATTTTACCGAGTGTTGCTGCAGTTACGGCAGCGTGAGACGTAGCACCTCCACGAGCAGTTAGCAATCCTTCGCACTCAAAAATTATCTCAATGTCGTCGGGTACGGTGTCAGGTCGAACTAAAATAGCGTTTGTGTTATTCCCTTCTTTTCGCAACTTCCTAACGTCTTCCAAATCAAAAATGATAATACCGTTGAGAACTTTATTTCCGATGCCAATACCGCAGCCCACACGTTTCATATCTTTTTCGGGAGAGGCAAAAACTTCAATAGTGCTCTTATTTACAGCCGCCATATTTCGTGTTTGTAAAATATACAAGTCTTCCGCTTGCGCCGTTTCAAAAGTAAATTCAATTTCTTGGTGTGCAAATCCATGTATATCAATAAGTTCTTGAGATATCTCTTTTAATCTATTATAAATAGCGGGGAATGATGTTTCTAAAGAGAAAGGGGCGTTGTGATAATATTTTAGTCGTTGTTGTTCACCAATCGGCAAGGTATTTACGAGTCCTGCTACAATATCTTCACCTTGGCTTAAAAACGAAAAATCGCCTGTTAAGTTTACTGAATTATTACCGCTATCGCGCATATCTTGCGTAAAGAGCACGCCTGACCCGGATTCTTTGTGCAGATTCCCAAAAATCATTTGTTGAATGATAACAGCAGTTCCCCACTCTTCGGCAATTTGCATGTGTTCACGATAAACACGGGCTCGCGGCGTATCCCAAGAGTTAAAAACGGAAATAATTGCNTTTTTTATTTGCAAAAAAGGATCGGATTCAAACTCTATATTATGGTCAATGAGTAGTTGTTTATAGGCAAAGGCAATTTCGCGCATAACGGCAGGAGAAAAGTCAAGTTTTTGAATAACTTTATATTTCCTCTTATAGTTATTAATAATCTGGTCGAAGGCATTACGTTCTAACCCGTGCGACATACCCCATGTTTGTAATAACCGTCTATAGCAATCCCACGAAGTCCAGCCGAAATTATACTGTTTGCTCAATGCTTCCGTAATTTCATCATTCAGACCCACGTTCAAAAAAGTGTTCATCGCACCGGGCATTGATATGGCAGCGCCCGAACGAACACTTAATAGTAACGGTTTTTGGGGATTACCAAATTCAAGTCCCGACAGAGATTCTAACTCACTAATCTGTTCTCTAATCAATACATCAATCTCTTGATTCAATGTCGGAACTTTAAGAATAGAATTTATACGTCTGAAAATTTCGGTGGTAATAACAAATCCGGGCGGTATAGGATAGTTGTTTAAAAGTAATTTTTTAAGGAAATAGGCTTTGGACCCTAAAAACACTTGATTATCCAGAGACGGAGTCTCCTTATACAACGGACTTATTACCAATTCAGGATTATAAATCATTAAACTCTGAATTTCCGTATCAGAGAGTGTTGTCAGCTGCTTTCTTAAATTATTAAGGATATTGCCTATGAAATTATCCAAAGCCTGTATCAAAAAGGCAGAAGATAGTAATTCCCGATAGAACATTTCCGATTTTTGAATAATAAATTTTTGAGGAATATTCTTAGTTTCCGGTTTTACTTTACGCACATGTTGCGTAATAATAATCGGTAAAAGATGCTCGTATGGGTGGATAAAGTACTTATTTATTATCTCCTTAATACTTTTATCCATAAATTGAAAAATATTGATATACTGTCTGATAGTAAAACTGCCCGAAGTTAAACTATATTGAAACATTTTTAAATTCGAGTCAAAGCCTTGATCATAAATACCGTCTAAACTTAGCCCTTCACGCAAAAGGGAAATAACGGAAAAAATATCTTTAAAAGTTTTGGCAGTAAAATACTCAGTATTAATTTCACCGATAATACGGGCAAGCAAGGTAGAGGCAATGAGCTCGAAACGAAAGGTTAGTCCTAAGGCGTCGAACTTATTTTCGCGGTAATATCCGTACATAGACGGAATACCAAAGGCAATGTGTCTTTTATGAAATACATTTTCCCACCCTTCACTAATGTTCGGGTCAAAGATTATCTCATTGAGTTGCACCATAAAAGCATAAATTTGCTTCAACGCTCCAACATCATCGTGATTGTCAAGCAGTCGTTCAAAATTCTCAATCTCCGGAGTTTTAATAAAGTGATAACGTCTTAAAATCTCTCCAATATTATTGGACTCTAAAACATATTTTTCTTTCAGCAAGCGATAAAGCTCAATAATAAGCAAAACACGTTCTTTATCAAGCGAAGTTTGATGGTCTATGTTATTCGAAAGTTCTTCCAGTTCCTCTTTTTCTTTATGAAGTAAATCATCTAAGGAACAAGACGCGAGAGTACAAAGTTTTTGTAGCACTTCGTGTACCCCTTTTACCCATACACTTTCTACATCAATAGTAGATAAAACATTTTGTGGAAGTATCGGACGGAGTCTATTAATATTCAAATCGTACCAAAAACCGATAATTTGAAGAATAATTTGTATATGTGAGTTATTTCCTTCAGTATGTATCTGTTTACGCAAGAAATGAATTAATTTATCATTTCTATGTGAAAGTTCGTCTATTTTGGTAGAGACATCGCGAAGTTCCCCCTCCGCCCCAATTTCGTTAAAATAGACAGGGAAAATACGGGAAAGTTGCTTAATTTGCTTGTAAAGAGAAGATATATCAGAATTTAAAAGTTGAGTAACATCTTTTTGAAAAAAATCTGTATCAAAGATAAATATTCCTCCGATTCGCAAGTTGATTATCAACGCTGAGAGCAACTTTTGCATCATCTCAGGAGCGGCTTCGAACAACTCCAACCAAACTCTTATATTTTTTATATGACAAGGATCTATTTTTAATTCCCATTCATCCGTTAAATAAGTGATTCCAGGATTTGTAAAGCCAAAATTGATTAACTCGTTTTCAAAATGAAGTATCAATTTTTTATTTCCGGTATTTATAATCTCTTTTCCTAATGAAAGAATGGAATCGAGAATTAAGTTGAGATGACTCTGTTTAAAATCGTTAAAAAGGGTAAACAGCTCCGTGATTGCATAGTCGGCATGTTCATCGACCAATTCGTTGCTAACCCGCCGTATTACGTTGTTTAAATCAATAATAAGATAATCGCGGTGAAATACCACTCCCGGTAAATGCAAAAGGTAGAAGAGATAGGCTATTTGCTCGGTTGTTTTTTCAAATTTATTAATATTATCTCTGAGCAAATCAATAATATACGAAAAAGAAAAACCTAATTGACAAAACTCTTCCCATGTTTTGGCTTTTTCAAAACGACTTAGATAATCGTCAAAAAAATCACACCCTACCGACCTTAAAACCTTTCGATAATCTTTGGACATCTTCTCTTTGTTTGCCTCATACCATTTTTCAATTTGCGTAGTCTCTTTCCAGAATAGAATATTTTCTTTGGTTAATTTTTTAATGAAGTCGGTAACAGTATCTTTTAAATCAACATTTTGTGAAGCTGAGGCAAGACTTTTTTGAAAATATCCGATATTACTAATGTAAGCAAGCAGATTATTTTTCAAATTTTTATCTAAGGTTTCAAAAAATTCTAATGATACATTTACATTTTCCTGAAAAATGTCATAATTCATGGAGAAAAAATCCAAGTATTTGTATATTAAATTTTTAGAAAGTTCCAAGGGGAGAGTTTCACCTAAAAGAGTATCAAAAATTTTAATAAAACTTTGAAGTACTTTACCTCTTTCATCAAGCTCCTTATAGATACGAAAATCGCTAATAGCCACGTTGACTAAAAGATTAATCACATCTTTTCGATTGGAGTATGGGTGATGAAATTCATTAAAAAATTCTACGGCACGTTTATGGATTCCCCAATATTTTTCTGAAAGAGAAAGCAACCATTTATGTTCATCGGGAATAGTATACTTAACATTTTTTGTTTCCGAAAGATTAACTTCTAGTGCTTTAGATTTTATAATTTCATTCATAGTCTTGAAATATAGTGAATTAAATCAATGATTCTGGCAGAGTAACCGCATTCATTATCATACCATGCTATAATCTGTACCATATTATCGGGCAATACTTTGGTTGCAAGTGCGTCAAAGATAAGAGAAGACCTATTATTAGTGATGTCGCTACTTACGAGGGGTATTTCCGAATATTCGATAAAATCGGCAAGTTCATTTTCGGCGGCATTGCGAAAAGACGCATTCACAGTTTCAACGTTACACTCTTTTTCTAATCGCGCAACAATTTCCACAAATGAGCAATCTGCGATAGGCACACGAGTGGCAATTCCGTCGAAAACACCTTCCATTTCCGGAAGTACTAACTTTGTCGCTACTACCGCACTACTTGTCGTAGGAATTATATTATTGAGAACCCCGCGAGCACGCCGAAAGTCCGTATGATATCCGTCTTGAATATTTTGATTGTTCGTTGCCGGATGTATCGTATTCATAAACGCTTGTTTAATACCGAACTGCTGATGTAAAATTTTAAGCATTAAGGCAACACAATTTGTCGTACAAGAAGTATTGGAGATGAGTATATCGTCATCAGTTAATGTCGTATGATTAACACCCATAACCACAGACTTATCTATGGAATTATCAGCGGGCGGAGCACTTAATATCACCTTTTTTACTTGATTGACCAGATGGAGTTTTAATAAGGACGCCGTTTTAAACTTTCCACTTGCATCTACTACTATATCAACTTGTTGACGATGCCAAGGGATATCGCTCGGTATTGGCGCATCCGTAACAAGGATTTTTTTTCCATTTACTATTAAATGAGAAGAGGTATACTCTATATTAGCATCGTATTGCCCATGAATACTATCATACTTTAGTAAATGCGCCATGAGTTCGGGTGACATTTTGTCGTTAAGATGAACGACTTCAATCTCAGGAGAGTTAAGTGCATAACGTAGCACCATTTTGCCAATTCGTCCGATTCCGTTTATTCCAATTTTTATTGACATATACCTAAAAAATAGAAAATTTTAAATAACTTCAAGGTTGTAATAATTTAGAAAATATAGCTCTGCAAAGTTACACTTTTTTTGTATTTTTGCATTAACATTTATTCAAAACTACTTAATTATATGTCAAACTCAAAATTTAAGCGACATACCGTTACTACGGCACTTCCGTATGCCAACGGACCTATTCATATTGGTCATTTAGCAGGCGTTTACGTTCCTGCTGACATTTATGTTCGTTATCTACGTGCAAATCGAAAAGAGGTTCTTTTTATTTGCGGGTCAGACGAACACGGCGTCCCTATCACCATTTCTGCAAAAAATGAAAATATAACCCCGCAAGCCGTTGTAGATAGATACCATGAAATGATTAAAAAATCTTTTAAAGATTTTGGAATCTCATTTGACATATACTCCAGAACGTCAAACCCGTTACATCACGAAACGGCAAGTGATTTTTTTACAAAACTTTATAAAGAGGGTAAATTAATAGAAAAAACGAGTTTACAATACTACGATGAAGAGGCAAAACAGTTTTTAGCCGATAGATATCTTATTGGAACATGCCCTCACTGCAACAATGAAAAGGCATACGGCGACCAGTGCGAAGCATGCGGAACAAGTCTTAATGCNACCGATTTAATTAATCCGATTTCTACTTTAAGCGGAAAAATTCCCGTACAAAAAGAGACAAAACATTGGTATTTACCACTTCAAGAGTACGAAAATTGGCTTCGAGAGTGGATATTGGAAGGACATAAAGAAGATTGGAAAAGTAACGTATATGGACAGTGTAAATCNTGGATTGACCAAGGTTTNCANCCGCGAGCAATAACAAGAGATTTGAATTGGGGTGTNAAAGTGCCGCTGAAAGAAGCTGAAGGAAAAGTACTTTACGTTTGGTTTGATGCACCTATCGGTTATATTTCAGCCACTAAAGAATGGGCGAAAGAACATGGCGAAGAGTGGGAAAAATGGTGGAAAGACGATGAATCACGATTAATTCACTTTATTGGAAAAGATAATATCGTTTTCCATTGTATTATTTTCCCTATAATGCTAAAAGCTGAAGGAAGCTATATTTTACCCGATAATGTACCGGCTAACGAGTTTCTAAATTTAGAAAGCGACAAAATTTCGACTTCACGAAATTGGGCGGTTTGGCTACACGAATATTTGGAAACGTTTAAAGATATGCAAGATGTTTTGCGTTATACTCTTACATCTATCACGCCCGAAACAAAAGATGCCGATTTCACTTGGTTAGATTTTCAATCTAAAAATAATAATGAACTTTTAGCTATCTTTGGCAACTTTGTGAATAGAACAGTCGTTTTAACACATAAATTTTACAATGGAAAAGTGCCCGAAGCAACCAATTTCTCCGATAGTGAAAAAGAAATCATTGCTAAAATTGGCACTTTCCCAACTTTAATCGGAACCGCAATTGAAAAATTCAAATTTAGAGAAGCATTAGCCGAATTGATGAACTTGGC
>JGI24709J26583_10004427_pt1 | contig 10610 bp, 11 predicted proteins | sample BioPla2DNA1_FD_26583 | JGI IMG/M metagenome (IMG submission 26583) | reverse complement strand
AAGTCACTTAAAAGTGATGATTAAAGAGTTGTGAGCAAATCACAAAAAGGAGAAAATATGCCTAAATTTAAAATAGTCGTTGATTCAACAATTGATCTTAGTCCTGAACAATATAAAAAGCTTGGGGCGATTGTTACACCATCAAACGTTCATATTGGTGAAGAAACTTTCCAAGACGGCGTCGATATTAACGCTGATAAACTTTATGAAAAAGTAGCAGAAACGAAAACAGCACCAAAAACGAGCGCTGTTGCCCCTGGAGTATTTAAAGAAGTGTTTGAAAAATTAAAAGCCGAAGGTTATACAGGCGCTTTATTTGTGGGGATTGCTGAATTCCTAAGTGCAACAGCCCAAAGTGCGCGTTTAGCAGCAGAGGAAGTTAAAGACTTTAAAGTCCGAGTCGTCGATTCACACTCACTTTCAACAGGAAGCGGGTTATTAGCGCTACGCGCTTATGACCTTCTTAACGAAGGCAAAACACTTGATGAAACCGCTGATTACTTAGAAAAAATCGCGCCTAAATCAAGAGCGCAATTCATTGTTGATAATTTAGAAATGCTCGCTGCTGGTGGAAGAGTAACAGGCATTAAGTTATTCTTTGGTCGTATACTACGTGCCCACCCATTCTTACAAGTTAATAATGACAAGTTAGAAGTAGTAGCGACACCAAAAGGTAAAAGTGAAAGAGCATTAGACCTAATGCTACAAGTAGCACGCGAAGAAATTAGTGCTGGCTTAGAATCACCACGCGTCTTTATTACGCACTCACACGGCGGTGAACGCATTGATTATCTTTACGACCGACTAAAAGAATTTGTCGATCCCAAAAATATTTTAATTAGTGAAGCAGGCGCCGTTATTTCAAGTCATTGTGGCGCAGGCACAATTGGTATTTTATATATTCGTAAATAACAATAATTAATTACTAATGAAATGCCGCTTAATCGCGGCATTTTTTAGTTGTTTTGCAACTTTGCACAATTTTCACAATAACCGTAAATTGTTAGATCGTGACTTGTGGGAACAAAATTATGTTTCTTCATATTTTTGTTAATCATACTATCTAATTTACAATCAATAGGGAATCGCGCAAGACAAGTAGTGCAAATCATGTAATGATGATGTTTACCGTCTATTAAGTAATAGTAAGCTGTTTTATTAATAGTGCTCTTGCCTAGAACATTTTCTTTTTCAAAATATTCTAAAGCACGATAGATTGTTGAAAGAAAAATAGATTCATTTTTTAATAATCGTTCAATGTCTTCGGCACAAAGTAATGAAGATTTTGTTTTAAATAAATTAAGCACAAGTTTACGAGCGGGCGTTAGGCGCATCTTTAAGTCTCCTTTTAGCAATGATAATACGAATAATATACGCTACTACGAGAAATGTAGTAAATACCATAATGATTGCGGGTCCTGTCGGCAAAGTAAAGTGATAAGAAACAGTAATCCCAATAAAAGTAGCGATTAGTGAAATAATAACGCCGCCCCACAAAGTCATATTAAAACTTTTAGATAATTGTCTAGAGATTAATGTTGGAAACAAAATAAATGCAGAGATTAGTAGTGCCCCAATCGCGCGGACACCGACAACAACAAAAATAGAAGTAAGTGCGGAAAGGGCATATTTAAGAAACATAGTGTTAACCCCAGCAAAACGCGCATGAGTTACATCAAAAGTCGTAATTATAAGCTTACGATAGAATATTAAGATAAAACAAATAACGAGCAAAGCTAAAACTGAAGCACCAATAATTTCAGGAACAGTAACTGTTAATAAACTACCAACTAATAGCGATTCCACAGAGCGATTAAAACCATCGCTTTTACTAATAATAATTAAACCAAGCGCTAAAGCAAAGACGCTAACAACACCAATTGCTGCATCATTATCTAGATTAGCGCGCTCTGTTAAAAAGGTAATGGCAATTGAGGCTAAAAGCGCAAAAGGTAAGGCAATATAAAGGGGTTCATTACTAAATAGTAATCCAATAACAACGCCGGTAAAGGCAATATGCGCCATGCCGTCGGCAATTAAAGATTGTTTAGATAANACAAGAAACGGGCTTAAAAGAGCGGCCGCTAGGGCAATAAGCAGCGCTAACAAAAGAGCATAAACCATAAAAGTGTGTTGTAAGAAACTAAACATGGATATTTTTCTCCTTTTCAAAATACTCTTGTAAGCCGCCAAAGAAACGTATTTCTTGATCAATATATAACACACTAGCGCAGTCACAAAGCGCACCATGAAGTTCATGTGTGACAAAAATAATTGTTTTTCCTTCGTGATGTAATGCTGTAATTATGTCGTTAAAGAAACTGCGAAAGGACGGGTCGAGTGCAGAAGTGGGTTCATCTAAAATAATAAAATCAGGATTACTAATAAGCGCGCGAATAATATAGACGCGTTGTTGTTGACCGCCAGAAAGATGGGCCATTGGTTTTTTAAGCAAGTGCGGGATTTGCATCCTTTTAAGCCATGATTTTATTAGTTCTCGATCACCTTTACTAATCAGTAGTGACTGTTTAGCAAGGCCGCTATAAATTACTTCTTCAACCGTGATTGGGAAATTAGGGTTAATATTTAATTTTTGCGGTAAATAACCTAAACGATCATCACTATGTTCAATAGTGCCATGCGTCGGCTCTAACAATTTAGCAAGCAACCTTATAAAAGTTGTTTTACCTGATCCGTTAGGACCAATCACATAAAGGAGCATCCCTTTATTAATTGAAAAGTTGATGTTTTTAAGCGCTATGACATCACCAAAATTTACACTTACATCAGTGAGTTTAACCGCCAAAGGCTTGTTTGATGTTTGCGACATTTTGCGCGAAGATGTCGGCATATGTTATACCCTCCTTTGCTTGTGCTGCAGTAATATTGTGATACCCATGAAGTTCTAAAAGAGTAATCGCATAATTTTCCTTTGCTAATTCATTTTTAATTAAATTAGCGACACGCGGTTCCACTAATTCTTCGATGAATAAGTAATGCGAATCAAATGTTTTAATTTCATTAATAAAATCAATAATTTCTTGTGATAAAAAATCAACATCTGGTTTATAACTTTCGCTAATTGTCTTAATAGTTAGTTTATAAGCAGCAGCAAAATAACCAAGCGCATTATGCCCCGCAAAGAAAAGCGGTGGTTTTTCTAACGGTGGAAACAAAAAGTCACGAAAATCATTACTTGTGGCTAATAATCGCGCTGTGTAATTATTATGATTTTCTGTAAAATAGGTCTCATTTGCCGGCGAAATGTCAATAAGCACAGTTAAAAGATCATTCATAACACGGATGTATATATGTGGATCTGTCCAGTAATGAAGTGTGTGATCATGGTCGTGTTCGTGATCGTGATGTTCTTGTTTTTTTACTTTGCAAGCATATTCAACATCAGAATGAATACTCATATCAAAACTATATTAGTGACAAGGTCTTTAACCCATGTTTCAAGCGCAGGATGAGTATAGACAAATAGCTTAGCGTTATTAATATCTTCAATATCACGTGGTGTAGGTTCAAAGTCATGAAGTTCACTGCCCCAAGGGACAATGTTTTTAACTTTTAGTTTGTCACCAACAATGTTAGTTACAGCATCGTAACTTACAAACGAAGTAACAACAATATCTGGTTTTTCGCGCGCCTTACAACCCGCTAAAAGTAAGAATGGTAATAGTAATAATAATTTCTTTTTCATAATCCTTCAATTTGCGAATGATTCGCAAAAAGAATTATAACACACAGCTTAGCGTTATCGCTAATAAAAAGCAAAGGCGCCACAAAGGACGCCTCTTAAATTTAGATAAAGATACTTTATTACTAGCCAGCAATTTTTAATGATTTAACAAGAATACTTGAAGTAGTGTAGCTACTAAGTTGTAATTCATTTTCATTAGCGACCGCCTTAACATCGTTAAAGAGTTTAACTAAGTTACCAGCAACGGTAATTAAGTTAACAGGTTCAGCAACTTTACCGTCACGAATCATAAACCCTGCTGCTTGTAAACTAAAGTCACCACTTGTTGTGTTGAGTCCCGAGTGGAGACCCATAAGTTCAGTGATAAATACACCTTCTTTAATATCTTTAATTAAAGTATCAAAGTCGTTACGCCCAGGTTTTAAGGTGATATTACTAATACCGACACTAATTCTTCCGCCCGTGTTACGGCCGTGACCGGTAGGTTCAACACCCATTTTAGTAGCGGTGCTTAAGTTATGGAAGAATGTTTGTAAGATACCATTTTTAATAATTGGTTTATTTGTTTTAGCAACGCCCTCGTCATCAAAATAACGATAGAAGAGATTAGCTGTTAACGGTGCATCAAGAACAGTTACTTTTGAACTTGCTACTCTTTCATTTAGTTTGTCGGCAAATAAAGAAGTGTTCTTTTCAACACGATCAGCACTTGCGCTTGTTAAGTAAGCTGCAAGTAAACTAGCGGTCATTTTTGGGTTAAATACAACGGGATAATCCTTAGTAGCACATGGTTTACCACCAAGTTTTTCTATAACTCCATCAGCCGCCTTCTTCACAAATGTGTCAGCGTCAAATTTACTATAATCATTATCAAGGAAAACTTCGACATGCGATTTAACATCATCGCCTTCTTTAGCAACAACCCATGTTCCATAATAGAAGTAGTTTTGTTTATTTGTGAGTTTTAAACCATATGAATTAAATAATTTATAATCACTTTCAATCTCGGAATATTGAACAGTTGAAACAGAAGTAATAAGCGGGTGCGCTTTTTTTAACGCTTTTTCAATGGTAAAGAGCGATTCAAGTTTTGTGCTTTCACTAATAGTGGCAAGTTCTTTATTAAAGAATGATTTTTTACGATATTTAGGACTACCTTCAAAAATAATACTTATGTCTTCTGTTTCTGAAACTCCGGCACTCATCTTAATTTGGGCAACTAAGTATTGGGCAGTTGTTTTATCGTCTTTTTCACTCATTGCAAAACCCATTTTACCTTTATATATACCGCGCGCTAGGATGTTAATTGTGGAAGCTAAGGTGTATTTTTCAACACTTTCATCATACACACTCATCTCAATACCTTTATTTTTTTGAATAACGAGTTCAGCGGCTTCAAGGCCTTTTTCTTTTGCTAATTCAAAGAATTTCTTTACGTTCATTGTAATGCCCCTCCTCTACCACCAACGGTAATTTCACTAACTCTAATTGTTGGTTGGCCAACATCAACTGGAACACTCCCGCTATCGGCACCGCACATGCCTTGAGCGCGTTCAAGGTCATTAGCGACCATATCAATTTTCATTAATATATCAGCGCCATTACCAACAAGTGAAGCACCTTTAACTAATTCGGCAACTTTACCATCACGAATAATATAAGCTTCATCACACGCAAAATTAAAGTCACCAGTTGCTGGATTAACTTGTCCACCACCAAGTGATTTTGCATATAATCCAAGTTTTACACTGCTAATGATTTCTTCAGGTGTATATTTACCAGCGGCAATGTATGTATTTGACATCCGGCTTGTTGGTTCAAAGGTATAATTTTGACGCCGGCCTGTACCATTGCTTTCAATTCCCATCCGCCGTCCATTAAAACGATCAACAAGATAACTTTGTAAAATGCCGTTTTTAATTAAAACATTTTTCTTTGTTTTTACGCCTTCGTCATCAATATTGTTTGATCCCCAGCCGTTTACAATCGTGCCGTCATCGACTGCGGTAACCGCTGGGTGAGCAATTTGCTTTCCGACTTTACCGGCAAAAGGTGATAATCCTTTACTAACAGAACTTGCTTCAAGCGGGTGACCACATGCTTCGTGAAAAATAACTCCACCAAAGCCGTTACCAATCACAACCGGCATTTTCCCGCTTGGACATTCCGCTGCGGTTAATTTACGGACAGCAACATCAGCAACATCACGCGCAATCTTTTCTAAATCTAAACCTTCAACATATTCAAAGCCTTTGTGTGCTCCTGGTCCATTGTAGCTATATTCAAAGGCGCCTGGNGCCATTGCTATTGCTTGAAACACCAATCTTACGCGCTCTTGCTTATCAGTAAATGCATTACCTTCACTATTAAAAATAGTGATATTACGAACATCAGTTAATAATACACTGATAGCGCGTACAATCTTTTCGTCATAATCTTTCATTACTTTATTAGTGATTTTTAACTTCTCAACAATTTCATTAATATCCACTAATTCAAGACTTTTTTCTAACTCGTGATTTTTACGAACCCTTACATTTTTAAGTTTTTCAACACTTAAAACTCTTTGACCATCAAAGCCAGCGCTTAACGCAGNGGCAAGATTTAATAAACCTTTTTTGCTTAAGTCACTTGTGTGACCATAAACACTTTGTAATCCTTTTAAAATACGAATGCCTGCCCCATAAGTTAACGAAGTAGCAGGCGCTTGCGTTTTACCGTTTTCTACANTGTAGTTACCGCTGTAAGTTTCTTCTAAAAATATTTCAGCGAAATCTCCACCGGTACTAAGCGCTACATTTAATACTTCGAGGGCAAGTTTTTTTGTAATCATAATGTANTTCCTCCTAATTAAAAATGATAACAAAAATATGAAGGAAATATGGGGAAAAGCGCTTTTTTAGGGAATTTTAGATAATACAACAATTTAATATTCAAATTGTAACGAATAAGGGCAGCTACTAATAAAAAAGATTAATATTTCTTTAAAAAACACTAAAAAAATCACGCTAAATTATATGAGCAACAAAATTAACAATTATTGGTTTTGTTGTAACTTAACGAAAGGAGGAGAAATATTAATGAAGAATAAAAAAACATAAATGAATTAAGTTATGAAGCAAAAAAAGTTTATGATAAAAGTCAATTTTCAAAAAAAGCATGTAAAAGCAACATTGCTTTCTATGTTTTTGATTGCAATAATCGTTCAAATTCAAAAAATCTAACTTTGAGTAATTTCATTATTATAATTAACGAGTTGATTGAAGCGCAGCGATACAGTGCATACCATATAGAAGAAACATCAAAAAATTACTATTTCATAACATTCATTTAAAAGAAGAAAAAAGAGTTGTATTGATGTTGATGTTGATGTTGATGTGTACCCCTTTTTTGTTATCAAAGATTTGGGGTACACTTCACTTCAAAAAAAGATTGTATTGTTTACTATGATATTAAAATGCAACTATCTGTTGCAAGTAATAATTTTACTAGGGTACTTGTTTTGGGAACTTTTTATTGATTTCATAAAATATCATAAAAGAGATTATTAGAACTCAGGAATAATATTTTCGGTTGTCAAATAACTGTAATAATGATATTATTACTTTTGCTTACTTAGGTTAAATCGAGTTAACCTAGGCGGAAGGAGATATTATGAAACAAGGAATTCACCCAAAGACGCAAAAAATCACAGTGANTTGTGTTAGCTGTGGTACTGAATTTGAAGCATTATCAACAAAAAAAGAAATCCGTGTTGACACTTGCTCAAATTGCCATCCGTTTTATACAGGGAAACAACGCTTTACCCAAGCTGATGGTCGTGTTGATAAATTTAATAAAAAATACGGACTTAAGTAAATTGATTACTGAAAAACTGTTAAATCAAATGGCAGTTTTTTCAAATATAAGAGGTACACTATGAAAAAACGTTTTTACATAACAACCCCCATTTATTATCCAAGCGCTAAGTTACATATTGGTCACGCTTACTGTACAACTTTAAGTGACATTTTAGCGCGCTATAATCGGATGATTGGTAAAGAAGTTTATTTCTTAACTGGAAGTGATGAACACGGGCAAAAAATAGCGGAAAACGCGGCAAAAGCAAATAAAACGCCACAAAAGTTCGTGGATGATATTGTAAAAACATTTAAAGACCTCTGGGAAAAATTAGCAATAACAAATGATGATTTTATTCGCACGACTGATCCAAAACACATTGCAACTGTGCAGAAGATTTTCACCAAACTTTTAGAACAAGGTGATATATATCTTGGGAGTTACGAAGGGTGGTACTGTACTCCGTGTGAATCATTTTGGACTACAACTCAGGTTGGTGAAGAAAAACTTTGTCCCGATTGTAATCGGAGCGTGCATTTAGCAAGTGAAGAGTCATATTTCTTCAAAACCGATAAATATGTTGAAGGATTATTAAAGAAATATGAAGAAACGCCAAACTTCATTACGCCTGAATCGCGTAAAAAAGAAATGGTTAATACATTTATTAAACCAGGACTAAGCGAACTTGCCGTCTCCCGCACGAGTATTGAGTGGGGAGTGCCTGTTAGAGAAAATGAGCGCCACACAGTGTATGTGTGGGTTGATGCTTTAATTAATTATATTTCGGCATTAGGGTATTTAAGTGAAGATGATGAACTCTTCCATAAATTTTGGCAAAGTGAAGATGTTGAAATAGTGCAAATCTTAGGTGCCGATATCACGCGCTTCCACACGATTTATTGGCCAATGATTCTTAAAGCACTAGGGTTACGTCAAGCAGACCGTTATTTTGTCCATGGGCTACTGATGATGAAAGACGGAAAGATGTCTAAATCAAAAGGAAATGTTATTGATCCGTTGCCGCTTATTGATAAATATGGCGTGGACGCTGTGCGGTATTACTTAGCAAGAGAAGTTGTGTTTGGTAATGACGGACAATTTACACCTGAACAATTCGTCGAACGCTTTAATGTTGATTTAGTAAATGACTTCGGCAATTTATTAAATAGAACAGTATCGATGATTGAAAAGTATTGTGATGGTGTTATTCCGCTTTATAAAGGTCAAGTAACTGAATTTGACACCGAAATCGAAGACTTAGCGATTAATGTCGTTAAAGAATATCACGAACACTTTAGTGATTTAAAAGTGACAGAAGCGATTACCACTGCTTTTAAAATTATTAGTGCATCAAACAAATACATTGATAACACTAAACCGTGGGAATTAAACACTCAAGGTAAGAAAGAAGAATTAGATTCAGTAATGAACCACTTAGCAAATAACCTTTTTATTGGCGCAATGTTACTGCAACCTGTACTAGTAAACGCACCCAAAGAATTATTTAAGCAACTTGGGGTGCCGCAAGATAAACAAGATATTAACCTCTTAAATAAATATGGTGTTTTAGGTGGGGAAAAAGTTAATAAGGGTGAACCATTATTCCCACGCCTAAAAGTTAATGAAGAAGTTGAATACATTAAAAATTTAATGAAATAATGATTAAAGAAAATGATATTTATGTCGTAACTGGGGCCGACTACACTAGTGAAGGGATTGGCCTAGCTAAAGTCGATAATTTTCCTATTTTCATTAATAACTTAATTATTGGTGAAGAAGCGGAAATTAAAATAACGAAGGTAATGCGTAATTTTGCGACTGGCAAAATAATTCGTTTTACTAAAATGTCTAGCGATCGTATTACACCAGTTGTCCCGGAAACAATCCATCTTGCGGGTTGTCAATTCACGCAGCTTGATTACGCAAAAGAAGTGGAATATAAACTTTCAAAAGTTGAACGAGCCTTACGCGTTATCGGTGGCATTGATTTTAAAATTGAAAAGATCCACACTGCTAAGAACCCATATTCTATCGTAATAAAACAGTATTACCGTTTGGCAAAAGAAAGAGCGGCAAAGTTTATACCGGTTTATTTAGACATAATACGCATGAAATAATTGCGATGGAGAAGACACATTTAGATGACGAATTAGCAAGCACAGTTATCGCAGAAATTCGTAAATTAATTGAGAAATATAATTACGAAGTTTATGACGAAAAAAGTCATACTGGGCAAGTTAGAAAAGTAATGGTTCGTGTAAGTCATTATCTTCGTGAAGTAATGGTTGTACTTATTACAAAAGATGAGCAAATTCCAAATCTAGACGCATTTTGTCGTGATTTAGTGGCAATTTGCCCAAATATTACAACGATTATTCAAAATATCAATAGCGAAGATACCAATGTTATTTTAGGTAAAAAGGAAAAAGTACTATATGGTCCTGGTTTTATTAATGAAGAGCTACACGGACTTAAATTTACGCTTTCAAGTAAATCGTTTTTCCAAGTTAATACACTCCAGGCTGAGGTGCTTTACGAAAGAGCACTAACTCTAGCGGGAATAACCAAAAATGATGTAGTGTTAGACGCTTATTCTGGCACAGGCACAATTGCTATTTTAGCAGCAAAAAAAGCTAAACAAGTTATCGGTGTTGAAATTGTTAAAGACGCTGTTAAAGACGCAGAAGTGAACGCTAAACAAAATAATATTACAAATGTTAAGTTCTTTAAAGATGACGCTGGTGCTTTTTTAACTAGAGAAATAAAGAACTATAACTTCAGCGTTGTCATCGTTGATCCACCACGTAAAGGATTGAGTGACGAATTTGTTAACACTTTACTTAGAGCGCTACCGCCTAAAATAATGTATGTATCATGTGACCCCGCGACTTTAGCAAGAGACTTAAAAAATTAACCAAAAATATAATGTTGAACATATTGAATGTGTTGACATGTTTCCGCGGACCGCTCACGCGGAGACGATTGTTAGTTTGATTTTAAGAAAATAATATACTCATTATTTATAAGGTAATTATAGAACGCTCTTCAATAGATAATCTTTTTT
>JGI24709J26583_10004408_pt1 | contig 10639 bp, 9 predicted proteins | sample BioPla2DNA1_FD_26583 | JGI IMG/M metagenome (IMG submission 26583) | reverse complement strand
ATCTGGTGAATGATAGCTGAAGGGAATAGCAATCAATGCAGCAAGATGAAACACCTCATCCATGCCTTTCATCGATTCTCTTACTCCATTAGGATCTCTAATATCTCCAGTAAAGACTTCTACTTCGTTCATGATTTCTTTTGGAAGTGTATCTAACCATCCCCATGAATTAAATGAATTATAATATGCAAAAGCTTTAACCTTATGCCCTTGTTTTACTAACTCTTCAGTTAAGTGACTTCCAATAAAGCCATCTGCTCCTGTAATTAAAATTTTGCTCATTTTTATCCTCCTTATATTATAAAGTTAATTTCTTATGATTTTATCTTTTGAAATATTCCACGGCATTTTGTACAACTTAGAAGATAATATCCAGGTTAAGATGAATTTTACAAAATATATGATTGTAGTTGCCTGTGCGGCACCAATTGCTCCATACGCACTTATCAGTACATAATTTAGAATAATATTCATAAGTGCAGATCCAAGAGTAACCCAAGCAAGATAGGAGGTCTTTTGTGCATAAAATATATAATTAACTACCATTAAATACATTCCGTTAAATGCATATCCTAAAGCAATCCAGGTAACGTATATACTTGATTGATTAAATTCTTTACCTACAAAAAAACTCAAAAATGGAGGAGCCAATAGAGACAAAGTAATCGCCAATAATAAAATGATGACAAAATATGCATAAGTAAATTTTACAATTTTTCTTTTTATCGATGTTACATCAATCTTGAGCTTAGAATATAGCCATGGAATATATGCCTGATTCAATGATGTGGCTAACAAATTAATAATCATTCCTATTTGGTAACCAACTGTGTAAACACCTGTTGTTTCTATTCCCACCATATTTGTTATGAATATCCGATCCGTCATAGTCATTATTACTCCGCCAAGTGCATGTGGGATTAATGGAACCCCGAATCTCAACGCATGTCTTATATAACTCTTATTCAAATTAAATTTAAGCCATTCATTTCTAATTAATACAAAGAAACCAATACCTGCAAAAATTGTTAATGAAATGAGCTGTGCGTATATTCGTCCTTTCCACGTCAATCCAACAAATACGACTAAGACTATACTGAGTAACATATTTAATGCTGTTTGAGATATTTGATAAACTCCATACTGCACAGGCTTGACTTGTACTTGCCACAATGTCAGTACTATTTTAGTGATAAACTGCGAAAATGAAATTACTACTACTATCCAAAGAATTTGAATCGGAACGGAAGATATATCTGCTATTACCCTAGAAAATAAAAAAAACATTGTTGAAACTATCAATGTACTACTAAATAAAATAAACAAGGCATTTGTAATATATTCCTTAATATCAACATTATCTTTTTCGTAGTACATTCTCGCTATAGCTCCATGAACACTTAAACCCGTAAAAGGAGCTACAAAACTTATTAGCACACTAAACATCGATACGATACCATAATCTGCAGGTGAAAGATATCGAGTTAGTATAGGCAGAAGAAGAAATGGAATAGCGCTATTTATTACACTGGTTATCGTATAAATACCAGCAGATTTAAATAAACTAGATTCAGTTAATAGTTTCAAATTTCGGATTCTCATAAAATCACATCTCTCATTAATTAGTATTATAATTATTAATTTAATAATTAGTCCACGCACAGGGACAGACAACTCACTGATTTTTTACTAATCAAAGGTTATGAGTAAACTGTCGTTATATACTATTATTTTTATGCATCTACTGCTTTGGCATCCATACCATCTACAAATCATCCAATATAAAGCTTATGGGCATATTATCGAATTCAGCAAAAAAATAGTTTCTATTATAATTTTCCCCTTTAAAATTAGTGATACATTCATATAATTCATTAACATCTTGTGCCTTCATTACTATTTGTCCATCTATTAAGTAGTTTAATTCTTCTATTCCTGGAAGATCAATCAAAACAGTTTTACAGTTTAAACATAGGCCTTCTAATATTGCCGTGGAGCCCACGCCAACTTGAAATGAAGACTTTGCTAATATTTCATGCAGACTTGTATGGTTATTGTCAACAACTTCAAAATTATCCAAGTTGACAGCTTTGATAAGTTCAGGATACATTTTTTTATAGTCTCGGTATTCAGTAGGGTGTAGTTTATATATGAGTTGGTAGTCCTTAAATTTTTCCGCAAATTCTATGGCAACTTTTATTAGCTTATCTGCAACAATAGTTTGTGAGATAAACACGATAGTCTTTTCTTCCTTCTTTACTTTTTTATATTTATTCAATTGCTCTATCAAATAAGGATAGCCTACAATATGAACATTGGAATAACTCAATGGAAGGTTTGTCGATATGGACCAATATTCTCCAAATACAAGCATCTTATCTGGAAAGTATGGTACCTTTTTGTTGTTTGGGAAGCTATATCCAAAATGATTATTTGATATTGATCCATGCTGAATCTCAATAACTTCAATTTTTAATGTTTGTGCAGCTGCAATCAAAGCTGCTTTTGATTGAGATGCTAATACAATTATTTTTTGGGGTTTAGTTGTTTTAAATAGTCTTTCGTAATAAACATATTGTTGTTTAAAATATTTTACAGCTTTTATAGCCATTAATTTTACATCTATTTCTATTCCGAATTTGTTCTTTATGGTTTTTGATAATAAATTTAAAAGATCTATTTCAGCTTTATCTAATTCAACCTTATTGAATAAACTTTTAATTTTTTGAAAGAAAATTGGTTCAAGAGCTATGTAGGGATTGTATTTTTTGTAGTATTTGGAATCAAATGTATCCGTTTCAAACGTTATATAATTGTCAAATTGATTATTTTTTAGTTCTTCAATAAAAAAGTGTGTAAATATGTCTACTTCTTCTCCTTGATAAAAAATCTTTCTTGACTTTTGGAATATAATTATTTTTTTCTTGTCTTTATAATTTAGTGCATTATACTTTATAATATCAAAATCCCTTCTTGCCATTTTGATAATTTTATCAATCTTATTATTATATGGCAAAGGTGTTGCAGTACTCATAAGACCAGATTTTTCAACTATTTTTTCACGTAAAGAATATCTAATTAATTTCCAAAAATAAACCTTGTCAATTGTATGATTGATCAAATCATACTCCTCTTCTATTGAATTAAAAAAACTATTTATGATATTATTATTTATTATCGTTTTTGTTTGATTCATATTGTACCCCCTTCCTTCTTAGTGATTGATTTTATCAATAAGTTCTAAATACCTAATATACTCATATATTCTTGCTTCTAATGTTCTCCAGTCATCATTGTTATTATAAAACCCTTTATTCAAACTATCATATGTTAATCTTATCTGAGTTTCAACTACTTCTTTAATTTCACAATCTATCTTATCAGTTTTCCCCATGAATGTTTGTGTAACATATGGCAATTCAAATCCGGGAGCATTATATCCATATCCATATATATTTATTTCAAAATTTTTAACTTTTGGCATATTAGTAATATAATTCTTAGAAGCACTCATTAACCAACTATTAATTTTACTACTGTAGCAATAGTCTAGATTTTTCTTAAATTGCTTTGTGTTAATGTACGAAAAGTCATAGCCAAAATTTTTTATCAGAGCAAAAGCATACATGTTAAATAAATGGTAACCATTTTCTTTATAATATAATTTATTTTTATTTATTACTAATTTAGCTAGACTCTTAATTCCATTTTTATATCTACTAAATTTTGAATATAAATTACTCAGCTTAATAAAATGTGAAATTAATCCATTTGGATAACAGGTTATTAAGCTATTGATATTATTTAAAAACAAATCACATCTAGTTTTGATCTCTGAATTTATATCATAATATAAAATTTGAATACCTGCAGCCGCAAACCAAAGTTGGTGGTTAAATGTCATGTCAAAACCTTTATCTTCACCATCTATATCTAAAATTCTCCATGCACACACCTTCTCATCAAATGGAACCATTATAAAAATTTCCTTTGCTAAATCAATGAGACTTTTATTCTTGGTCACATTATATATAGCCAGTAGACCTTCAATAACCCACGCTTGACCTATAATACCATTTGCTCTGTCTTTGTTCGTATTCTTTCTACAATAAAATGTCTTGCCATGTGGCCTTGCTTCATTAGACAATAAATACTCTCCACATTTAAGTAAAGCCTCATAATAATATGGATTTCCTGTTTTTTTATAATAATAAGATAGAATTACTGCTACATGAGACGTATTCCTAACGGGGGTTTCATCATCATAATAAGGTCCATTATGACCTCCAACAACATAACCGTTCTTATTTATTTCATCAATTTTCTTTTCAATCAATTCATCTAGAATCGCATTCACTGTGTCGCACCTCACTATTAGTAATTAAACATTTATTTAAATCTTTACCATCTAAATGATATAAACTACTCAGTATAATATTTTTTATTTTTATTATTCTGGCCAAAATGGTATACAATTTTTTTAAAAAAGACTATTGGATTAAGATAGGTAGTATCTAATATTTTTATGTTTGCTTTTCTAAATAAAATATAAGTAGAAATTAACTTTTTAAATCCTAATTTATATTTAACAATATTTATTAGATATCCTGATCCCCGTAGTTGGAATTCATTAATTTCCTCTTTTGTTAAAACAGACTTCAGGTAACGACAATAACGTATATATACTTGTACCCTCGAATCAAAAACCGCCTCACTGATATTCACTGTTAAACTACCCTTATTGCGCGTCACACAATAAATTGTATCTGTAGTAGCTATAAATTTATTCATTTTGTGTCCTGCCATGACAGAAAACATAATATCATTAGACGCCAATACTTCTTCAAAATTTAGATTATTATTAATAACAAACTGTCTTCTATATAATTTTGACCAAGGTACTAAGAATTCATATCTTAATTTTAGTTCTGCTACTTTATTCTTGTTTTCTAAGTATCTGCGTATTATGTTTTTGTAAACAACGTGTCTATCAGATTCTAACCCTGACTCAACATTAATACTACATGGCTCAAAAAAAACAATGTCATTATTGGTTGAAAAAAACGGTTCAATCTTACTATAGAAACCTTCAGTGAAAAAATCATCTGAATCTGCAAATATTAACCATTCCCCTGTAGACTCTCTAATACCAATATTTCTGCATGCCCCTGCACCTTTTCTGCCCGAATTATTCTTGATAAATTTTACACGGGGAAACTTATCTTTATTTCTTAAGGCATTTAATTCACCTAAACTTTTATTACTATTATCATCTATTACAATAATCTCGATATCCTCATACATTGGGATAGATGCAAGTAATTTCTTCAAACTTTCAGCAGAATTGTAATGTGGTATAATAATAGATAAGATCATCTTTTCCCCTCCAATACTTTATATTATATTAATCAAAAGAATACTTCATAGGGTAGTACATCATGCCAATTATGATTAAAATAATACAACATATATAAAAAACTCACTGTACATAAAATTGCAACTAATAAATGTCTGTCTTTATAATTAAATCTATCAATTATCCTCGGAATCAGTACAATCATAAAAATGTTTATATAAAGTGAAGGCCTAACAAATATATAAAGCTCATTACCTAATATACTTAAAGCGGCACTATAAGCTGAGAAAATAAGGAATAAATTGTAATCTTCGTTATAATTCCTAGGTTTTAACAACCACGCCACAATAAATATACAAAAATACAAAATTACTATCATTATGCCACCAGTTTTGTTTAAATACGCACCATCATACCATCGGTACCTTGGGAAATATGTAAATATAAAATCAAGTAGGCGATTTATATTTATTAATATTAGGAAAGCACCTGTAAAGATCACTGGAATAATAGTCAATTTCCTTCGGAATTTGTAAATTACTATTAGACTAAATCCTATTAGGGCTGTTGTGTGAAACATTGTACCTATACTAACCAGTAATGCAAATTTCAAGTATTTCTCTTTTTTTAAATAATTCCAAGAATTAATAATAAACACCAATGCTAAGTATTGCCTTACATAGTTGAACGAAAAGAAATAATAGTACATTGTAATGTATAAATAGACACTTAACCAAGGCTTTGTTGAATTCTTGTATATAAATAGTACAATTCCAAAAGTAACAACTATTGAAGAAGCAATGATTATAGCATTAGGATTATCACTTATTATAGAAATTAGCTTATTAAACATAGAATATCCAATTTCACTATGTGAGTCATTATAACCATAAACATATTTCATAAAAATTGAAATATAGTTCTTTGTATCAGTTCCTACAGTATAGCTTCTTAGGGATGAAATTGTTGCTAACACAAAAAAACTTCCACTCAAAAAAATAATATCTTTATTTTTTGAATTTAAGCCACTTGTATAGATTACAACTGCACTACTTAATAAGATTATTACAATTCCAATGTAAATGGCCATAAAACATCCCCATTACCTTTCATTTTGTGTCTTGTTACCTGCAGAGTTATTACTAATTTGCAAGCTCTGGTTGGCAATACTAGAATATAAAAATTCATTATGCTCTTCGCTTAGCGCGGATTTTTTCATACACTTATATATTTTGAAATTATCTTTTGCCAATTCTCTAATTGCATCAGCAATTTCTTGAACTGAATCTTCATGTAAAAACTTACAATTACCACCTATATCTATGTGATTTGTCCCATCCCAGTATTTAACAATCATAGGTATTCCTAAAGCTACAACTTGCTCCCAAAAAACAGAATGTCTTCCTGGGAATACTACCAAGTCTGAAGCAGAAAAATATTTATAACTATCTTCAGCGTCAATCCACCCAATATACTGTATTTTTTCCCCGTCCGATAGATATTCAACTTCATTTTTCAGTTCTTCAACAATAGATCCGAAAACAATAAGTTTAATATCTTTTCGATCTAACTCTTTTATCGCTTGCATTAAAAGTAATGTTTGTTTCTTTGCTAAATCAATTTTACCACCAGTCATAATAAGAAAATCCGTAGGTTTTATACCATACTTTTTTCTTATATCAATTCTCATGACATCATCCTGCGCTTCGATAACTTTTTCATCATCGGCTCCCATTAACAATAGTTCGATTTTTTCTTCTGGAATTTTATAAATATTTTTCAAAAAATCAACTCTTGCTGGAAGAACGCCATAGAACTTTGTTGTATAAGGCTCAATTGTTCGCGCACAATATCTCCAAACAATTTTATGCAAGACATTTTTCGATAAAAAATTCCTCGCACTGTTGGAAAAATCCGCATGATTGTCAACAAATATTTCCACATTGGGATTTTGTCGAGCATACTTAACAACCTGTCGTATATCTATAAATTGACATCCATGTATGAAAATTACATCTGGTTTAGCTTTAATTAAGGCTTCATATGTTCCTGTATATCGACGTAGTCTTCTGCTTAATACTGTTTTTTTGTATTCTAGTCGTGTCACTGGAATACCAAATTCATTAGAATAGGTCCCGCTTTTCTTCAAAAGACTTGGTTCTCCATCTTTATCAAATGATACTAGTGAAGCAATAATTTCTACATCCAAGCCCATTTTATTGTGAAATTTAGGTAGTAAATTTTCTTGATATGAATAATTGTCAATATAAAAACTAGCTAAACATATGTGTAATATTTTCATAATATATTCCTTTCTATAAATTGATCGATACTATCAAAATATTTAGCATGCTCACTAAGTTTAGTATCTTCAAAATTCCACCATTTAATTTCTAACAAATTCTCAATTTTATCATCTGAAAATCTTTTTCTTATTAATCTAGCTGGATTACCACCCCATATTTCATACGCTCCAACATCTTTCGTTACAACTGATCCCATACCAATAACAGCTCCGTCATTTATTTTGATGCCACTCTTAATCAAACAATTATTTCCTATCCATACATCGTTTCCAATATAAGTTTTTTCAGTAGTATTGAACTCATGATTTGAATAATTTTTTCTCAGAATATTTTTCCCTCTATGAAATACTGGTGATGTTGATACCCACTCAATGGGATGGCTTGCACCGCCTATAATACAATTATCTGCAATTGAGCAAAAACCTCCTATAGCTGCGTTGATAACCGTACAAAAATTTCCTACATATGAGTATTTTCCCAAACTTGTTCTAACAATATGAGATCCTGAACAAATAATTGCAGTAGGATGGATTTTTGAGTCTCTAACTGCAGGAATATGTAGTTTTTTTATCATCTTAGAAATTAAATATATAAAATTCAATTACTATGTCCCCCAAACAACTCTATTTACATAATCTGTGTAGCTTAATATTATCCTAAGAACCTTATCAGACACATTAGGCATACTATAATCTGCTACCAATCTCAATGTGTCTTTTTCTTGAGTTTCTAACACTTCTAACCCTTGAAGAATTCTTTCTTTCTTAAGCCCTACCATCATCACTGACGCTTCTTCCATAGCCTCAGGTCTCTCATGAGCTTGTCTAATATTAAGTGCTCTAAATCCTAGAATTGATGACTCTTCACTGATTGTTCCGCTATCACTTAAAACTGCTTTTGCGTACTTTTGAAGTTTCACATAATCATTGAATCCAAGAGGCTTCATAGTTTTAACCAATGGGTTAAACTCAATACCTTTAGCTTCAATCATATTTCTCGTCCTTGGATGTGTACTCACTATTAATGGCATTTGATATTTTTCTGCGATTGTATTTAAAGTGTCTACTAAATCTATAAAGTTTTGTTCTGAATTAATGTTCTCTTCCCTATGAGCTGAAACAACAAAGTATTTCCCTGCCTCGAGTCCCAACCTTTCAAGTACATCTGATTTTTCAATGTCTTCTTTTCTAGAATTAAGAACTTCAAACATTGGGCTGCCAGTCTTAATTACCCTATCTGCAGGAAGACCTTCTCTTAAAAGGTGCTCTCTAGCAATGTCGCTATAAGTTAGGTTAATATCTGCTGTATGGTCCACAATCTTTCTGTTAGTTTCTTCTGGGACCCTCTGGTCAAAGCATCTATTCCCTGCTTCCATATGAAAGATCGGAATATGTCTTCTCTTAGCAGCTATAGCGCATAAACAGCTATTTGTATCTCCAAGTACCAGAAATGCATCCGGTTTTACTTCTTCAAGGATTGGATCAATCTTAACTAGAATGTTACCAATCGTCTCAACAGCAGTCCCTGTTGCAGCATTTAGGAAGTAATCCGGTTTCTTTAAATTGAAGTCATTAAAAAACACTTCATTAAGTTCATAGTCGTAGTTCTGTCCTGTATGAACAAGAATGTGGTCAATCGCTTCTGACTCATCTAATTTATTAATAACAGCTGACAGTCGAATTATTTCTGGTCTAGTCCCAACGACCGTCATAACTTTTAATTTCTTCATAGTTATACCTCCAAATAATAAGTATCAGGTTTTTCAGGATCAAAGGACTCATTGGCCCACATAATTGTTACCATATCCGAATCGCCCAAATTTTCTATGTTGTGCGTATAGCCTGTTGGTATATCAACAGCTTCCATTTTGTCACCACTTACGTAGTACTCTATAACTTTATCTGAATCAATCTTTCTAAACCTAATAACACCTTTACCACTTACAACTAAAAACTTCTCATTCTTCGTATGATGCCAGTGATTCCCCTTTGTAATTCCAGGCTTAGATATATTGACTGAAACCTGACCATGATCGGGCGTTTTAATGAATTCTGTAAAAGATCCCCGTTGATCTACATTCATCTTTAAGTCGTAACTAAACTTGTTTTCAGGTAAGTAGCTTAGATATGTACTGTATAGCTTCTTTGTAAATGCATCAGACATATTTGGCACTGATCTATCTTCTCTACTATTTTTGAACGAGTAAATCAAATCTACTATTTCACCTAGAGTAATAGTATGTACGACAGGCACTTCACAGAATAAATCTACTTTATTTTCTTTTCCTTCTATTGCATTAATCAGCTCATTAACCACATCATCTATATAAACAAGATTCATTACTACACTTGGATCATTCACTTGAATAGGTAAATCATGAGCGATATTATTGCAAAAAGTAGCTACAGCACTGTTATAATTAGGTCTACACCATTTACCGAACACGTTAGGAAATCTATAGACAAGAACTTTGGCACCAGTTTCTTTACCATAAGCAAATAAGAGATCTTCCCCTGCCTTCTTACTTTCACCATAAGGATTATCTAGCTCAGCTTGAATTGAAGACGAAATCATCACCGGACAGGTGTTATTATGTTTCTTAAGAGAGTCTAATAGATCGGAGGTGAAACCAAAGTTGCCTTCCATAAACTCCGTTTGTTCTTTGGGACGGTTAACTCCCGCAAGATGAAACACGAAGTCAGCCTCTTTGCAATACTCATCAAGTAGAGAAGAATCTGTATCCCTGTCATATTCAAAAATACCGTCATACTTTCTATTTCTCAGCTCTGCTATTAAGTTTTTTCCTATGAAACCCTTTGCCCCAGTGACTAAAATCTTCATTATTTATCCCAACTTTCCAATTGTTCTCTAACATAATCAAGCTGAAGTAGCTTTTCTTTAATCTGCTCTATGTTAAGCCTTTCTGTATTATGAGAATTGTACTCATCTTCAGATGACAGCTTTTGATCTCCTTCAA
>JGI24709J26583_10004392_pt1 | contig 10683 bp, 11 predicted proteins | sample BioPla2DNA1_FD_26583 | JGI IMG/M metagenome (IMG submission 26583) | reverse complement strand
GTATTGCTTAGCTTTCTAACTAATTCAGAGTAAAGAATATTTTTATTCTTCCAGTTCTTTGACTTACAGCTGCTTCCGGTAGCTATGGTTATTGGACCATCATATTTAATTTTAGGGGGTATCATAACTTCTGAGTTATTTTGCGCCTTCATTTAATCACATCCTTAGCACACATAATCTGATAAGTCTTTACCTAAATTCTCTTGAAGGAAATTTTCTATTGCAAACATTGGTACTTTTAATCTTCCAAGTTTAAGAGCTTGTAACTTTCCCTCTCTTATCAGCTTATAAATCGTATTTGTATTACTCTTCAATATCCTTGCAGTTTCTTCGGCTGTAAATAATATATCTGGCAGCCTTTTTTCTATTGCTTCTTTGGCCATTTATTATCATCCTCCTATCATTAGATTAATTTTAAAATTACTTGCTTTTGTTATCTTTTCTAGTATTAATAGTTTTGGCTTCTTACAGAGCACTACCGCCGTTTCTCGGTAGATTTATAACCTCCTCAGATAACCTTGAATGTTCTAATATAATTTCCTCTAACCTATTATTTATTTATAGGACCGTCCTCCTACAAATAAATTTAATGGAATTGCTCCATTGTTCTGTCCACACCAGCGCTGTCATAATAGATGTGCTTTTATAGAAATGTTAAATTTCATAAGGTTTTAGTTTTCAAAGAAAAGTTCTTGTACAGGTGTATCCAATAGTTCAGATATTTTTTTCATAACTAAAATAGAAGGATTTTTTGCTTTACCAGCTTCAATTAATCTTAGATATTCTCTTGAAATACCTATCATTTCAGCAAACTCTGTTGTTTTATATTCCTTCTCTATCCTTTTCAGTTTAATTCTTAAACCAGGTCTCAAATTTCGCCCTCCTCTCTGACAAGTAATACTTGATGTAATTATAATACAATAACAATTGGTACTTGTCAATGGTGATAAACAAAAAACATTTTGACAAGTATAAATTGCTGTGAAATAATATTCACATGGAGGTGTCATTATTGTTAGGAGATAATATAAAAAAATTCAGAGAAGATTTAAAAATTAGTCAACGAGAACTTGGCAGACGAATTAATAAGACTGGTCAATTCATTTCATTAGTAGAGCAGGGAAAAAGCAATCCGAGTGTTGAGGTTCTTAATAAAATATCAAATGAGCTCGGAGTATCTATTGATGAACTTATAAAAGATTCTGACTTGATAAATTTAACCACTACTGATAAGGAAACTAGAGAAATGTACACAGACTTCCTTTCTTCTGATCCACACTTTTCAGGTATATTAAAAGCGATCGAGTCAAGCGGATATAAAGTGATTCAAAACACAATTAACTACGAGGTTAGTATTTTAAAAGATAAGTCTGTAGTAGCTACTATTCCAGAGAATGAATTTATCGAGCAAGGAAAAGAAATGTTAAAACATATTAATGAATTTACACAATTTGAAGTTAATAAACTTATAGATTGTTTAAATTTCCTATATGCTGAGCCAATAGAAAAAGACTAAATAAATAACATATACGGGTAGTAGATCTACTCTATTACCCTTCATATAAAAACTAAATAAAGGAGATGTGATAAAATGCCCGGAGTATATAAACGTGGTAACCAATGGTATTATTACTTCAATGCTGGTAAAGTAAACGGCACCTATAAGAAAGTATGCAGGAAAGGAGGAAGTACAAAGGCAGAAGCTGAAAAAGCTTTAAGAGCAGCAATAAAAGAGTTTGAAGATACCGGAACTTCTAAAGCTGATAATAATATTAGTGTTAGTGATTATTTTGACTACTGGTATAAAAACTATGTACTAATAAACTGTAAATATAACACCCAGGAAGCTTATAGAGTAGTTATTGAAAATCATATTAAACCTGCACTAGGTATTCACAAACTAAGGAGTATTACACCAGCAACTCTGCAGGAGTTTCTTAACAAAAAGTACTTGAATGGTTTTTCTAGAGCTAGCATAAGTAATTTCTATGGTGTTCTCTCAGGAGCCTTAAAAGCTGCAGTACATCCATACCAGTATATTAAAGAAAATCCTATGCAATATGTTAGGTTACCTAAAGAAGGTAAAATCAAAGAAGAGGAAGAAGATCTAAAGATAATTACCGTTGAAGAGTTCAATAGAATAATAGAGCGGTTCCCTTTTGGCAGCTCCTTCTATGTTCCTCTCCAAATTGCTTTTCATACCGGACTAAGAGCTGCGGAAGTATGTGGCCTTACATGGGATTGTATTGACCTAGATAATAGAACTTTGAAGGTAGAAAAGATTCTTATTGGAAAAGGCAAAGGTGTTTTTGAGTTTGGTACTCCTAAGACTAAGAGCTCTAGGAGGATAATAACAATTGGTAGCACCCTAGCAGCAATATTAAAGCGTCAGAAAACATACCAAAATGAAAATAAATTAAAGTATGGCCAGTATTATAAAAAATCTGATTTTGTTTGTACTAAAGAGAATGGCGAAAATATCACTACTGATACATTAAAGTATTTAAGTAGAGTAGTAAATTATGAGTTAGGTATTGATTTCAACTTTCACTCACTAAGACATACCCATGCTACCATGCTACTAGAAGCAGGAGCAAATATCAAAGACATACAGAAGAGACTTGGCCATAGTAGACTTGCTACTACCATGGACACATACTCTCATGTAACAGAAAAAATGAAGCTAAATACTGTAGATATTTTTGAAAGTTTAGTAGTAAAAAAATAATCTGCTACCAATCCGTTTCATTGGTAGCAAATTCGTAGTAAAACTTCTAATTTTAAATTTTAATTTCCTCTAACCGTTGATTTTCCTATCTAATTTAACCACGCACTCGACATGCGTTTTGGCAGTAAGATGATACTAATACGCAATTTTATTGAGTTTTGGTAAAGGGGGCTATATTGTTGTGGAGGGGGTCGTGTTCGAATATTACCAAGTAAATCTACAAAGATTAGGCATTATGATTTCAATCCTACTATCCCTAGTCCTCCTTCAGCAACATAACAATATTCATCTTTCTTAACCTAGCTAGTACAGGCATAATCATAATCAATAAAGTAATTATAGTCACTAAACATGATATAGAAAATATTATAAAAGGAAATTGATAAATATACTTTCCTACTAATCCCATAAATTCAACCTGCATATAATATGTACCGGCATATGATAAAACACCTCCGATGATAACACTTCTTGTGAAAATAATTAACATCTCATACAATATAATTCGCCTCAACTGAGCATAGCTTAATCCGATAGCTTGCAGCATCGCGTATTCTACTTCTCTTGTGTAAATTCTAATGTACATTGTACTCAATATGGAAATTCCAACTGCTAGTACTATTACAATGAAGAATAAAAGTATTATTATTTTCATAATACGGTTTCCCTTAATTAAAGATACTTCTTCTTCTATTGGCACGGTTATTTCTGAATAAGGGTTTCCTATCAGCAGACTCTTTACTTGTTCTCTTTTACTATCTTCGGTATTGCTTAATTTAATAAAGAATTCTGACGGCACTTTGATATCAATCCACTCTTTAAAGGTTTCCTCGTTAATTATGAAACATATCATATTTTCTTGTGCCTTTGGGTAAATATTCAAATTATCTACCATTGACTTAATGGTAAAATCATGTAGTTTTTCCCCATTTCTTAGCTCTATATTTAAGCCAACCAAATCACCTTGTGTAAAGTTTACTTTGAACCCCTCTCCCCCTCGAACAGGAATAGTTTTATTTAATACAATTACTTCTCCATTATTTAATGACATATCTTCCTTCAATCCATTTTTTGAAAATAATTCTCTCAGTTGAACTTCATTATATCCTAACACAACAGCCCTTATTGAAATGGTGTTGTTACCACTACGTTGCAATGATATTCTATCCTCTACAGACTGCTGCAAATACTTTATATATTTACTGCTTAAAGAATTCCGTTGAATTTCAACTTTGCGATTTGCTACATACACAGGATACACTTTACATGCATCAGGCATACTCGATAAATTGGTATAGAGAAGATTTTTTCTTTCGATGTCTTCATTAGACATTGAAAATTCATCCTGAAAAGTCACTTTATAATCCATATATGTATCGTGTCCAAAAATTTGTAAATTCACAGATAAAAAAAAGAATCCTATAACCATAACAAATATTGAAGAGGCTAGTCCAGCTACTGCCATAATAAAGGCCTTTTTATTATATATCACATTATCTTTAGCAAGCTTCCTTGTAAAAAACCTTGTGTTTTTGCTAAGCAAATACTTACTTTCAATGCTATTTTGCTTTGCCACAGTTGTTCTCCTCATTTGCATAAAAAAGTTTGGAGTAAGCCTATTAATATGTACAACAACCGGTAGTAAAACTAATATAGTAATGAAAATATAGAATAACATACTAATTAGCATCGTCATATATGGAAAGTTAGCGAAAAGCATACTTAAGGAATATGCATGTTTAAATAATAGTGCAATTAATAAGCTTGAGATTCCTAAACCCAATATCAAACCTAGTAAACAGCCTATCAATAGGACTGATAGTACTGTTAAGAATAGGACAACTGCGATCAATTCATTAGGAACACCTATCAAATTCAAAACAGCTATCTCAGAATACCCATTATACACCATCATCTTGATAAAGTTATACATACTGACGATAGTACAAAGTAGTATTAGAGCAAAAATGAAATAATAGTACATTTGATTCTCCGCAAAAATACTATTTCCTTCAATAATACCCAGAGCAAGAAACAAATCATAATTAATATAACAAACCTCTTTATCAATTTTATATTTTCCCGTTATATTGTCCATGATTTCTGTATAATTTTCTATATCATAGAGCTCTAAATATAATAGATTAGGAGCTTCATCNCTTGGAGCAAATACCGCTGTTACAGCATTATTTATATACTCCCCCTGATGGGCAGTATTTTTCACAATAATTCCGGTAACAACAAACTGCTTAACACTGTCTTTGCTATCTAGTGGTAATGTTATAGCAGAACCAATCATGTTTTCTTCTTTAATACCCAAATGAAATAAATAATTACGTTGAATGATTACTTCATTATCCTTTGTTGGAAATTTTCCTTCTATTAACTTTATATTCTCAAACTCTAATATCCTTCTATCGGCATGGTAAAGTGTATATTCGTATTTATCTTTTTTGAATATGTCAAGACTAATAGCCAATGAATCCTTAACCTTTAAATCTTTTGTTACTTGATTATAGCTTGTGTAAGCTTCTTCTCCTATGCTCACTGTATGCTTTCCATAGATTTCAAGCTGTTGTTGTAAAATTGCAACCTCATTAGTTTTTATTATAACCAATGCCACAGTCACTAAGCAGAAAGACAGCATACTTAATATAGACACCCGTACTGCGTCTTTCTTACTTTTTAAATACAGCTTAAACAAAAAGCAAACTTTTTTCATATTAGTCAACTAAAACACCGTCCTTAATTAGAAGACTTCTTTCTGCCAACTTTGCTTTATCTTTATCATGAGTAACGTAAATAAGAGTTTGCTTGTATTTCTTCGCACATTTAAATAATAATTCAAATACCTTTTCACCGTTTACACTATCCAAATTACCGGTAGGCTCATCGGCAAATATAACTTTTGGTTTATTCATTAATGCCCTAGCTATAGCAACACGCTGCTTTTCTCCTCCAGATAATTGATTGGGTAAATGCTTAATTCGATTACCTAAATTTAAATCAGAGATAATTTCTTCAAATAGTCCCACTTCTACTTTACCCTTGTCCACTATAGCCGGCAGCCAAATATTATCTCGTACAGTCATAGTAGGAATTAAATAAAACCCTTGAAAAACGAAACCAAAGTTTTGCAATCTTAACTTTGCTAGTTTCCTTTGATTTAAAGCTGACATCTCTATTCCTTGGTATGTAACTTTTCCATGGGTTGCTCTCTCCAAACCACTCAACACATTTAACAATGTACTTTTTCCCGCCCCGGAAGGTCCAATAACGGAAATTATTTCATTTTCACTAATCTCTAGGCTAATATCCTTTATTGCTTCAACCTTAGATTCTCCAGTGCCGTAAGTAACCTTTACGTGCTCTAATTTGTATGCCTTCATAAACTTCACCTTCCTTTAAAGTATTGGCTGTAGAACTATTATTCATTAGTTACCGTGTTTTCTATAGTGATGTTATTACAGTTAGAAAACTCTATAGTCTCTTCTTTAACTCCTGTAAAATCTCCCTCATACATTACTTTGGCTTTTATTCCCTTTACCATTTCTTTAATTGCCGTTTCGTCCATGTTTCCAATATACACGTCTAAAATGAAAGTAATATCCTTCTCTGAAAAGCGGAAAACACCGCCGCCCACTGTATCACTTGAGGAAGTAGAATACAATACATTCCCAGCATGGTTCCCTAATTCTAAAACAATGGCTTCTAGGTTTGACATATGAAATATACTTCTATTCTTAACTTCAAGGGTGCAATATACAGTCATATAATCATTAGGATTATCACTTGGCAGTTTTCCATCAAAAGCGTGGATAAAAGTGGTATTCTTATTGTATTCTCCGCTTTTATAAGCTTCTGCAAATCCCTTGATGCTTTCATAGGTTGCATCCCAAGTTATACATTCCGCTTTTTTAGGTTGTATGCTTACAGGACGATATATTTGTGTATATCCTAAAATACAAAATACAGCAATAACAGTAACTACAGTAATAATTTTTATTTTGTTTGACATAACTTTTATCCTCCTAAAAGTGGACATGTATGTACATGTCCACTTTAAATTTATAAAATAACCTATATTTTGCTCACTTTAATTATTGTCCATAGGGAATCTGTACCAAATGCTCTCCATCTACTACTTCTAAAGTCAGTTGGTGGTGTATTAGATGTATGATAAGCTATTTTCATATCATAACGTTTATTAGTGTAATCATATGACTTATCAGTTACTATCACTGAATGCCACTTGTTTACATTGGTACCGCTTCTAATTTGCAAAACATCTCCAACATCACATGCTGCAATGAAGGTATTGAGCTTGGCCACCGTGTCAACTGAATACTCTTTAGCAGATGCTCCTTCATTTTTCATGTAATTATAGAAGCCCCACCATGAATCAGAATCATTTTTGCTTACAACAGACCAAGTGGAAGTTGTAACAAAGCCAGTTTTTGATCTAACGGTCCAGCCAAACAACGTAGTTGTTCTAGTATACTTCGCACTATTCCAGTAATCCTTAGTTTTATAAATATCATTAATATGAGAATATTTAATATTTTTGGTAGGCACTGGATCCTTTGCTATGCCACCTGCAAATACACATTGCGAAGCAAAATTAGTGCAATCTCCCCCATCCTTATCAAAATCAGGATAGTTAGAATTATAATTTTCTGCATGCTTCTTTGCATAATCCGCAGCCTTCTTGCCATCATAGGCTTGGGCACCAACAGCATTCACAGTAACTAACACACCTACAAGCACCATACTTGCGAAAACTTTAAACTTTTTTGATACATTCATTGATATACTCCCCCTCATATTTATTTTATAGTCACCTTAAATCTGCATATAAGCTATTAACGCAGACTTTTTACAATACTATATCTCTTAATTTCTCTTGCCATAAATAATCATCTCTCCTCTGTACGAGAATATCATACATAACTCCTTACGACAACTATCTTAACACAGGGGGGTTACAGCTTTTTGAGTTTCCTGTGTAGTAGCCTTCAATTCAAAGCATCCATTCACAACATCTATCGTATCTGGCACTTTGACAAATGTATTCGTAACAGTGATTACGAGCTGTGGTCTAAATCCAACAGTATAACCATTGATTTCAACACTATTTACCTGTTCAAAGTATGCAATATCTACACGCATATCTTCTACATATCCCTGATCCAATGATATCGGTTCCGACTGCTGCACATACCTTTTTCTCAAAGTGAATCGTTCCTCATTATTAACTGTGATATATCCATTATATTTAGGATTTCCACGCACACTGGTAAGTACAAACGTGCGAAGAATTTCTGTGATCCAAGCACGATCGGTAAACCTATCGACCACAAAATTCTGGTCAACAATCGTAATATTTCCAATTGTCTGCGTAATACCAGGTTTCCTGGATGTTGGAAATGATACATTTACTCTATCTTTAAAACCATCTGCCACAAACGGAATATCACTAATATTGATAAACCCAATATTCTCATTGATATTGATGCGTCCATTCCAGTCTCCCAATCCTGCCGCAAGTCCTTGTCCACTAATGGTTGCTCTGATCTGAGCCTCTCCAATTTTTACAGTACCCGTCGATATCTTAAGGTACATAGAAAATGTATTGGAACTATTCTCTATTACTTTTGAAATCGGGAAAAACAAAGTAACAATGTGCTTCCCATACAAGCACGTCTTTGTTGGCATGAAAGTATCAATCGTTTCATTATTTATTTTGTATATAATGGATAGCTCCGGGAATTCTGCACTCTCCGAACTATCCTCTGCTTCCTTTGTCACTTCCGGTTTTACAACCTCTAACAGCATTTCACATTGAAAGGCCGCTGTTGTTTCTTCTGTAGCGGTGAAATCAATATCCATCACATTAGTAAGCGACTGTCCTATCACAAATGGACTTACATTTACGAAATTGTAAATAATGGTCTTCCCACTCTCCACAGAATTCATAAGTCCTGTAATATTCTTATCATTCTTGCTTTTGGCAGATGCAAGTCTTGGATTCTTACCTACGCATTTCAATGCCATCTTTCCATTGATCTTGCATTCAATACTGGTGATGCAACTTATCTTTGTTTCATCCGCATGACCGCCGGAGAATTTCAAAATATCACCAACCTCAAGTGCCGGATTTCCTATGGTGGAACTGTCAAATGGTACATAATTTACTTTCTGGAGTGCTGTCAAGATTTCCCGTAACATTTTCTCACGCACTGACTTTAATCCAAACTGCATCAAAGGGTTCACGCCAAGATTCATTGTGAGTCCATCATCCTTTTCCATTGCGATGTATTCTGCTATCTGGCTAATCTGATTTGTTGATGAGACCGCTGTATAACGTGTCACAAAATCAGAATAGCTGCTATCAAACCTCTCTGTCTGAGGAACATTCCACACAGAGGTATTCCCATATTGCTTAAGCACCAGTTTTCCATAACGGTCGATCTGACAAAAACATCCAAGTACCTGTGCTACATAAAAAATCAGGTCACGAAAAGTCTCCATATCATTATCTGCATATACGCCAAGTGTCATCTTTCCATTTGGCAATGCATTGATTTCTGCTACGGTTTGTGCCATTTCCACCTTGCACGCTTCACATGCAACCTTTAAAAATTGGTATGGCGTACCACTGGAAGAATCCAACTTCAATGATTTTTCAAAACGTAACATATAATCGTAAGCTTTTATTTCCAAGGTTCGCACCTTACGATTGGCCTCTGTAATTTCAAATACTCCCATCGGTATTGTTTCTACTATCCCATCTAATAAAGTCAATAAATAATACATCCGTATCACTGCATCTTCCAATGTATATCTATCAATTTCAGAAAAGAGACTTATTCCTAACTCTGCTGCATAAACCGTCCCCAGCTCTATTTCTGTGTTGCTGCAGCACTGCCACTTAATGTATCCAGAGCCTTTTACGATATCTTTTGCACCAAACGTATATATTTTTCCGGTTTTCGTGGTGATTGAACCAGACCACTCATATTTTCTTGTATTTTGCCTTACTGCATTCTTAAACTTTTCTGATACTTCAAACACCAACGTCACCTCCTACATTTCATTCAGTGTAAATGACACTGTCCATAACCCTTTATATGATGTATCCTTTTTCAGCTTTGCCTTAAATCCAGATATATACATCTCTGTTTCTTTCAACTCCAAATCTTCTGTGTCAAAGTACTGAACCGTAATCTTTGGCATTTTCGAATATTTTGTAAGCAGCCTAAGCCATATTTTTGAAACAGAAAAAGAGACGGAAATGGTAACTACTCCCGTCCTCACTACATCTCTTTGTGTTGTTCCTGCCTCTGTCTCTCCTCCTGAGTCAGCTTCTACATCAGATAAATCCAAATCATAAGAATCCGGCAATGGCAAATTTTTCTGATTGAATACCAAATACTGCAAATATGCCATTCTACCTACCTCCACTTCTAAGATTTGCTCGCTGCTGTGCTGATACTATTACTTCATCTAACATTGTTCCACCAAGATATACCGGAATTACAATGTCGCCATTTGGCCCACCTGCATTTTCTATTGCATCTTTTATTGCTGATGCTATCCCGGATATGCTCTCTGTTTGTGAGGCTCCCTGGGTAAGAGAATGATTCTCAGTATCTCCTATCTTTGGATTAATCACCATATCAGAAGAAACCCCGCTGACAGCCTTTTGAATCATTCCACGACTTTTTTCGATTCCCTTTGCCAGGCCTCCCATGAAGTCAGGCATCCAGGATTCGTAATCAGTCAAAGGGCCCTCATCCGGTACTGAGAAGTGCAGGAAAGATTTAATCTTATCTGCTACACCCTTTACAGCATCGTAAGCGTCAAATTTTTAGTACCTTTAATAACTTCAAAAATAGCATTAAAATATCCTAAGTAAGGTAATTTATTAAGCTTTACTAGGATTAATTTATTTC
>JGI24709J26583_10004391_pt1 | contig 10684 bp, 7 predicted proteins | sample BioPla2DNA1_FD_26583 | JGI IMG/M metagenome (IMG submission 26583) | reverse complement strand
TGAGCTTAATAAGAAGGGCTTAATAAATACAGATTTAATAACAGTCACAGGAAAGACTGTAGGAGAGAATATTAAGGGCTGTTTTAACAAAAACCCGGATATAATCAGACCTATTGACAATCCATACAGTGAAACCGGAGGAATAGCAATAGTAAAAGGTAATCTTGCTCCTGATTCAGGAGTGGTCAAACGCTCGGCAGTTGCACCTGAGATGCTTAAGCATGAGGGTCCCGCCAGAGTATTTGACTCCGAGGATGAGGCTATAGAGGCTATACTCGGTAATAAGATTAAACCCGGTGATGTAGTGGTTATCCGCTACGAAGGTCCAAAAGGCGGACCGGGAATGAGAGAAATGCTCAATCCTACCAGTGCAATCATTGGCATGGGACTTGGCTCCAGTGTGGCACTTATTACCGACGGACGTTTTTCCGGTGCTTCCAGAGGAGCATGTATAGGTCATGTATCTCCCGAGGCTGCAGTCGGCGGCAATATCGCATTGGTAGAGGAAGGAGATATAATCAGTATTGATATAGATAATAATTCGCTTAACTTCCTGGTTTCCGATGAGGAGCTGGAAGCCAGAAGAGCAAAATGGCAGCCGCGTAAACCAAAGATTACAACAGGATATCTTGCCAGATATACTGCTATGGTTACATCAGGTAACCGAGGTGCCGTCTTAGAAGTTCCTAAGAGTTAAGCGTGAGGGTAATATATAATAATGAAAATGTACACCGAAAAAGCTATGAGTGGAGGTTAGTATGAAGTTATCAGGATCACAAATTGTTATAGAATGTTTAAAAGAACAGGGAGTTGATACCGTATTCGGTTATCCCGGAGGTGCAATTCTTCATATATATGATGAGCTTTATAAGCACAGTAATGAGATTAGACATATACTTACATCTCATGAGCAGGGTGCTGCTCATGCTGCGGACGGATATGCCAGAGCAACCGGTAAGGTAGGAGTCTGTATGGCCACATCAGGTCCCGGAGCCACTAATCTGGTAACCGGTATTGCAACGGCTTATATGGACAGCGTACCCATAGTTGCCATAACTGCCAATGTAGCAAGAAATTATCTTGGCAGAGATTCATTTCAGGAGGTTGATATAGCAGGCATTACAATGCCGATTACCAAGCATAATTTTATTGTAAAGGATGTTACCAAACTTGCGGACACATTAAGACGGGCCTTTCGTATAGCTAAGAGTGGAAGACCCGGTCCTGTACTGGTAGATATTACTAAGGATGTAACTGCACCAACAAGCTTAACAGAATACGAAAGGGAGGAGCCGCTGCCAATTCCGCGCAGTACAGAATTTATAACAGAAGAAGATTTGCAATCGGCTGCAGAAATGATCAGTAAGTCAAAAAAGCCCTTTGTGTTTATAGGAGGCGGTGCTGTTATATCCGGTGCCTATGAAGAAGTAAAAGAATTTGTCAATAAGGTTGATGCACCTGTGGCTGATTCACTTATGGGAAAGGGTGCATTTGACGGTACGGATATAAGATATACCGGCATGGTTGGCATGCACGGAACGAAGGCCTCTAATCTGGGAATTACGGAATGTGATTTACTTATTACTATCGGGGCAAGATTCTCTGATAGGGTAACCGGTAATGCAGAGAAATTCGCACGTAAGGCCAAAGTACTGCAGATTGATATCGATCCTGCGGAAATAAACAAGAATATCAGGGCTCACCAATCTATTATTGGAGATATAAAAGAAGTATTGATAAGACTCAACAGGATGTTAAAGCAGCAGGATCATAAGGAATGGATCAAGCACATTATTGAGCTGAAGGACAGATTCCCGTTAAATTACAGAAAAGATATTCTTACCGGACCGTATATATTAGAGAAGCTGTATGAGCTTACTGATGGAAAGGCTATTATAACAACCGACGTAGGTCAGCATCAGATGTGGGCATCACAGTATTACAAATATACATCGCCCAGAACCTTCATTACTTCCGGCGGATTAGGTACTATGGGTTATGGTCTTGGGGCTTCTATAGGAGCTAAGATCGGCATGCCTGATACAACTGTAGTTAATATCGCGGGGGACGGCTGCTTTAGAATGAACATGAATGAAATTGCAACTGCATCCCGTTATAATATTCCTATTATAGAAATAGTATTTAACAATCATGTGCTTGGTATGGTACGTCAATGGCAGACCTTATTCTACGGAAAGAGATATTCAAACACCACTCTTTCTGACAAGGTGGATTTTGTCAAGGTTGCCCAGGCTTTAGGTGCAAAGGCCTACCGTATAACAAAACCCGATGAGGTAGAGGGAGTACTTAGGGAAGCCCTTAGCTTGAATGAGCCTGTTGTAATTGACTGTATCATAGACAGTGATGATAAGGTATGGCCTATGGTTCCTCAGGGAGCAGCTATTGATGAGGTGTTCTCGGAAGAAGATTTAAAGGATAAGTAAATAAAGCATATTGACAAAAAAATAACATAGTCTTATAATAATAACACTACTTTACTAAACTAAAGTTATACTATATTACAATACAGTAGTTTTTACATTAAATTGAGGAGAATAAATAAAAATAATTTTAAAAGGAGGATAAATCCTCCGTTATAAGTATTGTAAAAATAAAATATATCGAGGAGGATAAACCATGGGAAGAATTTATAATTTTTCAGCCGGACCGGCCATGCTTCCGGAAGAAGTGCTTAAGGAAGCCGCAGACGAAATGCTTGACTATAGAGGGTCAGGAATGTCTGTTATGGAGATGAGTCATAGATCAAAGATCTATGAAGGAATAATCCAGGAAGCTGAGAAGGACTTAAGAGAATTAATGAATATTCCGGATAATTACAAGGTACTGTTCCTGCAGGGAGGAGCCTCGCAGCAGTTTGCCGCTGTTCCTATGAATCTGATGAAGAATAAGGTTGCAGATTATATCATAACCGGACAGTGGGCTAAGAAGGCATACCAGGAAGCAAGTATTTACGGAAAAGCCAATGCGATTGCTTCATCTGCAGATAAAACATTTTCATATATACCTGATTGCTCGGATCTTCCTATATCAGAGGATGCTGACTATGTATATATATGTGAGAACAATACCATATACGGTACAAAGTTTAAAACTCTTCCAAACACTAAGGGAAAGACTCTTGTAGCAGATGTATCCTCCTGTTTCTTATCAGAACCTGTTGATGTAACAAAATATGGTGTGTTATTTGGAGGCGTACAGAAGAATATCGGACCTGCAGGTGTAGTGATAGTAATAATAAGAGAGGATTTAATTACTGAAGATACTTTACCCGGAACTCCAACCATGCTGAAGTACAAGATTCATGCAGATAGTGCATCCTTGTATAATACACCTCCGGCATACGGTATATATATTTGCGGAAAGGTATTCAAATGGATTAAAAGCATGGGCGGCTTGGAAGCCATGAAGAAAAAGAATGAGATTAAGGCTAAGCTTCTGTATGATTATTTGGATGAAAGCAAGCTGTTTAAGGGAACTGTAGTAAAAGAGGATCGTTCTTTAATGAATGTACCGTTCATAACAGGCAGTGAAGAGCTGGATGCCAAATTTGTAAAGGAAGCTAAAGCAGCAGGTCTTGAGAACCTTAAAGGACATAGAACGGTAGGAGGCATGAGAGCGAGTATATATAATGCCATGCCATATGAAGGCGTGCAGGCTCTTGTTGACTTCATGAAGAAATTTGAGGCTGAAAATCTGTAGGAGGGGAGGATAATACTGTGAAATACAAATGTCTTAATCCAATTGCATCAGTAGGACTTGATATTTTTCCCGACAATTACACAAAGGTTGACGATATAAATGAAGCTGATATGATTTTGGTAAGAAGTGCAGTTATGCATGATATGCAGTTTCCGGACAACCTTAAGGCTATTGCAAGAGCAGGAGCCGGTGTTAATAATATACCCCTTGATAAGTGTGCTGAACAGGGAATTGTAGTATTTAACACCCCCGGTGCGAATGCCAACGGTGTTAAGGAGCTGGTTGTAGCCGGTCTTATGCTGGCATCCCGTGATATTATCGGCGGCGTCAACTGGGTTCAGAGCATAAAGGGCGAAGAAGGCATCAGCAAGCTGGTTGAAAAAGGAAAGAAACAGTTCGCCGGCAAGGAAATCAAGGGCAAGAAATTGGGTGTTATCGGACTTGGAGCTATTGGTGTATTAGTTGCAAATGCTGCTGTTCATTTAGGAATGACCGTATATGGTTATGATCCGTTTATTTCCGTAGACAGTGCATGGAACCTGTCAAGAGGTGTAATTCATGTAAAGAGCAGAGATGAAATCTACAAAGACTGTGACTACATTACCGTTCATACTCCTCTTATTGCGGATGACAATCCTGATACCAACACAAAAGAAATGATTAATAAAGAATCTATCGGAAAGATGAAGGACGGTGTCATTATCCTGAACTTCTCCAGAGACCAGCTGGTTAATGACGACGATATGGGAGAAGCATTAAAATCAGGCAAGGTGGCTAAGTATGTTACCGATTTTCCTAATGATAAAACCGCCAACATGGAGGGAGTAATTGCCATTCCTCATCTGGGAGCATCTACCGAGGAATCCGAGGATAACTGTGCAATGATGGCAGTCAAGCAGCTTATAGATTATATGGAGAACGGCAATATAAAGAATTCTGTTAACTATCCTAACTGCGATGCCGGAGTATGTAATACACAGGGACGAGTAGCCATACATCATAGGAACATACCTAAGATGCTTACTCAGTTTACCGGCAGCTTTGCAGCTCTTGATGTTAACATAGAAAATATGGTTAATAAGAGTAGAGGCGATTATGCTTATACTGTAATTGACATAGATACATCCGTAAATGGCGATGTGGTTAATAAACTTAACGCTATAGAGGGAGTATTAAAGGTTAGGGTTGTAAAATAGCCTTTTCAAAAGTATTAGGGGGATTATAAGGAAAACGCTTTATTAAGAATCTTTGTCTTAATAGAGCGTTTTCTGCATTTTAATATAAAATGTGATATTTTATGTAACAGCAGCTTGCATTTTAAACAAAATAACTTAAAATAATATATAGTTATAGTTTTGCTAAGAATCAATAGGTCTTATCGGGTCTTAAGATTTTAGGCAGGCAATATATATTAATAATATTAATAATCAGGAGGAATACCAAGTGGCAGTTATTAACCCGTTTATTTGTACAAGACCTAACAGAGCAGCAGCTCATAGAGTCGCTGCATTACCCTATGATGTATATAATCGCAAGGAAGCAAAGCAGGAGATATTGAGGGAACCGTTATCCTTCTTAAGAATAGACCGTGCTGAGACTAATTTTGGCGACGAGGTTGACACATATGATCCGAAAGTATATGTGAAGGCAAAAGAGCTTTTGCAGGAAATGATTGATCAGGGAACCCTAGAGGTTGATAATGAAGAATGTTATTATGTATATGAGCTTGTAATGGATGGAAGATCTCAAACAGGCCTTGTTGCCTGTGCGTCGGTGGATGATTATCTTAATAATGTAATAAAAAAACACGAAAACACCAGAGAGGATAAGGAGCTGGACAGAATCCGACATGTTGACATCTGTAATGCACAGACAGGACCGATTTTCCTTGCGTACCGTTCCAAGGAGGAAATCAATACCGTTATAGATGAGGCTAAGAAGGAAGAGCCGCTGTACTATTTTGATTCGCCAGACGGAATAGGTCATCATGTATGGAGGATTTCAGACAGGGAGAAGATTAGCTGTCTAAAGAATGCTTTTTTAAAGATTTCAAAGATTTATATCGCAGACGGTCACCATAGATCGGCATCGGCTGTGAAGGTGGGATTAAAAAGAAGGAATGAGAATCCCGGCTATACAGGTAATGAAAGATTCAATTATTTTCTTTCTGTGCTGTTTCCCCATGACCAGCTTAAGATTTTACCATATAACCGGGCAGTCAGGGATCTGAACGGATTAAGTAAAGAGCAGTTTCTTAACAGGATAAAGGAGAATTTTGAGGTATCGGAGCATGGGAGTACACCTTATTCTCCTGAAGAAAAGGCTTCTTTCGGAATGATTCTGGACGGCATCTGGTACCGGCTTAAGGCGAAAGAATCCATAAGGAATACTCAGGATCCGGTGGAATCATTGGATGTTTCAATTCTACAGAACCATCTTCTTAGTCCTATTCTTGGCATTGGGGATCCGAGGGTCGACAAAAGAATTGATTTTATCGGAGGGATCCGGGGTCTTGGTGAGCTTGAAAGAAGAACCGCTGCAGATATGCGTGTCGCCTTCTCTATGTTTCCTACATCCATAACAGAGTTGTTTGAGGTGTCAGATGCAGGAAAGCTTATGCCGCCAAAATCCACATGGTTTGAACCTAAGCTTCGCAGTGGATTATTTATTCATTCACTGTCATAACAGCTTAAACATATATATGAAAAGGAGGAAACTATGAAGACTTTAAAAGGAACTAAAACATTGGAGAATCTTATGAAATCCTTTGCGGGTGAGTCTCAGGCAAGAATGAGATACACATACTTTGCTTCTGTAGCAGGTAAAGAGGGATACAAACAGATACAGAATATCTTTTTGGAGACCGCTGAGAACGAGAAGGAGCATGCAAAGGTATTTATGAAATTTGCTTTGCAATATCTTGATGAGAATCCTGCTCCGGTTGAGATTAACGCTACATATCCGTTTGCATATGGTGATACGGTTGCTAATCTAAAGTCCGCAGCAGCCGGAGAGCATGAGGAGGCAGAAGTTGATTATCCTGCTTTTTCAAAGATTGCCAAGGAAGAGGGCTTTGATGATATTGCCGAACGTTTTCTGTTAATTGCTCAGGCTGAAAAGCATCATGAGGAAAGATATCTTAAGCTGCTGGAAAATATTGAAACCGGCAAAGTGTTTAAGAAGGATGAGAAGGTATTCTGGAAATGCTTAAATTGCGGCTATGTTCATGAAGGAGATGAAGCTCCTGAACTCTGCCCTGCATGTGTTCATGCACAAGCTTACTTCCAGCTTCTTGACGATTGCTTCTAAGGTATGAATTGAAGCTATATTACCTCCCGGGTTTCTTCCGGGAGGTTTTATATGCAAATCAGAATAATTGTGGTAATATATAGTAATAAGAAAGAAGGATTTATAAAAACATCAATGAAATATTTTCTCTTTCCTACTTATGTAATATTATGCTATAATACACGATAAGCAGATTAGTTTAGAGGAGACGAATGATGAATAATATTTTTAATCTTGACAACCCGTTTTTTACAGCATTGGGCAAGATTTGTGATATGATTGTTTTAAGCTTATTGTATTTAATTGTGTGTCTGCCTATTATTACAATCGGTCCTGCCAGCACAGCTTTGTATTATACAGTCGTTAAGGTTATCCGACGGGGAAGAAGCTATATATTCAGAGAATTCTTTAAGTCATTTAAACTTAATTTTAAGCGTGGTGCCATCGTGGGTGCAATACTGACAATAATTTTTGTCGTTTTGTATTTTGACCTGATATTTGCTTATGGCATATCTTCACCGGATAACTCAACAGGTTCATTGATGATGGGTTTATTTATCGGACTTACATTTTTGACAGTTGCATTCTCAGTATATGTATTTCCTGTTCTTTCAAGATTTGATATGACTGTTAAGCAATTGGCAAGAGCGGCTGCATTTATGTCATTAAGGCATTTACTGTTTACTGTTCTTATGATTTTGGTTAATGCAGCATCAATTATTATAGTATATATATTTTTTCCGTTTGTGTTTATAGCTCCTGCATTATCTGTATTTGTTAATTCTTTTATGATGGAGCGGATATTTAAGAAATATATGCCTGAATCTGAGGGACCCGGTGAGGTGACCGGAAAGGATGAATGGTATTTAGAATAGAATGTTACGACATCTAATAAGGTAGGAGGAATACATATGTCAGAAAAATTAACTGATATTTTCGGTATAGACGTGTTTAGCGATGATGTAATGATAGAAAAATTACCGAAGAAGACTTATTTGGCTCTTAAAAAGACAATAGAGACCGGTGAGGAGCTTGACCCCGGTGTTGCAGAGGTGGTTGCAAATGCCATGAAGGACTGGGCTATTGAACATGGTGCAACCCACTATACGCATTGGTTCCAGCCTATGACCCAGGTTACAGCTGAAAAGCATAATTCCTTTCTAAGCTATGCGTCCGATGGAAGAGTTATTATGGAGTTTTCGGGTAAGGAGTTAATTAAGGGAGAACCGGATGCTTCTTCATTCCCATCGGGAGGTCTTCGTGCCGCATTTGAGGCTAGGGGTTATACGGCTTGGGATTGTACTTCGCCTGCTTTTTTGCGCGAGGACGCTTTAGGTGTGACATTGTGTATTCCAACCGCATTTTGTTCCTATACCGGAGAAGCCTTGGATATGAAGACGCCGCTTCTCAGATCAATGGAGGCTCTTAACACACAGGCTGTCCGCATTCTAAGATTATTCGGCAATACAGAGGTTACCTGTGTTAAGCCCACTGTCGGACCGGAGCAGGAATATTTCCTGATTGATAAGGCTAAATATCTGAGGCGGGATGACCTCATATATTCCGGCAGAACTCTGTTTGGTGCAATGCCTCCTAAGGGGCAGGAGATGGAGGATCATTATTTTGGATGTATTAAAGAACGCGTAGCATCATTTATGAAGGAATTAAATATAGAGCTGTGGAAAATGGGAGTGACTGCAAAGACACATCATAATGAGACTGCTCCCGGACAGCATGAGCTGGCAACCATATATTCTACAGCAAATATAGCTACAGACCATAATCAGCTGGTTATGGAGTGCATGAAGCGAATTGCAAATCGACATAATATGGTATGTCTGCTTCATGAGAAGCCATTTGCGGGTGTGAACGGCTCAGGTAAGCACAACAACTGGTCTATGATTACGGATACGGGCATTAACCTGCTTAAGCAGGGTAAAGCACCTCATAAGAATATGCAGTTTTTGCTGTTTTTAACAGCAGTCATAAAGGCTGTCGATAAGTATGCAGATATTCTTAGGGTTTCTGCGGTGAATCCGGGCAATGACCACAGACTGGGAGAGGATGAAGCACCTCCGGCAATTATTTCCGTATTTATAGGCTCACAGCTTGAGGATTTACTTAATCAGATTATGAATAACGGAGAGATAACCGGAAGTGAGGAGCGTGTAAAAATTAATGTCGGTGTTCACTCAATTCCGGAGCTTTATAAGGACGGTGCAGACAGAAACCGTACTTCTCCATTTGCATTTACAGGTGATAAATTTGAATTCAGAATGGTTGGCTCATCTATGTCTGTGGGCACTGCCAACATGGTTATAAATACAATAGTTGCAGATGTGCTGTGTGATATGGCGGATGAACTGGAGAAAACCAAGGATTTTGACAGTGCTGTTCTTGAGCTTATCAGGAAGACCATAAGTGAACATAAGCGAATAATTTATAACGGAAACGGCTATTCAAAGGAATGGATTGAGGAGGCTGAAAGAAGAGGGCTTTCCAATCTTAAATATATGGTTGAAGCAATACCTGCACTTGTAACCGATAGGGCTGTTGATTTATTTGAACGCCATAAGGTACTGTCAAAATCAGAGCTTATTGCCCGTAGGGATGTACTGTATGATTCATATTCCAAAGCAATCAATATAGAAGCAAAGACTATGATTATGATGGCAAGCTCGCAGTATATACCGACTGTTATTAAGTATACCAAGCTTCTGGCTGAGTCAATCAACTCTGTGAAGAATGCCGCACCTGATGCGGATATATGTGTACAGAAGGAGCTTCTTGTGGAAGCCTCCAACCTCTTGGCCGAGGCTCAGGCTGCCCTAAAGACTCTTAAGAAACTGGTGAAGGAAGCTGAGGAAATCACATGCTTTAAGGAAAAAGCAGAATTCTTCTGTCACAAGATAAGACCTGTCATGACAGAGCTTCGCACACCTATAGATGCCCTTGAATGTATAGTTGATAAAGAGCTGTGGCCTGTTCCCAATTATGGAGAGCTGTTATATGAATTATAAGATAATACTGCAATAAATAAAAAAATATAAAGGGACATTTATACGCGGACTTTTTATGAGTCCGGTATGGATGTCCTTTTTCGTTGAAGATATGTCACAAAAAAACCTTGACATAACATATAATATATTATATATTTTGATTATCAAAATATTTGTATAACAAAATATTAATCTGTATAACTTACGATGGATTTAGGAGTGGATTTGGTGAAGGAAAAGTTTTTAGAAATAAATAAAATATTGGTAGAAATCTATGACGATGTAAACCATATTGAAGAGTATTCAATTAAAAATGGAGAATTCAAGGACCTTTCGATTACTGAAATCCACACAATAGAGGCAGTTGGTCTGTACGGGTCAAGGACTATGTCCGAGATAGCATCAAGGCTGGAGATAACAATGGGAACACTGACAACAGCCATTGATAAGCTTATTAAAAAAGGTTATGTGGAACGCTCAAGGAGTAATATTGACCGCAGAATTGTTAATGTCAGGCTTACCAACAGAGGAAAGCTTGCTTACCGCATACACGAGAAGTTCCATCTGGACATGGTAAGGGCGATTATGGATGACTTTAGTGAAGAAGAGGAAGAAATACTGCTTTCAGCCCTCAGGAAGCTGAATAAGCATTTGAAGGATATTTATATGCCTAACAG
>JGI24709J26583_10004388_pt1 | contig 10690 bp, 8 predicted proteins | sample BioPla2DNA1_FD_26583 | JGI IMG/M metagenome (IMG submission 26583) | reverse complement strand
TGAATGGAATCATAATGTGAAGAAAATGATGAATCAATTTAGATGACAAAAATAATTATGATACTATCTAAGAACCCATGAAGTCAAGTTTTAATATTTATATACTTCCAATCCATACAAATCAGTATGTATGACAAAGAAAAATTTTATGATAACAAATTTTATGGGGATTCTGTTAATAAACGTCATATAAAAGCTTTAAATGAATTAAAGCAAGTAAATAAAACATTTAATAATATATTAGATGTTGGTTGTGGTGCAGGTTATCCATTATCTTATATTAAAAAAAACCTGAATATCAAAGATGCTTTTGGGTTAGATATTAGCAATGATACACTGAAAGAAATTAATACACTAGGAATTAAAGGATTTCAAGTAGATTTAGATAATGATCCATTCCCTTTTGAAGATAATTATTTTGACTTGATAATTTCTGTTGAAGTAATAGAACATTTAAATAATCCTGATTTATATTTAAATGAAATATATCGTGTGTTAAAATCTAGTGGTGTTTTTGTTATTACAACTCCCAACTTGGGATGGTGGATAAACATATTAGGTTTACTGTTAGGATATCAACCAAATTATACGGATACATCATTAAATACATCATTAGGCCATTTCAATGGCAAATTCGAACCTCATGGCCATTTAAGAAATTATAGTATAAATGGTTTATCTGAATTATTAAAGCTTCACCAGTTTAAATTATTGAAAAAATTTGGGATACAAAATATTGGAATTACAAATTATATTGAATTTATTGACAACCAAATCTCAAATCATTTTCCTAGATTTTCTTGCCATATAGGGCTCATCTTAACAAAGTAATTTAGGGCCTTAAATTTTTCATGTTTCTGAAAGCTTTTGTAGGGCTGTTTTAGAGTTGTAGCCGAGTGTTGTGATTAGCCACGCTAAAAATACAATAATATGGTTGTTTTTTCAGCCGATCTGGTGTATATTTGTGTATTTTTTTAAATTAAGTCCGGATTTACATAATATGAAGAAATCCTTTATTTTTCCCACGTATAGATTTGGATCTCTTCCAGTTTTGTACTTTTTGTATTAATATCTATTGTTAATATTTATAAAGTCTTTTAACTTTTATTTCAGTCTTTTTATCTTTAAATACCTTTAAGAAGTAGGTTAATTTGTCTTTAAGTTTTTGTAGTTTGAATTTTTCTTTAGGAAATATTAAAAGAATGATTTTGTATTTGGATATGCCGATCTGGTAGTTTTTCGTATTTTAATAGATCCTTTTCCGAATATTATGGTGTCTTTTTTTCTGATTATTCGTCTTTTACGGATTTACGTTAAATGTTGTAATTTCAATCCACAAGCGTGACATCAACAATAAATATTCGTTTTTACACGTCTTTTATTGGTTTAATTTGCATTAATATGACGTTTATTATTTTAACGTGCGTTTCGGGTTGGAATCGTGAGATGAATTCTGAAATTTGAAGTGCACTGGGCACTGCATTGATTTTGAAGAATTTTTGCAACATTTTATCTTTTTTTAGCCCAGAAATAACAAATTCAATTGTTGTATTGAAAAAGTAGCTGTGAATGTTATTTTGATTGATAAAATCATCATATTGGTGTTTTTTACACCTTTAGAAGCAATTATGGTTTGTGATTTTCGAGAATTGCGGAACTATGTTCAGCAAACTCACAACGAATAGATGTGAGAATCGATAATTTTAAATATTTTCTCTAAGATATAATCAGGTCTTCTTTACTGTAATTTAATTGACACTTCATTGTTGTCACCAAACAAATATATAAAAGCACTCATACTTAATTTTAATGGTTTAAAAGCCCAATTATTCATATAAAACTAAAATCAAATTGTATTTTACAAAACTAATCACACACAGTTCATTGAATACAAAAAAAAGAAAGAAAAACCTTCCTTCAACAAAAAAAATCTAAGACCCTAAAAGCAATTGTTCAATAGATTAGATTTTTCATAATGTTTTCTAATTAAGTGAGATAATTCAGACAGATACCCTATCTGCAGCTGAAATATTACCACCACAATTTATGTTTATTAACACCATATAATCTAATTAAGAGAACTATAAAGTTTGTAATGCATACCAAACTTGCTACAGAATAAATATTTAAATCCAAAGTCATCACCAAGATTAGCAGCATTATTAAATGAAAAACTGATCCTAATACTACACTAACATTGGCATATTTTGGATATCCTAATGCAGCAAGGTAAGGATAGCCTAATAACTGGGCAGGGGTGACAATTAATAAAGCAATGGAAAATATTTTTAGAACATTAGCACTTTCTTGGAAATTACTACCAAAAAGTAAGTTAATTATAAATCCACTCATAACAAACAAAACAATACAAAAAATAACATTTATGGAAACGGAAAGTTTAAATATTTTTTTGAAAAATGCTTTATTTTTTTTATGAGACATAAAAGGATACAAAGTTTGTGTTAAAGGAGTATAAATCCCTTGAGCAGCACCAAAAAGCTTTTCAGCAGCCGAATAATAACCTACAAAAATATTATTGGTGAATAAACCCAAGAAAAATATGTTGCTTGATGTAAATATAGAAACTGATGCTCTTGATAAAAAAAACTGAGTACTATCCTTAAAGGTCTCCCACAAATAATCAGATTCAGGTATAACAAATTTTACTTCGAAATTTCTAAAAATTAACAATAAAGATAATATTCCAGCAACTATAAATCCAAAAGAATTGATAATAGGCACATAAAGAAAATCTACTTCTCCCCGTATGAAAATAAATATAGCTATGGTGAAGATAACTTGGGCTATAATATTCAGCGAAGTTGAATATTTCATTTTTTCCATTCCTTGAAAGAACCATACTGGAAATAGAACATTACCAACGACCATACCAAATGCAAAGATATAAACTTGCCAGTTGCTGGTGAATTTATCAAAACTCAATACAATCGTTATTAATAAAGTAAAACTGACTAACAATAATAAAGCTTTGATTATCATTACTGCACTAAAGATTTGAGATACTTGCTGTTTATCATTACGATTAATTGAAATTTCTCTGTTTGCAGATAAATTAAAGCCATAATCAGTTAATATAAGAAAATAAGCCGCAAAAGAAGTAGCGAATGCAACTAAACCATATTTTTCAACACCTAAAACCCTAACTAGATATGGTAAAGTAATAAGAGGTAACACATAACCAACAACTTGTAATGCGGATAGAGAAAAAAAGTTTTCTATTAGTACCCGAATCTCCTTTGATTGAAGGATGTGCTTTAAGTAATTTATGATCTCCATTTAATCAACTACTAATTTAGAACTATATATTAGATATTTTCTATTACCATTGAACTATAATGGCAATATATACTTAAATTGTTTGAATAGAATATGTTAAAATAGAAACACCGCAAATAATTATTATAATAGTTAAAAATTTTTCATAAAAATTTTTAAATTTAAAAAAAAAATCATCTTAATTTGATTAAAGTTTAATTGGGACATATATAAATCGAAAATTTGGAGTGAAAATTTGCTAAGAATTATTAAATCCTTAATAAATTTAATCTTTGGTGATATTATATTTTTATTGTCATGCATAATCCCAAAAAATGATAATATATGGATATTCGGCTCTTGGGGAGGTGAAAAATATTCAGATAACAGTAAATATCTTTTTGAATATGTTAATAAGAATCATCCTGAAATACGTTCAATTTGGATAGTAAAAAATAAAAAAATTAGAAAAATTTTAGAAAATAAAAATTATGAAGTATATGGTAAAAATAGTCTAAAAGCTATTTTAATTTCTTTAAGAGCTGGCGTTTTTATTGTTACAGTAAATGTTGCTAGAGATTTAAATATTTATCCTAGTAAAAATGCAAAAATCGTTCAATTATGGCATGGTACCCCTTTAAAAAAAATATTAATAGATGTTAAACCACCTAGCCAAAAGATCAAATTATTAAAATTTCTTTTCCCTTATTTAAACGAAAATATATCAATCTTGACCGCCGCGTCTAGTGAAGTTAAAAAAAAATATATTACTGCTTTTGGTATAGATCCTGAAAGAATAAAAATTACAGGATATCCTAGAAATGACGGACTCCATTCACCAAAAAAGATCACTACAGATGATAAAAAAGGCATATACTTACCTACATTCCGAAAAGAATATAACTATAATATTTTTCAATATAATTTTAATTTCCAAAAAGTTGAAAATAGTTTGAAAAATATGGGTGTTCACATATATATTCAATTACATCCTCTCGACGATCCTGATAATAAATTTAGACGTTTATTATCATCTAGCAAATTTATACACATTGTTGAGTTTGATGATGTTTATTCCATATTAAATGATTTTGACTTTTTAATTACTGATTTTTCGAGTGTTTATTTTGATTATCTTTTATTAGAAAAACCCATAATTTTTGCACCATTTGACTTGGAAACCTATTTAAGTGAAGAAAGAGAGTTATATTATGATTATTACAGTATAACACCTGGCCCAAAAGCTAAAGATTGGAATGAACTTCTTGATGAAATTGAAGAATCATTGCGAAAGCCTGAAAAATATTTGAACGATATTAAGAGAGTAAAAAATCTTTTTAACAAGTATGATGATTGTAAAAATTGCCAGCGAGTTTTCAATGAAATTAAAAATATTTTGTAAAAATAAAAAGATGATTTCACCAAGGCCATTGAATTGTTAATAAGTTTTTTTTTTGAAGACTTTCAATAAAAACTAAAAAGAAACATTAAAAAACTTATTTAAGTGAAACGAAATGATGAATACATCATTGTCAAAGCCTTTGATATGAAAATTTAAAAATGTTAATGGTTTTATTTAAAGAAATAAAAAAAAATATTTGCCAGAGTTTATATTTAAAGAATGGGATAGGAGACAAAAATTGAAGATATTATTGATTGGAGACTTCTCGGATAATTATGATGAAGGTCTAAAAAACGTTGCCAAAAATTTTCTTAAAACTTTATCTCAAAATAATGAAGTAACAAAGATCAATATAAAAGATTTTTCTTTAAAAAAAGTTTTTTTGGATAAAAATGATTATGAGATTATCCATTACTTCACAGCACCCACAGCTGCTTCATTACTACTGTTAAAAATCTTATCATTAAAATTTCATGCAAAAACTGTAATTTCTGCTCTACATCCTGATTTTTCAAGTATTTTAAAAAATAAGTATTCACGAAAAATATTCCAATTTTTTTTAAAAACTGATATTATCTTATATCAATCAAAAAAAGAAATTTTCGATGATCTATCCAAAAAAACAATTTTTTTCCCTAATGGGGTTGATGTTAAAAAATTTCAACCAGTTTCGAAAGAAGATAAAATATTCTTAAGACGAAAATATGGAATTAAAGATGAATTCACAGTTTTACATGTAGGGCATATCTATAAAAAAAGAAACCTAGAAATTTTTAGTGAAATTCAAAAAATTGAAAAAACCCAAGTAGTTTTAGTTGGTGGCGATTATTTAGAAATTGATAATAAGCTACGTAATCATCTGGAAAATAATGGTTGTTTTGTAATTACGGATTATTTACAACAAATAGAAGAGATCTATGCCATAGCAGACTGTTATGTTTTTCCAGTTTTATGGGGCAATACAATTTGCATGCCTCTTTCAATTTTGGAGGCACTTTCATTGAATTTACCAGTCATTGCTTTAAATGACTATCAATTCCCGCCTGAACTCAATAAATCAATATTTTTTGTTAAAAATACGAAGGAAATAACTTCAGCAGTTGAAAAATTAAAAAATAATCTTGAAAATGGATTTGATCCTGCTTCAAAAGACAAAATGTTGGAATATTCTTGGAAAAATCTGACATTAAAATTAGAAAATGTTTACAAAAGTTTATTATGAAAACATAAACATAAGTGATATTTTATGAAAATTTTGATGTTAACTGCCTTTTTTTACCCAAGTCTTGCTGGTGTTGAAACATATGTACTTAGTTTGAGTAAAAATTTAGCTTTGCAAGGGCATAAAATCGATGTATTAACCATGAATACCGAGAATGCGCCTGAAAACGAAGAAATTTTCCCAAATGTTAATGTTAAAAGATGTAAAATAAGTTTTAATTATACAAAAGGATTTGTATCAAAAAACTTTTTTAAATTCCTTTTGGAATCAAAAGATTACGACATTTATCACGCTCACATACCCTTTTCATTTGGACTTGAATCTGCAATTTTGGCCTCAAAAATTAACGGAATTCCTTTAATAGTTACACATCATGGTGAAGCACCATCATTTACAAATTGTGCCAACGTTCAATCTACCATATCTAAAATTTACAGCACCTTTACTCGTATTTTTTGCTTAAATTTTGTGGACAAAATAGTATTTCTAACAAAAAGTTATTGTAAATCATTGTGGATTTCTCCTCCAGCACGAAAAAAAATAAAAATAGTTAGAACAGGATCTGAAATTGAAAAATTTTTATTTCTCCAAAATAATGCCAAACTAAAAAAAGATCTTAAGATCCCTTTTAAAGACAAAATAATATTATTTGTAGGCTCATTATCCAGATACAATAGATATAAAGGTGTTGATTTCTTAATTAAATCAATGCAACTAGTTAATGAAAATGATCCGCATGTTAAATTATTAATAATTGGTGATGGCGAGTTAAAAATTGAATTAAATGATTTAGCTGAAAAATGCGGAGTTAAAGAGCAAGTCATATTTTTAGGTGCGATTCCAAATGAAGAAATACCCCCGTACTATTCAATTTGCGATTTAGTAATCTTACCCTCAATTTATGGTCCTGAAAATGGACCAATGGTTATTTTTGAAGCAATGGCATCTTCAAAACCAGTCATATCTACTAAATTACCCGGGTTGATTGATATTGTAGAAAATTCATTTGGAATTTTAGTGCCTCCGAAAGATATTAATGCGATTGCTGACTCCATATTGACTTTAACTAATGATGATAAACTGAGAATAAAAATGGGTAAAAATGCAAGGAAAGCTGCTGAAAAATATTCATGGAAAAAATGTGCTAAAAAAATGGAAAAATTATACTTTGAATTACACTAGGCTTTAAATTCTATTAAATTTTGTTCAAAGAGGTCTTTATTTGAAAAACACACTAATATGTTTCACAGGAATTGATGGTTCTGGGAAAACTACAATTGCAAAGGAAATAGATCAAAAATTAAGAAAAAATAATGTGAATAGTGTTTATGTGTATGGTCGAGTTATTCCAACAATTTCCAGACTATTTATGTGGTTAGGTCGAGTATTTATCTTAAAAAAAAGAAAAAACTCCATATTCAAGGATTATACCAATTATTCTAATGAAAAGAGTAAAATTTTTTCTAATGTTTTTTTAGCAAAATTATTTGAATTAATAATGTTAACAGATCATATTATCCAAATTAATCTGAAGATTAGAATATTACTTCTTCTTGAAAAATGTGTTATTTGTGACAGATATATTCACGACACTGTCATTACTGACATATCCGCTAATTTGGGATATGATAGTGTTCAATCAAATATTTTAATTAAAAAAACATTATCCTTAGTACCGAAACCAGATTTAATATTTTACATTGATATTCCTGAAGAAATAGCTTATAGTCGAAAAGATGATGTGCCACATATCAATTATTTGCAAGTAAGGAAAAAATTATATGATGATCTTGAGAGATCTTTTGAAATAATTAAAATTGATGGCGCTGAAACAATCAAAGAAATAACCAATTTATCTTATATGGAAATAAAAAAATTCAAAGGAGGATAATATTGAATAAATTACTGATGATTGGGATTGACAGTATGGATTCAGAATTATTATCCAAGTATCTTGAATTCATGCCAAACTTTAAAAAACTTAAAGAAACAACCCCAAAAATAAAAATGGAGTCTGTTTTTCCACCAGATTCTGACACTGCTTGGGCTTCAATATATACTGGATTAAATCCCGCTGAACATGGCGTTGTGGGATTTGTAGATCCCCTAAAAAAATCTGTGGAAATCCAAACAAAAGAATCTGAAGCAGATTTCATTAGAGGGAAAACGTTTTGGGATTATGCAAGTGATACAGGTAAAAAGGTAATTGTATTACTACCACATATCGCATATCCTCCTTGGAAAATAAACGGTGTAATGGTTAGCAGATCAAGGGTGATTGATGGTGTGAAAGCGTGCCCCCCTATAAAAAATTATGATATTTCTAGATTGAACTCACCAAAGGGAGTTCCAAAAAAGAATAAAAAAAACCTTAATAAATTAGCTCTTGATTATAAAAAACTTGTTTTAGAAGAAAAAAAATTCTTCCTTAAAATGATAAAAAATGAATGGGACCTTTTTTTCTGTTATTCCTCCGCTCTAGATGCAATCCAACATTATTATTGGAATTATTGTGATAATAATAGTCCTGATTATATTGAAAATAATCCGTTCAGTGACTTGATAAAAGATTTCTATGTTCTTTATGATTCTATGGTGGGAGAACTAATTCAAGAAGCAGGTCATGGAGTAAAAACTATTATTTTAAGTGATCATGGACATCAAGGTAGGCCCTTAAAATTAGTGAACATTAATGAAATCCTAAAAAAACATGGTTTCGTCAAAGAAACATCAAAGTATAATATTAATAATTCCATTGAAAACATCAAATCAAAAAGTGTAGTATGGATTAGTAAATACGATATTGGGTGGGTTGCATCCAAGATTTTGAAGGTATTTCCTAAATTTATGAACTTTTACATCTCAAATCTTTCCATAGACCTTGATTCATCAGCAGCCTATGTTACAGACCTCTCGGGTGTTAAATCTTACACATATGGGGGGATAAAAATAAAAAAAACTAAAAACTATGAAAAAATTAGGGATTCCATAATAAAAATATTGAAAGACGAAATAGGCGATCTGATATTGTTTATATCTAAAAAAGAAGAGATTTATCAGGGAAAATATTTGTATAAATACCCTGACATTTTAATTCAATTAAAAAATGGTTATGGACTAGGAAATAGAATTAATGTACCGATAGTATCAGATGCCCATACAAGCAAAATAGTGCCGGGTAGTCATCGTGGAGATACACCCATTTTTTTTATTCAAGATGAAGAAAAGAAAGTAAATGTAGAAACCATATCATTGTCAGATATTAGTAAAATCGTGTCGGATCTAATCGATTTAAAATAATAATATTTTGCGAAATAGAAATAATATTATATTTTATAGTAGATTATTTGATCGGAATATCATTAATAAAATAGGATATCATGAAAAATAAACACAACTTAATAATAATATTGTTTCCATTGGCTTCACAAGCCCCTTATTACTTCGCTAATGATATTATTAATATATTGATTCCCATAACAAATAATTTATTTATAATTACAGGAAATAGTTCACGGATAAATAATGACCCAAATCTGAATATTATCCAGGTTCCTTTAAGCGTTCACTATGCACAAGATAAAAAACCAATTATTGTATCATATATTTGGTGGATAATAAAATGTATTATAATACAGCTTTATATGACATATAACTTATTTATGATGAGAAAAGAGATAGATATAATACTTTATATGGCTTATCCATTTAATTTTCTGCCTTTAATTATAGGAAAACTTTTTAAAAAGAAAAATATTGAATATATGAACAGATCTCTGAACTACGATAAGAATGTTTCTTCAAATATAATGAAACAAATTAATAATTTAGATTTTTATCTCATGGATGTTATTTCACCTCAATCTGAATCATTACTACAAAGAAAAAAATTTAAAAATATAGAAAAAAAAATTTCAGTCAATTCCAGTCGATACATCCAATATAATAAAAATTTTGAAGTTAATATTGATAATAGAAAAAATGTTATTGGATTTGTAAGTAGAATTGTTAAAAAGAAAGGAATAATTGAGTTTATTAATTCAATACCAATAATTTTAGAAGAAAGACAAGATGTTGAATTTTTGATAGCTGGCGATGGAGATCTAGTTGAATGGGCAAAAGATGAAATTAAAAAGATTGAAGAAAAACATGATGTTAATATCAAATTTTTAGGATGGATACCTCGAAAAGATATTTTAGAATACTTAAAAACATTGAAAATATTAGTACTTCCTACAAATCATCCTGAAGCTCTGCCAACTATTGTCCTCGAAGCCATGTCAGTCGGAACTCCTGTACTTACAACACCAATTGGCGGAATCAGAGAGGTTATACATGAAAATTACACAGGATTTATTATGGAAGATGTCTCTTCAGAGAATATAGCATATAATGTTTTAAGTATCCTAAATCAAACGAACCTTAAAAAAATTTCTGAAAATCAAATAGATCTAATTGAAAATAGGTTCTCTTATGAATCAGCTGTTAAACGTTGGACAAAAATTTTAAATCACGACCCCGAGAAATAACAATAATCTTTCAGATAACAACTTAACTATAAAAAAAATATTAAAATTTTGTTAATTCAATAAATTTGAGGCCAAAATGTTTTTTGAAAAATCAATCACTAAAAAATTGTCATATATTGGCCTTATATTTGTTTTTCTAACAATTTTAATAGCTTTACTCTTTTTTACTCCTAGAGGCTACGAACCATCAATTTATGAATCTTTCCCGCCATACTTTTGGTTTTTATTGATAATTATCGAAATAATTGGTCTGCAAATCCT
>JGI24709J26583_10004382_pt1 | contig 10703 bp, 10 predicted proteins | sample BioPla2DNA1_FD_26583 | JGI IMG/M metagenome (IMG submission 26583) | reverse complement strand
TGTATATTCTTGAACATATTCATACTCCGTATTACGTTCTATCTTTGGTCTTTTTAGCCACACGAATCTGTTCTGCAACTGTTCGTCTAATTCTTTTTTCACAATAATATCCTCCAAAATAAAAAAGCAAATATTACAAAAAACGGGCAGACCATTGATATGATCTCCCCTTCTTTGTTAATGCTATATCAGTTTTCTTCATCATAGGGTAATATTAACCAATTTCCAGTTTCAGTCACTCTATAATATTTGTCTGTATCAGTATCCACCATCAACACAGGAATTTTTCTAGACACCAAGACTGTACCATCAATGTAATAATGTGATCCACCATCATAATAAATATCATGATACCTATAATCCCTTGCCAATTTGGATGTTCCAACATGTCCTGCAACAATCTTCTTATCTAACCCATGAATGCTCCCTATTTCTGCCGGAAACTTCATTGTATACATTTCCTCATTTGTAGTCCACTCCCACAAATCACCTGCTTCTTCATCAATCCCGGCATGAACAAATATAGTTTTTCCCTCGACATAGTACCTAGGCAATGTACAGAGCCAATTTACATATTTATCTTCATCCCCATCATTAGAACTATCTTCATATGTATTTGTCATACAATCAATTGTTGCTGACCCATCTATTACCCATTCATCATGATTCCCAACTAGCGCTATGATTTTCTCTGCTCCGTACTTATCCTGTAAATACATAATACAGTCCAAAACCTCTCGACCTCCTGAACCTCCATGAACATAGTCTCCTAACAAAACTAATTTTGTATCGGGCTTTTCAAGTTTCTCTTGAAATAAAGATAACGCCTCCCTAAATTCATCAAAGCAGCCATGAATATCTGACATGCAATATATTTTCAATAAATCCACCTCTTATAAATCAATTTTGAATTTATTTTTCTTGTCTGTTGCACTTGATTCACTTTGTATTTTCTTTTCTTCCAAATAATTCGGCTTACAAGTCTTCACTACAGTATCATATATTTCTTTCTCAATATCTTTGACACCCAAAAATTTCTTTAAAACAAACTCTGGAGTCATTGATGGCAACATATCAAAACTGTAACTATTTATTATATCTCCATCCGATAAATCAAGTCTTATAGTCGCATAGCGTTTAGAAAAATTATATTCCGTAAGAATATAGCTTAGTTCAACCCTGTTATCTTCTGGGCAGTTAAAAGGAAAAGCGGCTTCCATATCGCAAATTCCGTTATTATGCACATACACTTTACATTTTGTATGATCTATTCCGTCTTCGGAAAAGTTTATAGTAAATACAGTTTTGTCTTCACTTTTTTTTTTAGAATAATTCCAATTCTTAATTCCGAATGCTTTTTCTACAAGATTACTGTACTCCTCTAATGTCATAATTTGCCACCTTATACCTTCGGTATATCCCTTCTATAAGTGCTGTAACATCCTTTTCCACACTTCTTACATACCTTATTTACTCGATATGTAATACGTTCTCCTGGAACATACTGCTCTTGTGACCCAATTACATCTCCATTTCTATTTCTTGTATTGGTTTCTACAAGAACTGAAACATTCTCTCTTTTAGCAACTTCTTCGCCCGTCTTTTTCAAACAAAACCTCTTGTTGCATGAAGGACATTTGTAATCTTTGCCATACCAGTAGTAAACTATTAAATACATCACCATACCACATATCAGTGTAAATACAAGCATGACTAATCTTTCAGGAATGCTATTCATTCCATTCATTCCTAATACTCCACATATACCTGCCACGATGAAAAAGGCAACGATGATTGTTACAACCAATCTAACCTTATTCATAAATCCATAAAATAAATTCTTAAACATCCAATCTCACCTCTCAATTTTTTACATGTTAATAAATTCAGCCTGTGCCAACTGTACATCAGCAACTATCTTTATGAGAATCTTATTAAGGTCCCCCTGTGATGATAAAAACGACTTAACTGTCAACATGTTATCATCAATTAAAAATGTAACATCCGTATACTCGCAATTAAGCGCATTTAATTTCCTTAATAGAGTCAATTCATCGAAATTTTTGATAGGTTTTCTAACATAAATCTCAACATCGTCATCATTATCATAGAATACAATGGCGATATTATATATACAGTCTTTCTCCCCTTGTTCAGGAAACGAAATTACTACAAACCCATCTCCCTTTTCTTCATATATAGCCTGTTTATCTATCCCCTGGGAGGTAGCATACTCATAAAAAGCCTTTAAATTTTTCAATTACCTCACTTCCTTTCGTGTAATACTCATTGCGCTTTTCATACATCTTCGTTCCAAAATCCATACCTTTTTTTATTTTGTCTACCACTCCTTGAACTCTAAGAAACGGTGGCGCCTTTGGCTTTTTTACAGCCAATAATTTTCGTTCTTTAGCAACCTTATAGGCTTCGACATCATCATTATATTTTTTGATTTTCGCCCCAAGATTTTTCAGAACCATATCTTTTTGTTCTACCATAGAAGGGTCTTTTTCATATGTTTTATTAACATATTTGGCAGCTTTTTCAACCAACCCTAATCCACCTGAACCAACATCAATAATTCCTTTTACAACATAATGTGCTTTTCCAGTAGCAATTGCTGTCCCCAAACCAATTGCATTTTCTACTACTCCTAAGGAGGATGTTGCGACATCTAAGGCTCCTGATTCTTTCCATTCTTCTAATTTCTTTCCACCTTTTATAGCAACTGGAACTGCAATAGCTAATTTAGCGAATGTAGACACTTCAAATTCGGCACCCACACCCTTTGCCCCAGACTCTTCTAAATCAGTAACACTACCGACTAGTTCTATGGCATCATTATAAGTTCCGATTCCTTTCAAAATCTTTCTTGCTAATGATTTCTTCGGCTTAGTATATTTTAACTCATCTAGTTCTTCTAAAGTGTCATTTATTTTCGCAAGTAATCCAATTCCCTTTTTTATAGCATCGCTCTTCTTTTTAATTCCCAAAGCTGCTAGTGCTGTTGTTGTTGCAACTCCAACGGCAGCTTTTGCAATACCAATTCGTCCCTCTCGCTTTTTTATGACTGTTAAAGCCGCAAGATTCTTTTTCTTCTCTTCAACGCTAACTCCAAAATTTTGAAGTAAGCTGTCATATTCATTAAAGAGTCTCTCAAACAAGCCACTTACCGCCCAAAAAAATGAATACATAAGATGACTTATTGTATCACTCTCTAATGGAGGACTTACGCTATATTGATTTAATAACCTCTCATATCCTGAGAAGGCTCTATAAACCTCTTCAGAGGCATCGGGAACATAAGGATTCGATGTATCAGAATTAAACTCTCTTATATTTTCACTATGAATAACCAGCCTAGAAAATACACCTTCAGTATCTGCCAACTGTGATCGTAATTGACTCAAAGAACTTTCCGATGCCCTTATTCTAATTGCCGATTCTTCAATTGCTTCCTTGACACCAACGAACTCATCTCTTATCTCTTTTGAAACAGAAATTTCCATATTTCTAATTTCGTTAGCAAATCTATTAAATGCCTCATAATGATACGACTCTAATTCATTTCCAGCATTTTCAATATAGATTATAAGAGCACACGTCAATCCTTCGATCTGATCTGCAACATGCCGAATATAAGAGTACGAATCTTCATTCAGATTCATAACACCCCTCCCTTCAATCAACTTAGAATTGAATCAAAATCAATTTCCGGAACCACAACCTCATTCAAGTCAAATTTGAATTTCTTAAATGATCTTTGTGTCGCACTACTGCTAATTGCAAAATCTACTGAAATCGAGTTCTCTGACTTCTTTGTAAATGGTAACTTTAACTTGGTATAATAACTTTCATTATTTCCAGTCACAAAAAGATAATCGCATGCCTTATTGCACATATAAAAATCATTAAAATCATTATTTGAAGCAACTAAAACAAAAAGCATATTATAATTCATTGCATCTGTAAGGACTGTTTCCATCTCTTTTGGAAACTTTCCGACCATTTCTGCACCAATAATCCAAAATATACTTGCATCGAACAAATCAACCATAGACTTACCATTTACTTCTTTTTCATAAAGCATATTGATAATTCTAAAATATGATTTTTCAAAATCAAAATCATCTAATATCGTTTCCTGTACTGCAGGTATATCCTCTATGCTCTTGTTTGAATAATACTCACTTAGCTCTTGTAAGACTTCCTTTTCTTCATCGGACAATTCGGTTATAAGATGTTCTGCTCTCAAACAAAACGCATCATACGCAAACTCTTTAAGTGACGCATACTGTTGATAACTGCTTATTAAAGATGCCTCTCTGCTACGTCTTCTAAATAATCCAACTATTTCATCTAAAAAGCCTATTGAGTTATACGCCATACTATTGGGTACATTTAATTCTTCTGCAAGATTCATTTTCTTCATGAACAAATCATTTCTTACAATTATATGATGCTTATATAAATCTGCTTTTGGAGAAGTTTTAAAGTTCTCAGCTAATAACTTACACACATAAACGGTATCATCAACTATTGGGCTAAATATTCCAATATTTTTTCTTACTCCTCTCTCAAGGAACACCGTTTCATAGTCATACTTTTTATAATTAAAAACAACAGCCTCACCTAAAGTAACAATATCAAACAAGCTACTATTTTTTGTTAGGTAGTCATTTCTAACATCTTTGATTGCAGAAAGAACACCATCTAATTCTTCCATACTCTTAATACTATCTTCTTGATAAAATTTATGAACCGAATCGTATTTTGCCTTAGCCCCACAATCTGTTATATCTTGCAGATATGTATAAAAATATTCTTCTGAAACAAAAGGAACCTTAAATAACTGATTGGTATCTTCCTTACCTGCGCCAATATTGGCTAACACCATACCCTTCTTATCCAATTTTGATGCGCCAGGATTTCCTAAAATTCTACTAGATACTTCCGAATCACATGCTAATGCGAATCGTGCCTTAAAGTTAGCAAATGCACTTTGACTCATTGTTCCCGACATCTCTTGACTCGCAAACATTAAGTGAAAACCTGTTGCTCGTCCCAATTTAGTAATTGATGTAAGCAAGTCCGTAATCTGCATTTCTTCTTTTCCTGTTGCTTCCAAAAATAATTGCTGAAATTCATCAACAATCAATAACACTCTCGGAAGAACTATTTGATATTTTTCCCTAACTTCACTTAACTTTTGCTGACCAATAAGAGCAAAGAAATTTTGTCTCGCCACCATACAGCTTGCCAAATAATTCAGCAAGCTAAGAACGTATCTAATTTCACTTGTTGCGGCAACTGCCTTGATATGTGGTACATTACATTTTGATAAATATCTACTAAACTCAACTTTTTTGAAATCTGCAAGATATAAATCAAGTTCCCAAGGCGAATATTCTGCAAGTAAAGAAAAAATGATACTATTTAAAAATACTGATTTACCCGAACCAGTTCTTCCAGCAATAAGAGAATGAACAGCATCATCACCTAAAGTAATTGTTGTAGGACTCGACCACTCTTCATCTTTAAGACCCGGTCTAAGATTTATCCCATTATTGGTAGAGTTGAACCATAATCCATTTGTAGCATCACTCGAATCAATTACTTGATCAACCACTCTAGAATCTCTGCTGTCTAACAGTTGTTGAAACAATGCTTTACATTCATCTTGACCATTACAACTACTAAACAAATTGATAAATTCAACAGGTTCCTTAATACATACAAACTGGTTATCACCATTAGGCTTTGGCTCATTTATTGACGGGTATACTTTCGGATTCTTTTCCCCTATTAAGGTTTTTAAATTATCTAAATAAGCCTGATAAGGAAGTCTACTTTTTTCCTCTTCTCGCTGTTTTTTTAGTCTCGCCAAGTCATCTAGCGTTAACATTTCTTCCGCCATAACCAACCTCCAAACTTTAGTCTAAAATCTGCTTAACCTTTGCCTTCAAAGCTGATGCTCCACTACTTACAAAATTCTGTGATTTTGCAGCTGCTGTCTGAGCAGCATTAGCTCCCAAACCTCGTACTTCATTAGTTCTAATTTCAAACTCCTGGGCCAATGAAGAAAAGCTTTCGCTAATTCCTGATTTAAATCCAGCAATAACAATAGAGATTGACTGCGCCACAACTGGCTCTATTGAAATATAAATCTCATTTTCATTTTTCTGATTTTCAATGTTATTTGTATATTGGCTCTGCTTTGCCTCTAACGACTCAACAAAACGATTAATTTCTTGTTTAATGTTTTCAAAATCAGAGGCTTCACATCTCCAATTTGTAGTATTGATTCCTGACAAACTAGAATCATCCACTCTTTTCCATGACTGGATTTCTTGCTGTATTTGTGCCTCTAATTGTCTACTTCTATTCTTCGCATTTTCTCCTGCAGACATTTTCTCCATAACTCTAGTAAAACTCAAATCACTACTTTGCCACTCGTCCATCGCTCTTAGTTCAGCTTGCTTTAATTCTTCGTTATAATACTTTACAGCTTCAACAGATAATTTAATTACAGGCTCATATTTCAATTCTTGAGCACGAGCAGTCAATGCCTCAGCAACACCCTTTGTCTCCTCCTGAATCTCACTTAAACAATCTTGATACATTTTGTACATACTAGAAATTTCTTCTTCACTAAAATTAAATCCCATTTTTTTCTTCTCCTTATTTGATAGTCATTACATCTGCAGTAACAAAGCTAGGAATCTCACCATTTATGGTAAAGAATTTCACGAAATCGTACTCTAATAACGTTTCATATAAATCTTCACCGAGTTCATATGTATCAACATATAAACTCTTATTGCTTGACAATGATATTCCTTCATCCGAAGCGGCCTCGGCTTCAAATTCTTTAAATGACATGATGCCATTTACACACAGTTTTTCATCTAACAAGCGCTTTTGATTAGATACCATCAATTCATATTCAAATTCGTTGAGGATACCTTCATATCCATAAATTTGCTTTGATTCTTTTATTTTCTTAAGCACCTTAGAAAATGTTCTTGTACTGTTGTCTTCTGCTAATAAATTCTGTGCAATACTCTGTCTCATAAACAGTATTGGTAAAAATCCAAAATTTTCTCCGCCAATAAATAATTGGACAGTTTCTCTATCCATTGACGCAAAATCAACACCAACGAAGAACACGATATTATACTTAATTGGATTCTCACGCTTTTTTAATTTATCCGGGTTTATGGTTGCAATTTTTCCATCTGCTAACGCATCTACTGTATTTCTTGTATTTTCAAGTTCTGAATATAAATTCTGTAATTCCTGTTGCGTTCTTAAGACTTTCATCATTCCCCTAGTCCTACTTTCAGGGAAATGCAAACCTTCAAAGTCAACAAGCCACATATCAATAATATCCATTGAACTTTCACCAAAAAAACCATTCATAAACTTTTCGATTAAGATAGCACTGTTCTTTCTGAATCTTTCTCCATTTTCCGCACTATTTTCATCGTAGCAAATAAGCATAGGTTTATAATTATGTTTAAATGAAATTAATTCTTTTGCTCCGTGATTATTTTCATTTGAAAAGCCAAGTGCAACATAAGGAGAAAGAATACCCTGGTTGTGTTCTCCATCCGCTATTAATCCAAGTACTCCATTTTCCCTCGAATTTAACTCATGCACCATTTCCTCTGTATTTTTAAATGCTTCATCCGCCTTTGCATAACATTCACTGATTTCTTCTTCCCTTTGAGATATCTGTGTGGCAAGACCATCATACTTCTGCTTCAATGCACCCACTACACTAGGTCTTATAGGCTCTGTCCATGCTGATTTTGGTGGCTCCACTTCGAGACCATTACTCTTGATATGCTCTATTTCCTTATTCCAGTCACTTACTGTACTATCCATAAATTCAGCCAGTTTATAATCATAAAGTGCCTTTTCTAGTTTCTTTGGATCTGAAATAGCTAAATATACTAATTGGTTCTTCATCAGATATTCTTTGGCAAAATACTTGGCAACATAATAGATAACCAAATTAGCAACAATAATTAATCCTACAACTATTAAAATTCGAACGACGGATGCTTGTAATAATTCTTTCTTTATTATTTCAGCTGCTTGTTCGTACTCTTCATCAGGTAGCCCAAGCACATAATCCTTATATTTCAATTCAAATTTTGTATAAACATTTGAAACAATTTTAGGAATCAATATGATTCCCCAAACAATTAACGCAGCTAAAATTCTCAATACCTTAGGAAAAAATACCAAAAAATCAAATCTAAATACAAATCCAAAGATTTTGTTGGCAATAGAAAAAATATCAAATTTCGTATTTTTATATGCCTTGCTAATATTAAAACCTTGACTAAAATCTGGCTCACTCTGTGAAATTAACTTGTCTACTTTCTTTTTAGTAAGCCACTTTGTAACTTTGGCAAAATTTTTATTTACCTTTTCATTTGAGTCACCAAGTTCACTCATTTCTCCTTGGACTTCTTTTTGTAATTCTGCCTTTTTGTTCTTTACTTCGCCATCCACATGTTTTTCCATGTTTGCTATTACAACATTTGCATCTGTATAATCAAATTGTTGCTGACGATTTCTTAAGTCCTTTACTTCATTCTCCAATCGTTCGATTGGTCTTTTGTGTTCCTCAGATTGGCTCAATACGTCCTCAAATTTTGAATACAATTCTTGATACTCTTTGACTCTGCTTTCCATAGCCCCTATCACCTTTCTTCCGTTTGAGTGTTTATCATGTATTGCAACTTTTCCTCCAACCCCTCAATACTAAATAACATATTTTTTTGTATTTTCATTATTTTGGAAAAATGCAATTAATGCTAATAATGTCACTATCGGGATTATTCTCTTACCCGTTTCATACGAGTTATAGGTTTGTCTTGATATTCCAAGCATCTTAGATAAATCATCTTGCGACACCTTTGCTTTGGCTCGTAAAACAGGCAACTCCTTTCTCAATATTTCCCGGAGTTCGTTTTTGTTTTCTTTTTTATTTACCATTTATTTAAACCTCTTAATATCATTTCGTAGAGTATCGAACTCTGCGAAATCAATAATTTAACTCCATGATAAGTAAAATTATACATTAATGTCGCATCATTTGTCAATGTGTATTCTACTTGAGTTTCCGTACTTTTATCCACAGACCCTTCTTTTGCTGGATTCGTTATAAACAACTTTCAGAAAACTCCCAAAACATAAGGAAATCCTCTCTGTCTTGTAGTAAAATTAAGTCATCACACAAAAACCTTACTAAACAAAAAAGAGGAGGATCCCTATGACTCATTCTACTACAAAAACCTACACTTTAAAACGTGAAATTTTATCATTTACAAATAAAATTTCTAATAAGCTTTCCAAGCCGGATAAAAAGTTTGTCGCTGATATAACATATGGTATGTTAGCTTCCAACAGTTGTCTTTTAACTGATGTAGTGGATCAGCTTTGCGAAAACAGCAAAAAGGTCAACAGTGTTGAAAGACTTTCCCGACATCTCTACAAAGGTACTCCAAGAGAAGCGTTACATTCATATCTTCATACTGTTCGCAAATGGGTTCCTGATCAGCCAGTTATTCATATCGATGATAGCGATATAGTCAAGCCTGATGGATATAAGTTTGAAGCATTGGGGCTTGTTCGGGATGGCTCTAAAAGCAATAATACTAAAAATGTCTATGAGAAGGGCTATCACGTAACGGAAGCCTGTGTTATGACAAAAAGCAATCATCCTGTCAGCATCTATTCAAAAATTCACTCTTCAAGAGAGAAAAACTTTACCTCCATTAACGATATTACTTTTGATGCAATGGAGCGTGGAAAAGCCATGTTCGGAAAAGCAACCTTTGTTATGGATCGAGGTTATGATGATAACAAGATGTTCCTCAAGCTTGATGAGTTAAAACAGGACTATGTAATCCGGCTTACTGCCAAGAGGAAGCTACTTTTCCATAATAAATGGGTTCCTGCTACTGAGCTACGCAACCGCAGGAAAGGGAAAATCAAAACTCCTGTATTCTATAAAGGTAAGCAGCGAGAAGCATATCTATCACACGTAAAAGTAAAGATTACAGCATCCAGAAAAGACGTTTATCTGGTTCTTGTTTATGGTATCACAGAGCATCCTATGATGCTTGTAACAAACAAGGAATTGAAGTCTAAGGATGATGTAGTTCGTATTGCTAGACTTTATTTCTCACGATGGCGAATTGAGGAATATTTCCGCTGTAAGAAGCAGGTTTTTCAGTTTGAAAATTTCCGTGTAAGAAGACTAAAATCCATCAATGCTCTCAATTTCTATATTACCCTGTGTATGGCATTNCTTGCACTGATTTCAATGAAACCAGAGACAAGTGCCTTAAAGGTTTCAATCATACAGAAAGCCAACCCTATAAAGAATAAAGTCCACTTTTCCTATTATCGATTAGCTAAAGGTATCTCAGGTATATTGTCCTACGCAAAAGCAGGTGTCAGACTTTGGTTTAGAACAAAGCGTCCTGCGTACCGTCAACTTCGTTTTAAACTAATCTATTAAATAGATAAAATAATACTTTTCACAGAGTCCGGTTAACGCGGGGCTTATTGAAGTACCTTTAATTCAAATGCGTCCACTATTGCGCCTTCAAAAAAGGGCAGGTAGACACTTTTGTTAGATTTAATCGTTTTCAAAGTGCGATATACGGAAACTCAAGTAA
>JGI24709J26583_10004370_pt1 | contig 10713 bp, 9 predicted proteins | sample BioPla2DNA1_FD_26583 | JGI IMG/M metagenome (IMG submission 26583) | reverse complement strand
AATAGGAATGATTCCTAAAGGTGTAAATACCAAGACAATTTCAATGGCAATAAACAATGCTAATATTGCCATTTTGTAAGTTTTATTTCTGTTTTCCATTTCGTATACTCCTATCACTCTTTACAAGATGCAATGTTTCACAAAATAATTATGCTACTTTTTTGTTATTTCTTCAATATATTTAATCAATTTATTACAACTAGCATTTTTATAACTATTGGGTAAATAAACCATATTAACCGCTGTGGCAATCGTACTATCTATTACATTTCTAATATCTAAGTCCATATTTTTATCTACACTACTTAGCGGAACTAAACCAATACCCAAACCTTTTTTCACCAGTGAAATTGTTGTTCTAGCATCATCATTTAAACAGATATAGTCAAATGGTATATCAATACTATCAAATTGCTCTCTAATTACCTCAATCCAGCGACGATATAAAATTAGCGGTTTTTTTGAAAGGTAAGTTAAATCAATTTTTTCAGGTAAGTCTTTTCCAACAGCTACCAGTCTATCTTCAAATAATTCAAGTTGTTTAAACCCACCGTTTGGATATGGCTCTCTAACAAAAGCAACATTAATTGTTCCATCTTTTAATAAATCTAAAAGACGATAAGTATTGGCTTCTGTTATTTCATAAATAACCTTATCATTTTTCAAATGGAAGTCAGACAATAATCTAGAAACCTCTTCAATAATTGAAGATATTACTCCTATTCTAATCACCTCAAAACGACTGGCTTCTTTTATTTCTAGTGTCGTGGACTTTATTTGATTTAAAATACTCTCGGCTCTTTGATATAAAATCTTTCCTTCTTCTGTTAAACTTATGTTTTTTGAACCACGGACAAATAAGCTACAACCTAACTCCTCTTCTAATAGTTTCATCTGGGCGCTAAGTGGTGGCTGAGACATATATAATTTTCTAGCTGCTGCAGAAATTGAACCTTCCTGAGCAATAGTAAGAAAATAATTTAACTGTTTAATATCCATAACTTTTTCTCCTATACAATTTTAGTATATCTAAAACAATTATCATATGTTTACTATATACCTTTTTGTGCTATAAGTAAATAAGAGGAAAGATTATGAAGACATTAAAATTCTTTAAAAAGTACACCCTTCAATCTTTGATTGCTCCACTATTTAAAATGCTAGAAGCAACTTTTGAACTTTTAGTTCCTTTAGTTATTGCTCAAATTGTCGATATTGGTATCACTAATCAAGATAATAATTTTATCTATTCTCGAGCAGCATTATTGTTTTTATTTGCGATATTAGGTTTCGGTTGTACATTTATAGCCCAATATTTTTCAGCTAAAGTAGCTGTAAATTACTCAGGTGATTTAAGAGAACATAGTTTCAAACATATTCAATCATTATCATTTGAACAATTTGATAAAAAATCACCATCAACATTAATCGCCAATCTAACTAACGATATAACGCAAATTCAAAATGGTTTAAATCTAGCTTTAAGACTTTTGTTAAGATCACCAATTATTGTGTTTGGTGCTTTTATAATGGCTACTACCATTGATAAAGAAGTTTCATTAACTTTCTTAATTACTATCATTACCTTACTTATTATTGTCTTTTCAGTGATGTTGTTTTCTATTCCTTTATATCAGAAAGTACAAAACAAACTTGATAATGTTCTTAATTTAACTAGAGAAAACTTGACTGGTGTTAGAGTTATTAGAGCTTTCAACCAACAAAAGAAAGAGAAAGAAACTTTTAAAAATACCAACGGTCAACTTACTGCTTCACAACTTTTTGTTGGCAAAGTTACAGCTTTGTTTAATCCTTTTACCTATTTAATAATTAACATCGGAATTATCTTAGTTATAAAACAGGGAGCTATAAAAATAAATATTGGAACTCTTTCTTCGGGACAAGTATTAGCTTTATACAATTACATGTCACAAATCTTAATTGAGTTAATTAAAATGGCTAATCTTACCATTCAAATTACCAAAGCACTAGCTTCTTTAAAAAGAATTGAAAACATCTTAACTTTTGAAACAAAAAAAGAAACTGGAACTATCAATGAACTAACTGATAGTGAAACCATCATTTCTTTTAATGATGTTTCCTTTAGATTTTTTGATAGTAATCAAAACTCTTTGTCCAACTTAAACTTCAACATCAAAAAAGGAAACAAAGTAGGTATAATTGGTCCTACCGGTTCAGGAAAAAGTACTTTAATAAACTTGTTATGTAATTTTTATCAACCAACAGAAGGAGTAATAAAACTAGCTGGAAGCAATATCCAAAATTATCTTTCCAAAGCCATTAATAAATATATTTCCTTAGTACCACAAAAAGCTGTCCTTTTTAAAGGTGATATTAGAAGCAACCTATTATGGGGCAATGACAAAGCTAATAAGAAAGATATGCAAGAAGCACTACATTTAGCTAATTGTGATTTTATTTATCAAAAAGATGGGTTAGATACCATTGTCTTACAAAATGGCACAAACTTTTCAGGTGGTCAAAAACAAAGATTAACTATTGCTAGAGCTTTGATTTCTAAAAGTGAAATACTAATATTAGATGACAGTTTTAGCGCTTTAGATTATGCTACGGAAAAAAAATTAAGACAAACAATTAATTCTTTAGAATATAATCCAACAGTTATTATTATTTCTCAGAGAATTTCTTCAATTTCTCATTGTGATCAGATTCTTCTATTAGATGATGGAAAACTTGTTGGAAATGATAGTCATCAAAACTTATTAAAGAACAACCTACTTTATCAAGAAATTTATAAATCTCAAATTAAGGAGAGTGCTTATGAATAGAATATTTAAATATATCAAAAAATATTGGTTTTTACTGCTTATATCATTAATTTTTTCGGTATTTATAGTTTTATCAACACTTTATGTTCCTGTAATTGTTGGAAGATGTATTGATATTCTTATTTATCAAGCAGTAGATTTCCTAAAATTAAAAAGCCTTCTAATATCTTTAACAATAACTATTAGCATCACTGTTATCAGTCAATGGCTGCAAAACTTAATAAACAATCATACTAGCTACAATATTTGTCGCGATATTAGAAATGATGCTTTTGATAAAATCCATCATCTTCCATTGTCTTATTTAGATAATCATACCATTGGAGAAATTACTAACAGTATCATTAATGATGTTGATACTTTTAACGATGGTTTATTGATGGGATTTAATACTTTATTTACTAATCTATTAACAATACTTGGAACTATTGTTTATATGTTAAATATCAATGTTTCCATTACTTTAGTTGTCTGTGTTTTAACGCCACTTTCTTTATTAGTATCAAGATATATTAGCAGTAAAACACATACCCTGTTTGTGCAACAATCTTCTCTTCGCTCAGATATTAATAGTTATATTGATGAAATGGTTTCTAATCAAAAGGTTGTATATTCTTTTAATCAACAAGAAAATACTCAAAATAATCTTGCTAAAATTAATTCATCATTTAAAAATACGGCTATTAAGGCAACCTTCTTTTCTTCACTAACTAATCCAGCTACCAGAGTCGTTAATGCTATTGTATATGGAGCTATTGCTACTTTCGGTGGATTAATAGTAATAAAAAATATTATCACTGTTGGAGCCTTATCTTCATTTCTGTCTTATGCTTCTCAATACACCAAACCATTTAACGAAATAAGTGGGGTTATTGTAGAGTTACAAAATGCGATTGTTTGTGGCAATAGAGTCTTTGATTTAATAGAACAAGAAAATGAATATGATGCAACTACAATTTTAAATAAGAAAGTAGAAGGAAACATTTCTTTAGATAAGGTGAATTTCTCATATACAAAAACAAAACCATTTATTGAAAATATCTCTTTAGATATTAACAAAGGTGAAAAAGTAGCCCTTGTTGGACCAACAGGATGTGGAAAAACTACTTTAATTAACCTAATTATGAATTTTTATCCCCTTGATTCAGGTTCAATCAAAATTGAAGGAGTAGATTATAACACTATATCTAAAGACTCTTTAAGAGAAAACTTTGGTATGGTTTTACAGGATAGCTGGCTTAAAAATGTTTCTATCAAAGAAAACCTACTAATGGCTAAAGAAGATGCTAGTGATGAGAAAATAGTTTCAGTATGCAAAAAATGCCATATCCATAACTTTATTCAAAGACTATCTAATGGTTATGACACTATAATAAGAGAAAATGATAGCACTATATCAACTGGCCAAAAACAGCTTTTATGTATCGCTAGAATAATGCTGAAAGACCCTAAAATACTTATTTTAGATGAAGCTACTAGCAATATTGATACCCGAACAGAAATTAAAGTTCAACAAGCTTTTGATGATTTAATGCAAGATAAAACATCTTTAATTGTTGCTCATCGCTTATCAACTATTTTAAATGCTGATACTATCTTGGTTATGAAAGATGGAAAAATAATTGAACAAGGAAAACATCAACAGTTATTAGCTGATAAAGGTTTTTATTACACCCTTTATAATTCGCAGTTTGAAAACTAAAACTGAGCAATGACACTCAGTTTTTTAGTTAAACTTTTTATTTATAATTGTATTAGTAAAAACCGACAAATTAATTTGAAAATAATTTTAAGGCCCAAGAATAATCAATTATTGGTTCTTTATCGCCCATCAAGTTAAAGCGCTCTGAAAAATCTTTTTTAATATCATCATATAAACTAACAGGAACTTCAACACTCAATGGCTTATCACCTATAAAGGCTAATAAATATTTATCATCAGAAACTAAGAAATAGACATCATCAATTTTAACATCCGAAACTTGATCATTAGCATTAGTGTGATAAATGAGTTTGATAATTTCGATAACACGATCATCTAAACCATAATCAAAGATAATTGCTTTTTCTCGCAAAGAGTTTTGTTTAGTTACGATACGTCTACGATAACCCGACATTTCAATTCCAATTTTATTTTCAGCCCCAACCATTGCTTGATATGCTTGTTCAACAGAATTCTCATCCACATAATATATCATCGCTTCATGAGTCATATCATGATAAAGAATCGGATAATCCACATTACTTATATTTCCACATTCTTCACACTTGAAATTGAACAACTCACCATCTAATAGTTGTTGTTTTGCTACAGGATCTATATCACCATTTAAGGATTGCCAAATAACAAAATCTTGCTTGTGGCCACATTTTGGACAAGCCAAGATTTCTTTTCTCTCCATCGACATACAGTTTCCTCCTAATAATCTGAATTATATTAGTATACACATATTTCCAGCATATGGTGTTTTTTATTTTGGTGCATCGGATGGGACTTGAACCCACATGATATTAATCATACGCTTCTGAGGCGTACGCGTCTGCCATTCCGCCACCGGTGCTAGTATGTTTTAACGATATTTCAACACTTTTTCTTGTAAATAATGAGCAAAACCATCTTCATCATTTGATAGTTCCGTAATATCGCTAGCATATCCTTTAGTTTCATCGGAGCCATTAATCATACATACTCCAACTCCAGCAACTTCTAATAGTTCATTATCGTTGCTAATGTCACCAAAAGTCATTGCATCTTTTAAATCAATATTGTTTAATTGACAGAAATTTACCAAAGCATCACCTTTGTTGGTTCGATAATCAATAAATTCTAACATCGTAGTTTGAGTTTTTACACTGCGATAAGTAACGCCCTCTTTTTTATTTTCATCAAAATATTTTTCTAAGGCTTCCATCTTGTCTTCATCAACTCTAATCATTAGTTTAGGACGGTCTTTATTGTATAATAAAGAACCATCAGGGCTTACGATAAATGGCATTTCATTTCTTAAACTACTCGCCAAAGTAGCATCATCAGCTTTTAGACAAATCATATTTCCTTCATCATAAACAAAAGGATTTACATCAAGAGGTTTAACTAAATCACAGATTTCTTTGACATCCTCTTTGGAAAGACTATGATAATCATATCTTTTATTATTGACCCCATCATATAACTGAGCTCCATTCATACCAATAAGGATATCAAACTGTTCTTTAAATCCCCATTCTTTATAATAGTAAAGTAATTGATTATCAACACATCGACCAGAAGCAAGCCCAAATAAAATACCCTTTTCCCTTAACTGAATTATCGTTTTCTTGGTAAATTCTGTTAGTATTTTTTTATTGTTTGTCAAAGTTCCGTCAATGTCTGCTACTACTAATTTAATATTTTCGTTCATAATCCTTCCTTCTGCTGGTGCGCCCGACAGGACTTAAACCTGTATTGGCTCGAATCGGAATCGAGAGTTCTATTCATTAAACTACGGGCACCTATCTTTAAGTAATTATAACATAGATTAAACTTGTTTTTTTTAACAAAAATCTCGATATTACTTTAATCTAAAAAGTAAAAATATGCTATATTAAAATTAATAAAAGGAGAAAGAAATATGATAATCTATTGTAATGAAATTTATATGGAAGACGGTATCAAAGATGGTTATTTAATCATTGAAAATGAAAAGTTTGTTGACTTCCAACCCAAAGAAAAAAATCTAAAAGTTGACAAAGATTATTCAGGTTATCGTATTATACCTGGAATTATCGACACTCATAATCACGGTGGTTTTGGCTATGATTTACTAAGAGGAAAAAGCGATTATTTTAATCTCACTGGTTATTTAAGAGCTATCGCTTCTAATGGCGTTACAGGTGTATTTCCAACTTGTGATACTGATGTAGATACCATTAAAAAAGTTGCTAACTATACTGATCCAGAAAAGAAAACACCAAATATCTTAGGAATCCACTTGGAAGGTCCTTGGGGTGCAAGAGTAGGTGAAAAAGGAGTTAATACTGGCTATCCAAAAGTTGATATGAACTTAGCTAAAGAATTTTTAAAAGCTGCCAATGGCAAATTAAAATTAATTGATATCGCTCCTGAAGTAGAAGGTGCTATTGAAGCTATTAAGTTTTTTGTCTCAAATGGTGTTAAAGTAGGCGCTTATCATACCAATGCTAATTACACTCAGGCTAATGCAGGTATTGATGCAGGAATTACTGTAGCTACTCACTTAGGTAACGTTATGACTGGTTTACACCACCGTGATATCGGTACCCTAGGTGCTTGTTTAACAAGGGATGAAGTCGATTGTGAAATCATTTGTGATGGTTTGCATGTTTGTTTGGAAATGATTGATTTATATTTCAAGATAAAAGATTACTCTCGTTTTATTATGATTTCAGATAATGTCAGTTTTGCTGGTCTTCCTGAAGGCAAATATAAGGGTATGAGTGATGATCCAAAAAGTGATAGACAATATATTTATATCGATGAGAAAGGCTTTATCTTATCAGAAACCGGTAGATTATCAGGTAGTTCAAAGCCAGTAATCTTTGGTATTAAAAACTTAGTTGAAAAACTGAACATTCCACTAGAAACTGTAATAAAAATGTCTAGTTTAAATCCAGCTAAAAAATATGGTTTTGAAAACGAAAAAGGTAGTATTAAGATAGGCAAAGACGGTGATTTTGTCGTTATTGATGATAATTATAATGTTATTGAAACTTATTGCCAGGGAAATAAGATTTTTGATATTAAAGATAACGAAATTTTATATAATGAAGACTTTATCAAAACTCGTAAATTAGCTTAATAGTATTTATTAATCATTAAATAATAAAATCCGAAATATTTAACTATTTCGGATTTTTAAGGCTCTTTTCAATTAGATAACAAACTATTCTCTTTCTTTAAAATCTTTTCTAACATCTTCTAAGCAATCTTCTGAAACGACATTTTTTTCTCTCATGCTTGAAATTGCACCTGCAACACTTTGATAAAGGGTGAAGATTCCTTTTTCATCGTTATGATAATTAGAAGCTTTTCTTCTATCTACACCAAGTGACTCTGCTGTTTCTACTGCATCAATGTTAGCCCCTAAGAAAATAAACTCCCAACCTGATTCTTTTTTATCACTTACCATTTGTTTAACCTTTTTACTAGAATATTCTTTTGAAGCATTTTCATAACCATCAGTAATAATTATCATAATTACATTACTATTTTTTTGATGTTTAACGATGTTTTCTATCTTTTTAATTGTTAAACCCATTGCATCTAATAAAGCAGTAGTACCTCTTGTATAATACTGATTTTCATCCATCTCTTCAATTTTGTTAATGCTTAAATGATCATGCAATACCTCATAGCGATCATCAAACAAAACTGTTGTTACATAAGCTTCACCTTTTCCATTTTTTTGTTTTTTAAGCATTCCATTAAAACCACCAATAGTATCAGACTCAAGACCTGACATTGAACCACTTCTGTCAATCACAAAGACAATTTCTGTTATTTTTTCTTTCATGTAAAAATCCTCCCATCTTTTACAATCAAATGATACCACTTTACTATTTCTAGTTGGTCGTTTCTCAAACGACATTTTACAGGGAACCTAATTGTTTTTGATTATATTTAAATAATGTTTCATTTACTTCATAAATGTCGTAAATCTCACTATTTAAACAATATCGAACAATTATATCAGCTATATTTGATTTTGATAAGGAGTATCCAGCTTTAAGTAACAAATCATCAGTTTGAGATGCACTTAACTTTAAAGCAAAAGCTAATGCAATAGCGGTTGTTTTTGATGGCTGATAATCATCTGAAGATCTCAGTTTTGAAAATACCCTTCTATCTAAGTTAGCTCTTTTATAAACCTCTGAGTCAGTATACCCTTTTTCATCTATTAGTTTTAACACAGTTTTTGAAAAAGAGATATCCATCTTATCTAGATAATCTTCTAAATCAGCTTCTTGGTATTCACAAAAATCAAAAGCTTCCTTAGCTAAATCACCTGCTACCATCATGCCTAGACGATGACTAGCAGCTTTAAAATCTCTCTTTTCCTCCTTTTCTGTTTTTGCTTCATTTATTAAACGGTGTAATTCAGGATATTTTACTTCATTACTCTTTTCCTCTGGTAGTAACACTAGCTTTACATCTATTTCATTATCTTTAATAAAACTTCCAATTGCTTTTATCGCAATATCCAAGGCTAACTGTTTTGGATAGTTATTGCCATCAGCTGAAAGAAGCGGAAAGGAAATGCTGTTAGCAAATAACTCCTTAGCTTTGTTTAAAACATTGTTATAGGCTGCAAACAGTAATTCTTCATTATTATCACTACTTTCATCATAAATAGGCGAAACCACATGGATTATTTTTTGACACAAATCAAAACCAGAGGTAACTGCTATTTCTGCTGTTTTTAAATTTCGATAATCTTTAGTGAGTTTTTTAGCTTTTCTATAGCCAATTTTATTAAAAATGGCTAAACTATTACCTCCAACAGCAATCATCTTACTATTATTGCAACTAACAATAATATCTGTTTTTTGTTCAACAATACTTCCAGTTATTATTTCTAATGGCATTATTATTCACCTTCTTCATCTTTATTATTACACATTTATTCATTAATATCATTATTATCTTTTTAGTTTAATTTCCAAATTAAAAATGTTATGCTTAATAATAGAAAAGGATGTGAATTTATGTCGCAAAAAATTAGTATTATAATACCTGTCTATAATTTAGAAGAATACATTGCTAAATGTTTAGATTCAGTAATCAAGCAAACCTATACAAATTTAGAAATTATCATAATCGACAATAACTCAAGTGATAACACTTTAGAAATTTGTAAAAAATATGCCCAAAAAGATAAACGAATTAAAATTTTTAGTCAACCTATCAAAGGAGCATCAAATGCAAGAAACCTTGGTTTGGAAAATGCGACTGGTGATTATATCGGTTTTGTTGATGGAGATGATTATATTGATGAAAACATGTATCAATTAATGGTTGATGCACTTACTGAATTTAACACCGATTTTGTTATCTGTAATGCCTATATCATAACTCCAAAAGAAACAAAGGTTAGAATACAGTTCAATCAAGAAAAAGTTGGAAAAGTTTTGACTGGCAATGATATTTTTGAAAACATCTTCTCTAAAAGTGGTGTAATATGGAATACTCTTACAAGAAGAAAGACAATTGAAGACCTAATGTTTGCAGCAAATATAGGTTATGGTGAAGATCAGTTATTTTTATTTGAAAGTTTAAAACGCATTCAAACAGCTGTTATCCTAGATAAACCTTTATATTATTATTTATGCTCTAGGGAAGGAAGCGTCGTTTTTAGCAAACCAAATAAAGATTCACTAGGCTTTTTAGTTGTCACAGATGAGGTGACTAATTTCTTACTAGAAAACAATCTTGCAGCTTCTGCCATTTCAAGAGCAGTCACTTCTGCACTGGAAATATTACAAAAATTTACTATTAATTATGATAATCCATATTTTGAAGAACACCTAAACAAAATAAAACTTCTATTTAAAAAGTTTACTTTATCCAATTCAATAACTTTCTTTAAAGATAAAAGTTACTCTTTTAAGAAAAAGATAATTTACTGGGTCTTAAAAATATCGCCTAGATTGCTTTTGTTTTTGCGTACAATTTATAAATCTATAAAAAAATAGCATTTAATTGTTAGAAAAAATTAATATACATTAAAAAGTTATTCCTAATTTAGAATAACTTTTATTTTAATATAAAGATTTAATTAGAGTAAAAAAAAGAACCAGCAACGAGCTATTTTCACAGGGGCAAGCCCAACTATCTTCGCCGCTGAAGTGCTTAACTTCTGTGTTCGGGATGGGTACAGGTGTGTCC
>JGI24709J26583_10004362_pt1 | contig 10727 bp, 13 predicted proteins | sample BioPla2DNA1_FD_26583 | JGI IMG/M metagenome (IMG submission 26583) | reverse complement strand
ATATTTTCAGTAATGTGAACATGGGTTATTTTCGGTTTAGTCTCATCTTTTCCGCAAACTCCCGAAGCCGATAACATATGTGGAATCAATTTATCAGAGAAAGAATAAAATTTCCCCGGATCAGGAACATTCTTATATGGCAGCAGAATCTCTTCCATCATTCTCAATCCCGCTATTCTCTTTTTTCCTCTCACAATCAATTCCCCTTCCTTGGATTCAACCCGCAAAACATCATCCGGGAAACGTTTAAAAACCTCTAAAAGGTCTCCCGCCAGAATTGCTCCCGTGATCTTCTCTCCAAAAGGAGAAGGCTGACGGGTGAGGATTTCTCCGGAGAAAGAAATAAGCTCCCCACCTTCAAACACTATAGTATCTGATTGCGCCAATATCGGAGCTGCCATCACTGCCAACATCGCGTTCTCAATCCTTGAAAGGACTTCCATTCTATTTACTTCTATTTTCATTTTTTTTACTATGGTTAAAATTATTTTGCTCCCTGATTCTGCCTCTCTTCCTTGGCCTGTTTTCTCAGCTCCCGGCGCTCCAATATAATCCGATGGAATTTATCATAACCGCCGCTCGCATCCTTTGGGATATAAACGTAACTGAGAAGGACATTTTGCAATTTGATCATTTTCATATCGGAAGATTGAGCAGCCATATATAGTTTTGTTGTTTTCATAAACTCCTTATAAAATGGATTGCTCAAAAAACTGAAATTTTCGAGGCCATGGTAACAGCCTCTGCATAATCTCAAAAAACATTTTGTTCACTTTAAATCTCATGAAGTAATCATTGCAAACGCCCCGCACCAATTTATTCTCAATAATGAGGCAATCTTTCCGCTTTTCAAAAAGGTTTTCATGAGCTCGATCAAGCTTATAAGTCAAAGGCTCCGTACGAAAACTTGACTCCCCCAAAGCTATCCCAAGTGAATGAATATATTCTTCCAAAGTTTTTCTAATCACAGGGGAAAGGCTTTCGTAATGATTTCCCTTTGCTTTTGCAACTTCTGCTTTTTTTGTCGAGAAAAAAATTTGGTGAGGGGACTTTAAAAAATTCCAAGAGCCATCAATATTCTTCCTTGGAATAAGTAGTTTTCCATACACAGCTTGCTTCATCCATGTCGCAGAATCGCAGGAATACCAAGGATAACGCTGCAAAAAAGAAATTTTCGTCACTCCGAACCCATGAAGTTTTACTTTTGGATTTCCTTCTGAATCACAAACGTATCTCATACATTGGTCCAACCAAATTCTATGATGGGCCCTTGCTCCTATACCATTTTTCCTTGGTGATAAACCAATATACGGGCTTCCAAAATCTAAATATCGCTGCAACCACTCCCAACCATCCAACTGATGAAATACCGGAATGACCTTTGATTTTGGCAAGCCTGCGGAAAGCATTTTAAGATAATTTTCCCATCCCTCTTCGCAAGCTTTTTGTATAGCCTCTTTTGTCAACTCCCCTTTATCTTTGATGCTTCCGGGAATCACGTCTAAGGCGACTATAACCTGGAGATCATCTTTATATTTCAGACAAAACCTGATATACTCATCCAAATCTACACTAAGCCCGCTTTTCCATACGCTGAAGGCTCCAGAGTCTATCATCAAGTTTTCTAAGTATTTTAAGTTGGAAGACTCTGCATTCATAAGCTAAACCATTCCCTTGCTATACTTCCACCGAAAGCTTCATAAGCCTTGCAGGTTTCATTATATTCCTGAGAACCACGACTCAAAATTTCAGATCTAATGCTAAGCCCATATCTCGCCGCCTTTTCCCTAAACATAGCATCCAAACGAAAACCATTATTTTCAAACGCAACCCATTTCCTAAAACAAGGTTTACATTTCCCGCATTCATTAAACTTATCTGTATGAGCTTCATGCTCTGGTGTGTAACAGGAAAAGGATTCAGAAGCTAACTCCTGCAATGAAATCTTTTTACTTTTACAAGCAGCCACAATCTGCGTTTTAGTCATCATCTTTAAAGGGGCCAAGACCTGAATATCTCTTCCAGTGGTCCAATGCTGAGGTTCCCATAGGTAGGAAAGAATTTGAGAAGAGAATTTTAGGAACACAGAAGACTTATCCAAAACCCTATCACCAGCCGTGGCGCCAATGTAGATAATATCGCCATACATTGAAGCTATCGAAACTAAAATCAAATTCCTCATAGGAATAATTTTATCCTGCCGCTCCCATTGACCTAAGTCAATATCTATAACTTCACATCTTTCCGGAAGCCGCTGCATCTCTGCTTCACTATATCCCGTATGCAAATTAAAATAAAGTAGTTTAGATTTTGGATAGAGCTTCGATAAGGCCACACTATCCATTCCACCGCTAAATAGAATCACTTCTCCTGTAGAGTAATTTTCTTTTTTCATAAATTATCCTTTGATAAGAGCTAAAAATTCGGCCTTCACTGAAGCATTCTCACGAAAAACCCCCTCCAAAGAAGACGTTACCATTATTGAATTTTGTTTTTGCACGCCCCGTGAAGTCATGCAGAAATGTTGAGCTTCCAAGAGACAGGCCGCACCAAGAGGATTAAGATGAGTCATTAAAGCTTCGGTTACATTCTGAGCTAGCCTTTCTTGTATCTGCAAACGGCGGGAAAAGATTTCCAAAATTCTTGCAAGTTTGGAAATCCCTACGACCTTACCGTTGGGAATGTAGGCGATATGGGCCTTCCCAAAAAATGGAAGCATATGATGTTCGCAAGTTGAGTAAAATTCAATCTCCTTTAAAAGAATCATCTGGTCACTTGTATCATCTTCAAAAACTTTTAGCACATCTTCCACTCGCTGTCCATAGCCAGAGAATAAATGGTCATATGATAGAATTACCCGCTTAGGAGTCTCTCGTAAGCCTTCCCTGTTTGGATCATCTCCTAAATATTCAATCAGATTTTTAACATCCTGTATAGCCTTCTGTGCTTGATGTAAACTCCGTCCGTTATAAAGTCCCAGATCATCCATAAAATTGATGTTTTCAGTTGGCTTCACTGAATCTTTAGTATTTTCTGTGTTTGAATTGATAGTCTCCATTTTTGATTTTCTTTTACAAAGTCCACCGCAGGCCCATAATCCTCAGAACAAGGTTGGATATAATAATGTTTGAACCTATCCCCCAAAAGTTCTGGGAGTCTGAACAATAAATGATTCCCCTTCCCCTTGGAATCATAAACGACCTTTAATTCATCCCCTCTCCAATCCTTATTGGCAAAATAGGAAGGACAGTCTGGATCAATTCCAAGCTTCGGGCTAACAGAAGTCCAAAGCCCGTGCTCCTCCCTCAAATATCGGTAGGAGACATCGGCGCTCATTCTTCCATTGGTTTCCAAAGAAATTTTATTTCGTGGGAAGAAATTTCTTAAAACCAAAACCAATAAATTATAATTCTGCAGAGTCGGTTCCCCGCCAGTAATAACGAGCAAAACCGAATCCCGGCCTTCCCTGCATCCCCTCAATAAAGATTCTATGCGGTCAATTAAGAATTCAGCTGACACCGAAAAACTTCCTCTGCAAGTTTTTGAATCCGGGGTATCGCACCAAGGGCATGAAAGATTGCATCCTGCCAAACGTATAAAAATCGCCGGAGTACCTGCCCAGTATCCCTCCCCTTGGAGGCTGTAGAAAATTCCGGATATATTAAATTTCATATGCTACTCAGCAAAAAAAGTGCAGGTATTGCCTTGGCTTTCCTGTATAAAAACCTCTACAACTCTGGGCGATAAATCTTCCTCTGGAAAATACTCAGTTGCAGAAGCGGGGTATAAAGTGTAGATCAATTTTTGAACTTCCTCCGCTATCCATTGCGCTATATTTTCCGCTGTGGGATTTTTTCCATCCCCCAAAACATCGTTTAAATAATGATGGTCCAGTCTTTTTATAACTTCTGAAATGAAGGAAAAATCTAAAATCATTCCATCCTCATTCAACTCCCTTCCTTCCACTTTTACTCCCACAATCCAGTTGTGGCCATGCAACCTGGANCATGGAGAGGCATACCCTCCTAAAGTCAGTTTATGACAGCCTGCTATNTCCATTCGTTTTTCTATAACCCATTTTTTTCTACTCATAATTTTNTGATTGGTGTTTTCATAACGTTCCATGAGCCTTTCGGTCTCTATTTTATTATCGGGTTTTACCCCCTCAAATTTTTTCATTCCCCAAAAAATTTTTCAGAAATTTTACAACATGGAACAGGTGAAGGGACGACCCAGTTTTAGGCACTGCCCCACGTAGAGGCAGCGATCAATCTGGAAATTATCTTCCCGAAGCACAATCCAATTCAATCTCATTATTCCCCGCCCCCTTTCCTCTTTCGTTTGATTTAATCCAAGCATCCCCGTAACGTGGGAGAGTTTTCTTTTATCTTCTGAAAAATTCCGCAGATCCAAAAGCGTCTGATTATAGGAAGCGGCGTCAGCCTGAGTCGGAGCAATTACCAAGCAGTGCCTTTCTTGACTTAATCTGCGCAGAGCTTTCCAAGTTGCATTGACTTGATCCCGTGATGAAAGATGCCCAGTGCCTGGCTCGTTTGCCAAAATATCAGCATAGTCTATAATTATCACATCGGGGATNAAACCATCATAAAGTTCCCACCTCTTAAGAATAGCCGAAATGTCATGCACGCTAACAGAGGAATTTGGATGGACTGAAATTTTAAAATATGGCTCCTTTGGTTTTATTCCATGGCCGCGTAAAAACTTTTCAACGGCCNTNTTGCTCTTTTCAGCATCAGCCACGCTTTCANANTCAATGCTCTTATATTCAATCTCAATTTCCTTTTCCTCGCCCCTTTTAAGACGTTTNGGAATCTCAATCATGCCTAAGTCTTTGCGATAAGCGGGAAGACGACTCAACCGTACTCCAAGGCGACGCATTATCTGACTGCGACTCATATCCCCAACTTCAAATAAAGCGACTTTCCGGCGTTGCGAAACAGCCCGAACCGCAAACTCCAAACAGAACCAAGTCTTTCCTCTTTTTTCGGGAGCTAAAATTGCAATAAGAGCATCACGGGAAAGAGAGGAGCCGAAAAAGGATTGAGCTGATTCATAAGGCCAATTAATAAGCGGTTTTTGGCTCTCTGCATAGGCAGCATCCCAAGCAGAAAAATCATTCAGTGGATCAATATCTGCATCCATCGTTGCGGAAATCGGATGGTGAGAGGCAACAGCCATCTCTGCCGCTTCTTTGTTTCCCGCCTCCAAGTGGTATTCTAAAGTATCTTTTAAGGCCTCCAACTTACGCTTGGAAAAATAGGCTGTTGCAAGGTCCAAAAGATAAGGAACGTTTATCATTGGATCTGCTCCGTAGCGATGGGAAAGAGTTTCCAAAACATCATGTACCGCTTTCACGACTCCTTCATCCGCTTTTCCCTCAGCAACCCATGAATGATAAAGACTCTCTATGTTTTCCTTTGGAGCGGTTTCATATTTCTCAAAGTAACGCAAACACCATCGGGCTATCTGTTGCAGATGTTTTGCCTGCATCAAATCCAAACTCAGGAATGGTGCGGCTTGCCCCAAAAACTCAGTCGAAACAACCATCCCAATGACTATCTGTTGCTCCATCTCAGAGCTGATCTTTTCTCTCTTCATTTTCTACTCCGCCAAAATATTACCTAAAATTCCTGTCCTATCAAACCCCTGCCGCATAATGACTGAGTTGAGGTATTTTTGGAACGGAAAGGCTCCCACCTTGAAAACACGGAAGTCTCCGGACCAATTCTCCCAATGGCGCAACTCTCCCTCTATCCAATTTGCGTAATCACGAAAGAAAACCTGCTCTGTAAAAAGGGAATTCAAATACATTTCCCGCACCACCTCCACCTTGACCATTCTCTCTACCCTTTGGCGATAGGTGCCTAAAGCTTGCACGAGACCAGGAATTATTTTTTGCAGAGTGGAAAGAAGAGCTGTCGGAGGAAAACAAAATCCTTCTTGCATGGACTTAAGGAGTTTTTGCTGTTCAGGTGGCAAAACAGGTTTTTCTCTTTTTCCCTTGGATTCCATCGAGGCCTCCTTTTGCCGCAACATGGCGCACTCAATCCCGACAAACTTTTCGCAGAATCCCCGCATGGAAATCGCTTGGGGGATGTAGAGAGGAAGGTATTTTCTGGAATACGGATTTTTCTCCGCGTCAAATTGGGAGGAATACCAACGTATGATTTTTTTTATCCTTGGCAATTCGATGGACTCCCTTTTGCAGAAACTTTTTAGCAATCTGGCGTCTTTGGCGACAACAGAACGTTTTGCCAAATTGCCAGGAATATGGTTTTTAAAATGACCAGCCATTTTCTCCCAGATGGTCCTTTCATCCTTTTTCCCAATCAAAGAATTTCCATCAGCATCACACCCCCGCTCGTTGCGAGCGGGAATGTTTTTAGTGTTATTTTCCTTTATATTATTTATATAATAAATACGGGGGGGCGCTGAGTGCCCGGGGGGCATGGGCGCTGAGTGCCCGGGGGGCATGGGCGCTGAGTGCCCGGGCGGCATAGGTTTTTCTCCCGCTGTTTCAGTGCTGATTTTTCCCAAACTTTCACCGTTTTCTTCCTCACAGTAGTATGTTGATCTCAAAAATCTGCGATGCCCATCCCATCCAATTTGACGGATTAAGTCCAGTTTTTTTAGACGAGAGATGGATCTTTTTACCGAGCATTCCGTGACCTTGCACAACCGCGCAAAGGACGCATTTTTTAGAAAACACCCCTTTTCCGTTTTTGAAAGACTTTGTATTACGGTAAATATTTTTAAATCCAAAACACTCAGCCTCCCCGCAAAAAGAGACTCGACAACTTCCCGTGGGCATGCCAAATACTTGGATTTTAATTCCCATTCTTTTGCCTTGGTTTTTTTGCTCATAACAGATCCCGATCATCTCCATAAAATTCAGTGATTTTTTTGCAATTACTTTCTCCTGTCGCATCCAAATAACGCGTGCGCCCGTCAAAAGCTGTTTGCTTCAAAAAACCCATTTCCTTCAGTTTTTTGATTGCCCGACTAATAGCCCCTTCTGATGCCCCACAAATTTGGGAAAGCTCCCAGTTGCTAACAGAACTTCCCTTTTCTGTCAGCGTCAAACTCTGCACGATGGCATAGATTTTTAGCTCCAGTAAACTTGCTTTATTTTGGAGCATGGCATCCGCTACCCGTCTTGGAAGAACCAAATATTCAGCCGCAAGACGGCAGTTTTTTATCTCCCATTCAATCAATTCCTTCTCAGTTATCTCGTCACTTTCTCTCATAGCTTTTTTCATACGCCATATAATTATTATAGGGTTTCGAGGCCCAATTCTTGCATAATTTTTTCTGCTTTTTTTGGGGGGAGGTCTCCGGGGTCGCAGGAAAACCCACTGAGAATCTCTGTTTCACCAGGAAAAGGAGCCAGCCAGTTGGCCAGCTCTCTTGCCCGTTTTTGTGCTGTTGGTTCAGGATCAAAGAAGATAAAACGTCTTTCAAATTTCCTTAAGATGCAGGCTTGCTCCACCTTCCAATCTATTCCCAAAAGTCCAACAGCCCCGGGTCCCATCCGCCAAACATCACTCGGTCCTTCCACGATCAAAACTCCTTTTTTGGGGTCTGCTTTTTCTATACCATAGAGTAATTTTTTGGGATCAGTGCCGATGTAGTCGTCAGGAGAGATTCGCCATCGGGGTTTTATCTTCCCCGACAGAGCCCTGCCCGTATACGCAACGATTCGTCCTTTTTGGTCTCGAATTGGGACCACTACTCTCCAATTCCATGCTCCCGACCGATAATCAGTCCCTTTAGCCTCCCAAATTTCAGCTATAGTGGCCGGGTCAAAATGGCGAGACTCAAGATATCTTCGATGCGCTTGCGCGAGTTCCAGGAGCCCTGCCGGCGGTGTAATGTCCCTTTTCCGGGTTTTTACTTGCTTCTTTTCCGATATTATTGGAGATGTAAGCCGGTATTTACGCAAGAGGTCTCTTACAAGATTTGGATTGGTCGGGTATAATTCCCTGAGCCATTCCCGGATGCTGTGTTTTCCGCATCGCCAACAGTGCAAAACTCCCGACTCCAAAGCGTATCCAAGGTGCCAGCCTTCAGTTCCTGATCCACAAAATGGGCAGTTGATTTGTATCCAGCCCTCAGTTGTATGATGATGGCCGCTCTCCATCGTCTGGATGCGTAAGTCCCGGCAAAGAGCCAAAAAATTTACTCTCATTTTTAAAACCTCCTAAAAAGGCGTTTTAAAGCGTTTTGATTTCTTTGAGATATATTTGGGTCTCTCCGCTTTTTTAATCGTTTATAGGCGATTCTGGAGCGTTTGCGGCGATTTTAGAGATCCCCTTAGCTTCTAATTTTTTGGAAGTGTCCTCTAAATGCCTTAAAATGCTCTCCCGAACCGTGAGTCCTGCTAAAATACAGGCGATCTTATATCGAGCCTTGAGGTCTTTTGGCACATTCCAAATAAGTAAGGCGTCTTTTTTCTTCTTTATAGCCTTGCGAGAAGGCTTTGCCAATTTATTTTCTCTTTTAGTTTTGTCCATTTTTCTTCTCCATCCAGTATTTTTGTAATTATTTCACGTTTTTTCTCTATCAACTCCCATAGATACTCATCTATGGAATCTTTACCTAAAAAATAGTAAGCAGTAATTGAATCAGCCTTCTGTCCGATGCGATTTATTCGATCTTCAGCCTGATCATGCTCGCCGGGAGTCCATCCCTGCTCAATAAAAAGAACGGCATTGGCAGCGGTCAAGGTGATCGCCTGATTATCCGCTTTAATGGTTCCCACGAATAATCGACATTTTGGGTCGGTTTGAAATCGCTCAATTTCCTGATGCCGCTGCTCGCTGGCTCCTCCCCCGCAAGCACAGATATCTTTGTATGCCGTCGCAAAATGATCAAAAATTTCGCGGTGGTACGCAAAAACTACGAGCTTACCATCGGTAGATTCAAGGTAATCATTTATCCAAGTTTCAACGGCTTTGATTTTTCCCTTTGCGACAAGCTGGCGGAGTTTGCCTAGCCGAACAAAATCCTCCGCTTTAGCTGCCTTTGCTGCTTTCTTAACCCCGTAATTTTCCTTGTACCACGCCAAAAAGATATCTCTTGCTTTTTCATATTCCTGGCGATTTGACAGCTCGACGGAAATTGGTATCCGCTGCTTCGGCGGGAGCTCCGATAACACTTCACTTTTTTTTCTTCGTAACATTATTGGAGCAACCTTATTGTGCAGTTCCTGTGTGTTGGCGGACCCGCTAAAATCCCATCCCTGTCCACGGAAAGCACGCTTTGGTGCACAATACCGAAAGGCATATTTCCAAAAGGAGCTGAATTTTTGCGGCTGGATCATATTCAAAACAGGAAAAAATTCGCTAGGCCTGTTTACGATCGGCGTCCCAGACAATGGAATAACCACTTTGCAGACAGCACTCAATTTTTTGCACGACTTTGTACGGGCCACTCGTAAATTCTTTACATAATGGCACTCGTCCATGACTATTCCCGCGGGGGTTAGTGTGATGAGGTAATCTACCCAATAGGTTAAGATGTCATAGTTAATAATTATAATTGGTGCTGAGGTCGGGTATGGCTTGCGCCCGTTCACAACCTCAGCTCGCAGGGTTTTTGTGTGCTGCTCAATCTGTTTCAGCCACTCATATTTTGCGTTGCTTGGACATACAATTATCACCGGAGTAATTTCAGGATGCAGCGCCAGATATCCCAAGACCTGTAATGTCTTACCAAGTCCCATATCGTCGCCCAAAAGTGCCCTGCCTCTCGTAGCTTCCAGAAACTCAATTCCTTTGACTTGGAATTCTCTGGGCTCCGTTTTTAAGACCTCTTTTAATCTTTCCTTTATAAGCATAATTTTACTTCCTCCCACGTTTTTTCGATTCTCTCCGCATCCCACTGAAACTTTCTCCGCATGTATCTGCGAAGGAATTTACAACTCGCTTTTGGAGCAGATTCTCTCACAATGTTTTTTAGTTCCTCGGGAGCTTCGATCACGGCTTTAACTAAAAGTTCCGCATCCTCCGATAGACGCCTCAAAAAACCATTAAGCCAACTTTCTTCCTCTATCCTCTCAAAAACGGGATCCTCTTCTGGGGTGGGAATGTCACGATGCGTAACGGGGTTGGTACAAAAGGAGAGCATCTGGTAATAGGCCATCTGATAAAGCCAAGTCGTGATAGTGGATTTTTCTGGATCATACTTCGGGATGCCCTTTACAATCCCCCAATAACCTTCACTAACCAACTCATCAAAACTTTCCGCAGGATAGCGATTATGAATTTTATGGGCTATGGCCAGAATCATTTTCTGGTGCATTTTGATAAGTTCCCCAGAATTATAAAGTTCTTGGAGTTCTTCCTTGTTTGGATTTTTCATTTCTTTGCTTCTTTCTTTGATTAAATTATATACCATGGTTTTTTAGAGCGAGTGAGATCGATGAATTTTTTATGACTAAACCAAACATCCAGAATACGGAGAGCAATCTGTAAACGCTCTAAAGATTCATCCACCAGATAAATGCGATAGGCTCCTTGGTCTTTTGGGACGAAAGGGTTTGGGGCCACGTGAGTAAATTGCACTTTATTTTCTTGCAAACATCTCCCCAGAGCCGTTCTTTCACAGCTTGCTAAAACTCCCTTCTTTGAGTCCGTGAAACTTTGGATTCTTTTTAGTTCCTGCACCATCTCATCTATTCCTTGCAGTTCGATTTCTCCAATCGC
>JGI24709J26583_10004359_pt1 | contig 10728 bp, 10 predicted proteins | sample BioPla2DNA1_FD_26583 | JGI IMG/M metagenome (IMG submission 26583) | reverse complement strand
ACTTTCTAAAGTTATTTCAAGCCTTTCAAGGAAAGGATCAATTAGTTAAAAGTTAACAAATTGATCCTAGAGGTTTTCAACATAAATTTATGAAGAACTAATTTTTTTAAATTGCAATGAATTATAATGATAAATATTACCAATAAGAAAATAAATAAAGAACTTTCTGAGTTTTAGAGGAATTATTTTTGTTTCTTCTGTCTTTTTATCTGGATAAATAGAAGATAAATGCTAAGTAAGAGTAAAGACGCTGAGGCAAATAGGAAGATCCTGTTCATAGAGCTGTAGCATATAATGATACTGCAGATTAGAGGACCTGTAAGATTACCAAGCTGCTGAAAACTGTAGATTAGAGCATAGGCTTTGGTGTGATGTTCTTTTTGAATATGTTTTGCTGTGATTGAATGAACGCATGGCGCGCAGGCACAGATACAGGCTCCAAAAAGAAACTGAATAAGCGCAAAGATATAGATATCAGGGAATGCATAGGCTATAAGATAAAAAATCGCAGCACCTAGCACACTCAAATGCATAACACGTAAAAAGCCGTTTTGAGTGCCTGCTCTTCCCCATAGTGGAGCTGCAATTGCGCCTGATATTCCGCTTAATGAGAAGATAATGCCTGACAGGGCAATTGATTCATTATTGTCAGTAAGATTCTGCACATAGGTTGAAAGCATAGGCACAATCATCATGATGACCATGGCATTGACAAAAATGCATGAGCATAGAGACTGAATTATAGGATCGGATAAAAGGCCTTTAATGGTGGTGTGATCTTTTACTTCATTATCTTTATTATCATTCTTAGGTTCATGAATAAAGATGACATTAACTACAAGAAGCAGAGTAACCACTGTCAGAACAATCAGAAAACATTCGCGTACACCAAAGAGCTGAGCAATGATACCGCCTATAATAGGGCCTAAAATGGTACCGATTAAATTAGAGCTTTGTATAAATCCAAGATTAGTACCTGTTTTATCTTTATCTGAATAGGCACTTACAAGACCTAAAAAAGCAGGTGTTATACCTGAGGCAAGCCCCTGAAAGGCACGAGCAAGACAAAGCTGCAGTGGAGTCTTTGCAAAGGCACAGAAAAGATATGAGATTGCAAGTAATACAAGCACTCTCATGAGCATAGTCTTTTTTCCAAAGATATCAGCAAATTTACCCCATACAGGTGATATAACCATACTTACTACAAAAGTAACTGAATAGCATATGGCTGTATACAGATATAAACTCTCTGCAGGACACTGTAACTGGGTTTTTAAATACAGTGGCAGGAATGGCATCACCAGAGTGTTAGAGCTACTTAAGAGCAGCATATTGCAGATAAGCAGCACAAGGGTAAATTTATTGTCTTTCATAGAAAAAATTATACCTTCTATTAGGTATCATAACTATCTATGAAATAAAAAAATGCAGTATCCGATCCATTATTTACTAATATCAGGAGTTAACCTGATATTAGATAATGCAAGGCTCCGATAATTGAGCCGGCTCTGTCAACAACACGACCTAGGATATATAGATTTGATGATTCTTCTTTTGTCAGGAATTCATCTTCATATGAGGTGTTATCAGAGCGAATGATTAGACCGCCACAAAGAGGAGCAATAAGTCTTTTTACATGTAGTACCTTCTGATCGCAGAAAGCATAAATTTCGCCATCAATGACATGCTCAGGGTCAGAGCAGTCTACAACATCATAGTCTGTCTCCATTACGGATTAAAGGCTCCATGCTAACGCCTAGAACTTTAAAGCTTTTACAAAGACTTGCATCTAAAATACCTTACTTTTCAAAGTAGTTTTTATGAAAAGCGGTAATTCTGTCGTATTTGAATTCGGTTAACTTTACTTTATGAGATTCAACATTATAAGTGACCTCATAGCGAGAGATCTTATTAGTAGTCCTTATCATATAACAGATATCCTCGTCCTTGCCGAAAATCAGTTTCAGTAAAGGCATATCAAGAGCTGTGGCAATTGTGATTGCTGTGTCTACTTTTAAATTTTTGATCTTACCGTTAATGATTTGAGATAAACCACCTTCGGATGTTTGAGCTTTTAAATCTATTCCGAAGCTATTTCAAATCCAGTCATCCTTTTGCGTATAACGCGTTTTTAATGCGCATACCGATAGTATCTTTAGTCATATTTATAACCTTTATAGTAGTTGTTATAAACTTAGTATAACTATCTGTGTAAACAGAAAAAGGAAATGATCAAATATGGGGCTAAATTCTTTTAATTTGACATATAAGTTATCAGAAATGACGACCTATAAGCCATATAAAGTGAGTGGCTGTTTAATAAAAATTACAACTGATACTATACTTCTTTTTGTGCATTAGCATCGGCTGTGACATGTTTTACTACACTTGTAGAGTTTGCCTTGTCCTTAAAGTCTGCAGGTGCAAGGAATAAAAGATACAAACCTAACAAGACAAGAGTACTGCCTGCGAATATGTAAACATAGCTAAAAGAAAGCAAACCGACAATTATACTACCAACTATGGGACCTATTGCTCCTCCTAGCATTTGGGCTGATGACAGGATCCCAAAGCTGATGCCACGGGCATTTGGCGGAGTGATTAAAACTAATATTGAGTTAAATGAGGGGAAAATACCTGAGAAACACAGTCCAACTAAAAACTGAGTAATACCAAATAGCAACAGGTTATCTGGAAGGCTTTGAATTATCATTAGAGATCCTGCACCAAGACAGGCTACAGTTACAGCGTTATAAAATCCTTTTTTCTGACCTGCACGTCCCCAGAAAGGAGATGACATGGCTCCTGCAAAACCGCCAAAGGATAGAATAATGCCAGAGAGCAGTACCACATCCATTGTGCTTTTATTGAGTGACTGAACATAAAGAGCCATTATCGGCTGGATCTGCATTATTACCGCGTTAGCAACTAACATGCCCACCATAAGAATAATGATGTTTTTATCTTTTAATAATGTCTTAGATGTTGTTTTTTCAAGTGGTTTACCGTTTATAGAAGTTACAGCAGGAGGCTCTTTGATGAAAAAGATAGTGCTAATACAGATTAGTGATAATACAGCCGAGCCTATAAAGAATGAATGGCGCATGCCAAATCCCATGGATAAAAGACCGCCAAACAAAGGGCCTAAAACACCACCAGTAATATTAGCGCTCTGCATAAGTCCCATGCTAAGACCTAATCTGTTTTTAGGCACATAAGCTGAAATCATGATAAGACATGCTGGCCACAAACCAGCGGCTATACCCTGAAAAGCACGGACTAAAAACAACTGCAATGGGGTATGCACTGTACCTGCTAAAAAGTAGGTTACGGAAAGTAACAGACTTGATCTAATAATCATGGATTTCTTGCCGATTTTATCGCTTAACTTTCCCCATAGAGGAGCTGCAAAAGAACTGATACCAAAGGTGATGGCAAAGCAGGCGCCTGACCACATGGAAATAGAGTCATATGATGCGTGTAATTCCTTTTCAAGATATAAAGGAAGGAATGGTATCAGCATGGTGTAGCTTGAGCTCATAAGAAGCGCAAAACTCACCATAAAAGCAAGAATGATTTTCCAGTTCATGATTTTTTTCTAATTCTTTGTATGTTTTTTATTGTAGCTTCCTAGTATATCGCTAATTTTTCTTAACAGTGAATGTTAGAAAAAATTATCACTTTATTAAATATAGAAGAGATTTTTTTTCTTACCTTGTTAATAAAATAATATGCATTTTTCAGAAAATAAAGAATAGTTTCTGGCAAATTCCGTTGTCTTGATAAAGATAAAAAGAAGTGGAAGCAGATGTATGATAGTGCAGCATCAGCTGCACTGTGTTTTGATGTTAGATTACTTTACTAGAGTTTTAATAAAGTCCAGAACGCCTTTTGATGTTTCTTCATTGCGAAGCGCGTATTCAATAAAGGTCTTAACATAACCTAGCTTGTTGCCACAGTCATGCTGACCTCCGACAATGTTGTATGCTTCGACATCCATCATCTGCATCAACATATCGATGGTATCGGTTAACTGGAACTCGCCACCAGCACCAATTGGTGTCTTTCTGAATAATGACCAGATCTCAGCAGGTAGCACATAACGGCCAACCACAGCATAGTTAGATGGAGCATCTTCAATCTTTGGCTTTTCAACCATGTTGTAAATCTTAGCTGACTCACCTGGTAATAGCTGTTTTTGTCCGATATCAACAATACCGTATGAGCTTACAGCCTCATCAGGTACTTTTTCGACCATGATTTGTGGTTTACCTGTCTGCTCGAAACGGTTAATCATAGCAGAGATGTTGTCAGTAGCAAGATTTGACTTCTTCTCATCAATGATTACATCCGGAAGGATAACTGCAAAAGGATTCTTGCCAACAATAGGGAATGCACACTGAATAGCGTGAGCTAGTCCCTTTGATTCACCCTGACGCACACTTAGAATAGAAACATCGCGAGGAATGATATTCTGAACCTCTTCTAAAAGCTGTCTTTTAACACGTTTTTCTAGTGTAGCTTCAAGCTCAAATGAAGTATCAAAATGGTTTTCAATTGTATTCTTTGAGGAATGAGTAATAAGTACGATGTTCTTAATACCTGCCTTAACAGCTTCTGCAACCACATACTGAATTAGTGGTTTATCAACTAAAGGCATCATTTCCTTTGGAATAGCCTTAGTGGCAGGAAGCAATCTTGTGCCTAAACCTGCGACTGGAATAACACCGTATTTAATATTTCCGAAATTCTGATCTGGCATGAGATTTTTCCACAAAATTTTATTTTTTCTTTTCGCTTAATTGTACTGCAATTTCTGGGTATTTAAAAAATAAAACAGACATACTGATTATTGCAAATACGCCATTGATAATTGCGTTTCCAAAAGTTTTATAATCAACCCACAGCTCTTCAGCGCACTCTTGTGTTACGCCGAATAAATCAGGTAAATAAAAGGCAATTACCACATTTAGTAAGCCTGAGAAAAAGAAGAAAATCATCCACATAAGGCCTAATGTGCCAAATGCTGCTGCAGGTAGTGGAAGCTCTTTTTCTAAAATATATGCAAATGGGTTTTTCTTTAAAATAAATTGGGTAACAAAAATAGTCAGGGTAAGTGCCATATTAACTACGGTTACCTTCCATTTTATAATTATAGGATCTTTTAATAAAATCGTAGGCAGACCAAAGATTAGTAGCGCTGCTACTAATATTACCTGCATACGAGAAATTTTCCTGGTAATGAAAAATTCTAAAAGTGTAGTAATAAGACATGATGCTACAATTAAAGTTGTTGCTAAAATCAGGTTTGCTGTCATCTTGTAAGAGATAAAAAAGATTGCTACAGGTAACAGCTGTAAAACTTTTAAAAACATTAAATGTATTTCCGTAGTTAGTAAAGCAATAGCTTTATCTTAATTATTATTATTCTGTGCTAATTCAACTAGCTGATTATTATTGTTATTTTTCTTTTCTGGTATTGTAAGCTCATTCTCTTTTAATGTTTCATTATTTTTACGGGAAGGCTCACTTAATCTAGAATAATATATGCCAAGATTGTCAGCTTTGATGATTTTTATCTGCTCATTAAGAAAACGTATCTCATCACCTAAGGATAAATCATAACTTAAGGTTGGTTTGGTGATATTAGAGCAATCATTGATTGCAAAATGCAGTATATCGCCCTGTCTTCCGAAATAAACAAGGGAAGGTGCACACAAACCTTCTGTTAAATCTTCTGTTGATTTAACTTCATAGGCAATAGAGTTGTCGATCGCGCAACTTTCAAGATTTAAAGCTGTAAGCACGCATAAGGTTTTTGGATTAAATTTGTTTATAACCAGAGCCTTTACTGGATCACAAAACGCACAGCTTGAAACCTTAGCTCCGTTTTTTGAGGTTATATCAAAAGTAATTTTCTCATCTTCATTGCTCAAAACCGGGTAGAGTCCCTGAGGAATGGTGATGGCACCGCTTATAGTATCGTGCTTAATATCAAGAAATGATTTGATGCAGGTTTTATCTGCAATCTTTAAAGAAGAACCAACAGCTGCAAATGCTGTTTCATCTGTTTTGGGTCTGAAAGTAGTAGAGCAGGTCTTATCCTCGCCTTTTGCATTTGCAAAATCTGCGCTAAATACAGAAAGGATAATAAAAAAATACGCTAAACTCTTCATATTCCTAGTATATCAAAAAAATACTGTTTCAATAGTCAGGAATACTTAATTTTGCGTATTTTTAGCTATATTTTGTAATTCTTTGTCTAACTTAACAAATCTTTATTCTTACTCTTTGAAAACACCAAAGTGCTGCATAGAGAAGCAAACTCTCTGCTCAATTGTAAACCTGTGTTTCTTGGTTAATGCCTCAATCAGTCTTAGTCTTGGCAGAAGACCTGCATTGTTGCAAATCTGAATTGCAAGACCAGGACGTGCGTTTAACTCAAGAAGCATAGGCCCTTTGTCTCTATCAAGCACGATATCTGTACCGATATATCCTAAACCTGACATATCGTAGCAGGAGGCTGCAAGGGATAATACCTCATGCCAGTTGGGAACTCTAAGCTCTGCTAAAAACTTGTCGGTGTCTGGGTGAATTGAGATAGGCTCGTTGTGCTGAACAGCTCGTACTGCTCTTCCTGTTCTTACACAGATCCCAACTCCTACTGCGCCCTGATGCAGATTTGCCTTTCCATCGGATGCTGATGTTGAAAGTCTCATCATGCACATGATAGGGAAGCCCTGGAATACGATTACACGGGTATCTGGTACACCATCATAGCTGTAGCCTGAAAACACATTATCAAAGTGAATCAGTTCTTCAATAAGAGCGATATCAGGTTTACCACCTAATGAGAAAAGGCCTGCAAGAATATTGGTGATATGACGCTTTAACTCATGCTCTGTGATTTCCTGACCTGAGGTTTTAATAAAGTTACCAGTGGTCTTACTTTTATCCTTGATAACAAGAATGCCTTTACCGCCTGAGCCGTGAGCTGGCTTAATACAGAACTCAGTATGGTCACCGATAATATCTAAATCAGCATTAACCTCAGGCAGATTCTTAATTGAGCCCAAAAGCTTTGGAGTTTTTACATTATTTTTTAAAGCAATCTTTTTAGTTAAAAGCTTGTTATCAACTAATGGGTATAAAGAGCGCTTATTGTATCTTCCAATGTAATTTACATTACGCTGGTTCATACCCATAATGCCATCTTCGGCCATTTCAAAAGGCGATGCATATCTTTGTGCAAAGTCTTTAATTTTATCTAAAAGAATCATTATTGCTGATCCTTCTTCTCGTCTTTAGACTGATTCTCCTGATCAATCTGATCCTGAGCCTCATTCTTCCATTTACGATAAGTGTTGTGAGGATCTGACTTTAACTCGTTTAATTCTTCTTTAAGACGAGTTGATTCATGTACGTTCTGATCGCCGTTCTGATATAGAGAAATCTGCTTAGCAAGTGGCTTGAATCTCTTTAACTCAGATAATCTAAAGCCGGTGTAGTTACCCATGATTAGAACAAGAGATAGCAGTACAAACTGTAAACCAAGGAAGTTATAGGTAAAGTGCTGAATAAAGAAGCTGCTCATAGACAGGTATGCGCATACTGCAACAAACAGTGAACCTCCACCTTGTTTAATAACCTCTTTATATCCTTCTTCTTCCCAGAGAATACTCATTCTCTCAATAGTCCATGAAAGAATAATCATAGGGAAGAAGGTGATTTTAATACCTTCTGTTAAACCAATCTTATAGGTTAACAGTGAGATTAGACCGATAAGGCCAATAACGGTAATAATTACCGCGGAAATTCTGGCTACCAATAGCAGATTCAGGTAAGATAGCCATGATCTTACGATAAGACCTACACCTACAATGCTTACAAAGCCGATTAGACCAATCCATAAGGAGGTCTGAAGGAATGACATTGCAATAAGAACAGGCATGAATGTACCTGATGTCTTAATACCTACAATAACTCTCAAGAATACGACAATAACCACACCGATAGGTAAGAGCAATAATCCCTTAAACAGTGACTGCTCTTCAAGTGGTAGTAATGATAGTGAGAAAGGAACAAGCTCTTCTCCTGCTGCAATATCTACATTAGCCTTGCGTTTACCTGCTTCAATAGCACTTACTGAACTGTTCATTGTGGTGAAGGTTACGCGAGCGTATCTGCCACCTGCAATATCAAGTAATGAGTTACCGTTGTCAGTCCAGATCATCTGATTACTCTCAAGACCAGTCTTGCCAGATGCTGGGTTGAAGATCTTGTACTCGGTATTATTAAATACTGCTACATAATTTTTTAGCTTCTGATTACGACGGCCATCGTTTAAATCAAGAATTGAAACAACACGAGCGTGTATTTTACCGATTTGCAGGATATTTACAAGTAACTCAGAGCGTTTGTACTTTGAGGAAAGTAAAGAGGTTATTTCACTATCCTGATTTAACTCATGAATAACCTGTGTTGCAAAAGAGTAAGGGCTTGAGCTTCTTGACATTGCAGTCTGTGCAATTCCTGCCATTGCAGTGGCGTAAGGCTCTGGTTCGGTGTTTTCTGATAGAGCAGGAACAATCATTGATGATGCCTTTGCATCAGGATCAACCAGGATATCTGCTCTGTAGTAAAGGATCTGAAGTCCCTGTGGATTACGCTTGGTCCATTCTACATAATTGCAGTTGTCTTTTTTAACGTAGTTAACGCCATAACCTAAGCTTGCAGTGTTGTGGTCTAACTGAGTAAATCCAGGCTGTACTGCAGGCAGAGCAAATGAAAGCTCGGATGCCATATTAGCTTTTGGCTCAAACTCGACTCGAGCCTCAACATTCCAGATAATCTTCTGGTTATTTGGTAGGAAAGGAATATCAAAGGTGATTCTCTGATATGCAATTAAAAGGATACCTGCAAGAAATAAAATTGCAGTTACAAAATAAAATAAACCGCGGGAGACCATTTTTGTACCTTAATCTTTACTAGATCAGTGAGTAATTTACTACTAGATTATTTAACCTTTTTACCGTCTGTATTAGCTTTTGTTTTTGAAGTTGCTTTCTTTTCAGGAGTTTCCTTTAGAACTTTCTTTTCTGCAACATCTTTTGCCGGCTTCCTTTTGTCAACTTTAGTAGTTGGAATTTTGCCTTCATCGGTTTCAATCTTGTTGCTTACAGATGGTAATGACAATTTAGGATCAGTACCAAGACTTTCTGTTCCGTCTTCAGATACAGTAGCAATCTGACCGCCTAAATCCTCAGCTTTCTTTTTGTCGTATTCTTCGTTCAGTTTTATGCCGTTTTTAACAGCCTCGTTATATGCGTCAATGCTTACAATCAAAAGACCGTCTTTATCAGCGCGCTTTTGAATCTTCTGGCGGGCAACATCAACTACAGCAATGTCTGTAAGCAGAGGTCTGCCAATAAGCAGTGCATACTGCATTTTTGATCTGTCAACGAGGTTGAACTCGGCGCTAGTTGAGTAATCACCAATTTTTACGTTCAAGCGAACGATAGGGCGATAGCTGAAGCCTTCAAATGATGATTGAACAAGTCGTGTCTGTCTTACAAAAGGAGCTTCCATATCAATGGTTCTGTCATTGTGAATGATCTGGAAACGGATCCACTTTTTGCCGTTGCGTTCGAATTCTTTAATATTCTGAGCACTAATGGAGGACTGAGAAGCACCTGTATCGATTCTAGCTACAAATGTTGCATCTGCTTCCTTTACGTATACATACTCAACAGCACCTAAAATCATTTTGCCATCAGGTGTCTGGAGGTCATAGTTTCTTAATGGTTTTACATTCATATAGTCTCCAGTTCGTTCTCTTTGAGCTATCAGGGTGTCGTAAACAAACTGATTCTGTCTCTGGAGTGACTTTAATTCTTCTAAAACCTTTTTCTGGAAAACAGCGTTAGAGTGTTCCAGATCGGCTTTAATTTCACCCATGTGAGCTCTTTGTGCAGATAACTCACCATTAATACTGTCAATAGTACCCTTAATCTGGGTGAATTTATCATTAATTTGATTTGTATCCTGGGCTGCGAAGGCCATCTGGCATGAAAGTAATATAGATATTGCTAATAATTTTTTTGCTTTAGGCATGATATGCGTCCATCAAGGCTTTGTTTTTTGGTTGAGAAAATATAGCACAAATTAAGACTTATAAAAGATTTGAATACATTTTTTTCTGTTTTTCTTATGACATGACGAAGAAAAATTATCTTAGTTATTGATAATAATTCTTAATTAGAGAGTCATCCGATTAATTACAATGTAATATAAACCTGTTGATGACTATCAAGGAGGATGTATGGATAATTTTTGTAGATTAAGAGCAAATCACAACAGACTTGTAGGTGAAGGTGTTAAGTTTCAGAGAATCAGACGTGTAACAGGTTATCTTGTTGGTACATCAGACCGATTCAATGATGCAAAACGTGCCGAAGAGTCACAACGTGTAAAACATATGCACGTATAGATTTGTAATTCCTCATAACCTGGTTCGGTAATGTATTTTCATGAATTCATTACAGGATCAGGTACCTCAATAAAAAATTCACCTTATTAATATTTGTTGATTTCATTTCTTTAGCTAAAGCAAGGTTAACAAACTTTATAACTCTAGTTTTGCAGTTCGATCTTAACGAAAGAAGTGCTTAAAAATGCGGTCTAGCACCACATTTGCTGTTTAAAAATCAATTTCTTTATTTATTTTGA
>JGI24709J26583_10004358_pt1 | contig 10730 bp, 10 predicted proteins | sample BioPla2DNA1_FD_26583 | JGI IMG/M metagenome (IMG submission 26583) | reverse complement strand
AAGCGCACCTTGCTGCTTGCCAGATTTATACCTACAGAGCTTTCAAACAGCTGGACAAGAGCATTCCCGCCATCGATTTCCAAGACTCTGCAGCGGCGTTTTTCGCCATTAACAAGTTCGATTTCAGCAAGTTCATCAAAAGCAACTCCTTCAACTCCCTGTACCAGCATAAGAGGACCTGCAACCTCTCGAATTGTTCTATATTCCTTTGGCATTAGGCTCCCTCCTTCTGTACAAGCTCCTGAATCTCTGATCTTATCTGTATCAGGATTTCTTCATATTCCTGTTTAATCTTATCATTCTTAATATATTTGAAACGTCCTATTCTTTCTCTGACAGGAAGCTTAACCAAATCATCTATAGACAGGTTACTCAGGTTCTCCAGAGAAATATCATAAAACTGTAATACCAGTTCCATCATCAGATATTGCTTTTCAAGACTCGTATAGGTATCATCCTCATGAAATGCATCCTGATGAAGATAGTCCTCACGAATAGACCTTGCTGCTTCAAGCTTCAGTCGGTCAGGTGCGGATAAAGCATCCATACCTACCAGCTTTACTATCTCATCAAGCTCAGCTTCATCATTCAGAAGCTTCATCATACGGGCCTTCAGATCACTCCACTTGCTGCTGACATTTGCATTAAACCATTTTCCCATGTCATATAGAGAATAGCTTGTCAGCCAGTTAATAGCGGGAAAATGTCTTCTGTAAGCCAAATTGGAATCCAGACTCCAGAATACCTTAACGATACGAAGAGTAGCTTGGGATACCGGCTCTGAGATATCACCGCCGGGAGGAGAAACAGCACCTATGGCTGATAACGCTCCCTCTCTTCCATCCTTACCTAAACTTATGACTCTTCCGGCTCTTTCATAAAACTGTGCCAAACGGCTGGCAAGATATGCAGGATAACCTTCTTCACCCGGCATTTCCTCAAGACGACCGGACATCTCACGAAGAGCCTCAGCCCAGCGGGATGTGGAATCCGCCATCAAAGCTACGGAATAACCCATATCACGGAAATACTCCGCAATCGTAATACCTACATATATCGATGCCTCACGGGCTGCAACCGGCATATCGGAAGTATTTGCAATCAGTACGGTACGCTCCATCAGTGACTTACCGGTCTTAGGATCCTTTAGTTCCGGGAATTCATTCAGAACGTCCGTCATCTCGTTACCGCGCTCACCACATCCGATATAAACCACGATATCAGCCTCTGCCCATTTGGCCAGCTGATGCTGAACTACTGTTTTACCGCTTCCGAAAGGACCGGGAATAGCCGCAACACCGCCTTTAGCTATAGGAAAGAGTGTATCTATGATTCTTTGTCCTGTAATCATAGGCTTATCAGGAGACAGCTTCTGCTTATAAGGTCTGCCCTGACGAACAGGCCATTTCTGCATAAGCGTAAGATTTTCTTTAGTCCCGTCTTCTCTTTCAAGTACGGCAACAGTATCAACAACTGTGTAATCTCCTTCAGTTATTGAGACAATCCTTCCCTTCGCTCCAACCGGAACCATAATCTTCTGTATAACTATATCTGTTTCCTTTACGGTACCAATGATATCGCCTTCTTCAACCTCCGTACCGACTGAAACGCTTGGTACAAAATGCCACTTTTTATCTCTATTTAAAGCGGGAATCTCAACACCGCGCTTTAGATTGGTTCCCGTAGCATTCATAATGTCTACCAAAGGACGCTGTATTCCATCAAATATGCCTCCGATAAGTCCCGGGCCCAATTCAACGCTTAGTGGTGTTCCTGTTGACTCCACAGGTTCACCGGGTCCAAGTCCTGCGGTTTCTTCATAAACCTGAATGGAAGCCTGGTCGCCATGCATCTCGATTATCTCTCCGATTAGCCTTTGCCTGCTTACACGAACAACGTCAAACATGTTGGCATCATGCATGCCTTCTGCGACTACCAAGGGACCGGATACTTTCTTTATGGTGCCTNTGCTCATATTTTTCACCTGCTTTACATGATTGATTTATCATTTCTTTTGATTATTCATTATTAAATATAATATCAGAGCCTACTGCACGCTCTACAGATTTCTTAACATTTCTCATTCCCATTCCTGTATTGCCTGATACACCGGGAATCGGTATAATTGCCGGAATCTGTGAGGATGTATAATGATCTATCTCCGATTCCAACTCGGATTGAAGGCTCTCTGTAATGTATATAACGGCATATCTTCCATCAGCCAGCTCCTTCAATCGCTTTGAAGCTTCTGCGGTATTTTCTACCGGATAGGTATCCAGTCCAATCGCAGCAAATCCATATATACTGTCACGATCACCCAACACTGCTACCTTATACATACATCTCCCTCAATCTTTCCCGGATAATATCATCCGAAATATCATTTCTCTTGCCTGACAGCAATATCCTGACTGTCTTAATTTCATTTTCTCTCGCTAACAAATAAGCCGCTAAAGGCGACAGCGAAAAAGGATTGTATTTTTGTGGTCTGATATATTCAATAATTTTATTATCACACCAGCGTTCAAAAGCCTGGGCAGACTCCTTAAGTGCGGGAACTCCGTCTGAATAAACAGTAGTTGATAAATAATTAAATATTTCATCCATTCCATCAAGTGCACTTTGAATAAGTGTTTCTATGTTCAAGCTTTCACATTCGGATAATGCCCGCCTTAGAAACTCCTCGTCTTTTCCGGTTTTTACGCTCCTGATAGCGATATTGATATTAGCCGCCGCAACCTTTAGCTCTGCATATTGTGATATAAGCTCATTTCCTGAAGCCTTTCCATGTGAATATATTCTGTCAAGAGCCGCCTTATCAAGCACTATATCACAAAGCTGGCTATCACCGGTTCGAAGCTGTATCTGATATGCTTCTTCCGCAGCCTCCCTCATAACCTCAGGAAGCAATGAAAAATCATGCTCTTTTACTGCCTGAATAATTATATCGGGATCAATTGTGCAATTCGGTATATATACATTCGGAGTATCATTACCCTTATATACCTGCTTTATTGCCGCTTTCAGATTGTGATAATCATTGCCCAGCAAAAATGTATGAAAAAAAGATATATCTTTAACCAACTCTTTAAGAAGCTCCCATGTCTTCTCTCTTTCTGAAGCCAAGATCTGCTCAGAAGTCTGATCTCCTTCTTTGCCCCAGCCTTTATCGGTCAGATACTGCAAACATTCTTTTTCATTCTTACAGCTCATGAGTGACTCTATATCCGTTTTGCCGAGTAATTCCAGCTCCTTAAACCGTATTCGTGCAACAGCATTAACAAATTGATTGTTAACCGTTACATCACTATAAGGATTGATACCGGAATCTGATGAATTTGAATTATGCAATTTATTCTTCATTCTATCACCTGCTTTCCGGTCCATCTATTCAAATAAAAATGCATTGATTTTATCCTGAAGCTCATCCTTGGCTTCAGCAAATAAAGCATCAAAGGAGCAGTTCTCCTCTATATCTCCATATACAAGAATAAAACCTCCGTCAATTTTGACGCTTTCTTTCGATATAGTAAGTGATGCGTTCTTAATATCCTTTAAAGCCGATTCCAAGCTTTTCTCGAATTTCTTCGGCAAACGGTCCAGATCAGCCTGTGAAAACCTAATAATTCCGGGCTGTGCATGGGCATGCTTTTTAACGATCTGCAAAATCGTATCAAAATATTCATTATCCGGCAGACTGGTGAGCTTTATCTTAGCTTTTTGAATAATATCATTGATTATCTTCTGCTTTGCATCTAAAATCATCTGCCGTTTAATAAGCTTGGCTCCTGATTCGGCTCTGCTTATTATGGCTTTTATTTCAGATGCAGGGTTTTCAGCAATCTTAGCAGCGCTCTTCTTGGCTTCTTCCTCAGCAAGAGCAAGAATCTGTTCAGCTTCTTCCCTTGCCTCGGCAAGTATCTTATCGGCACTTGCCTGTGCATCTGCTTCAATTACCTTAATTATCTTTTCTAATCCAGTCATTTAAACCTCCATCTGCCGTACTTACGGCAAACAAATATTTGTGTTTTATATATTTATGCCGCTTACTCCGTTTACTGCCAATATTGAGATAAGAGTCGCTAAAATAGCGTATGTCTCGACCATAGCAGGGAAAATCATGGCCTTACCGAACTGATCCGGTCTCTTTGCAAGAATACCCATACTTGAAATAGCCGCATTACACTGTCTTATAGCAGATGTATAACCGACTATAATAATTGGTATACATGCCGCCAAATACAGCAAACCTTTTACAAAAGAAATATCATTACTTCCACCTAATACTCCTATCTGAGAAAAGGTTATAAAAGCAATAATAAGTCCATAGATTCCCTGTGTACCGGGAAGAAGCTGCAGAATAAGAACCTTACCAAACAGTGAAGGATTCTCTGTAATAATGCCTGCTCCGGCGATACCGCCCTTACTAACTGCCTTAGCGGAAGCAATTCCGGGAATCAAAGCAGCCAGTGCCGCTCCTATAACTGCTAATACAATACCATAATCATTTAAAATCTCCATCATTCAGTACTCTCCTTGACATTATAATATTTTGTATTAATACTAAAGGGCTTAAAGACCTTTCCGCCGCCCTCATAAAACTTACCAAAAAACTCTACATACTGCAGACGGTTTGTGTGGACATAAGCTCCAAGTGCATTAATGGCCAGATTAAGAAAATGTCCTAACACCACTATAATAGTGAAAAATACCGGACCCAAGACCCCGCCGGAAGCCATCGCAGCCATCTGATTAACGACCGTTCCGATTATTCCTGTTGCAAGCCCGAGAGCCAGTAAACGGGAGTAGGATAAGACATCACTAAGGTAACCCGATAGCCCATATAATGCATACAGACCTTTCAAAATACGTTTAAACCAGTTTTTGGACTCTCTGCCGTTTGTAAGTACTATCCCTGCTGCCGATACCAAAAAGGCTATCTTGGCTGCATCAATTAATACATCAGGTATATTTGGATTAACACCTAATATATTTGTAATCATTTTCATTGACAGCAATAATACCACACTGCTTATGAGAAGAATATACCAAAGCAAAACATCATAGATAATACCCATATAATCTCTCTGCTTTGCCATCTGATACCCCTTCATAGCCAGACCGGTTAACAGATGTACTATACCGATAGCCATTGAAAATGTCAGCATAAGCATAGGCTTTTCCACCGGGTAGAACCATAATGGCGGAATAATAGGTAAGTCAGTTACACCAAAAAATGTTTTTGCCACTACATCAAATATATCGCCAAAATAACTGCTGAACATAATGCCCCAGAATATTGTAGCTATGCCGCAGTACATATACATCTTCAGTGTATTTTTCATGGATCTTTCCATTGTGTCTCTGAATTTATACAAACCTAAAGCACATGCAAGTGCTATTAATAAACCATAACCTGCATCGGACAGCATCAGTCCGAACAGTGCATAATAAAATATGGACATTGCCGCCGTCGGATCGACCTCACCCTTGCCCGGAGGGCTGTAGGAATTTACTATACCCTCTAGAGGCTCGCTGAATCCGTTATTCTTATACAATACCGGTACGTCATCCTTCTTCCTGGGCTCTTCCAGCTCTACAACCGACTCAAATTTTGTTGTAAGCTCCTCCTTAAGGGCATTACTGTCCTTTTTAGGAATAAAACCGGTGATTATAAATACATTCTTGGATTGAAGCAGTGTTTCCAGTACCTCATATTTCTCCAACCTCATGGTATCATAATCATATAGAAACTTAAGATCATTCCGAATCTCATCATAGGATTCCATCTCGGCAATTGAGGCATCAATATTTTTCTTCACCTCATCTATCTGCTGCATGATCGACTTGAGCTGTTCAGCAGGCGGTATATCAATTGATACAGACGGATGTGAAAAGTCCATACCTCTGAGAATTTCGTATACCTTATCTTTATTATTATTTAGACACAATACGAATATACAGGTCTGCTCCTTTGATGAGCTGATAATATTCACATCAAGCGGCATGTACTGTGCCAGTCTTTCATATATTTCTTCCAGTGTCCAAGGTTTTGGCAGCGTTCCGATAAACCCGGCAGTATACTTGGTTCCCTTAAAGCTTAAAGGTATATCTAGATTTACCCACGGTGAGATGATCTCTATCTGTGTCTGAAGCCTTAATACCTCGGCTTTGCCCTCAGCAATAATCTTCGACAGCTCAATAATTCTTTTTGCAATGTCAACTGTGGGCTTGTATTTCTCCCTAAATGAATCATATACCTCTACGGGCAACTCCTTTCTGCCCTGCAAAGCTGAAAGTAAAGAACTGTCTTCCTTCACATAGCTGTTAAGAATATTCAAGCTATCCTCAGCTATAGATATGTTTCTTTCCAAGCTTTGTTTTACGACAGAGAAATCAGATTTACTGAAAACCTTATCCTCTTTCAGCATACTCCTAACTTCTACAACACCACGCCGCTGTAAAAGCTCAAGAATCTGCTTCCTGTCTTTTTTTAAAGCATAGATGTAAATACGCTGCATTTGCAGCAATGCCATTATAAATACACCTCCTTTGCCTCATATAAAGAAAAAAACTCATGTCATACGACATTGGAGATAACCAGGTTAATTGCTTCTTCTTCCTTGGTTTTCGCCATTTCTAAAAGCTGCTGTACTTCCTTCTTAGCTTCCTTCTCAGCCTCCTCCAATATGAGTTTGCTGCGACGTGCAGCTTCCTTAATATCATTATCCGCTTTTTTTTGTGCTTCATCCACCAAAGAAGCTAATAATTCATCAGCCTTTTTTCTTGCTTCAGATATGACAGCTTCTTTTTTTTCAAGAGCTTCTTTAACAAGCTTCTCTGCAGATGCTTCAGCTTTGCGGACAGCTTGTACTGTTTCTTTTGCCATCTACCCACCTCGCTAAATGTTATTAAGACAAAATAAACGCTCTAACTATTATATCCCATTTTTTTTTATTATTCAACCTATTCCGGCTTAAATATTTTCCATATTAAGCCAAAAAAGCTATTCATGAAAATACATGAACAGCTTCTTTAAGTAGTATGTGCAACATTCAGCGGCCATTCAACAAACTCTCCCCAAGTTTTTGAGGGCAGCGGAAATTGCTAGGAGGAAAAATATAGATACCCGTCATTTCATGCATTGAAAAATATTAATATGATAAAACTCCCCTACAATGTTTTACATATATTTGTTTCATAAAATGACCGGAAAATCTCTAAGCTTATAACTCCTTTACGGTTTCACCGGGTAGAAGTCTCCCCTCTACAACGATCTTCTCAATTATACTAGCTTTAGGGATAACAATTGCATCAATCAACTTCTGTGCAGCATATTTGCCTAACGCCTTCGTATCCTGCATATATGTAGTCAGTTTGGGATCAAGAACCTGCGAAAGCAGCACTCCGTCATAGCCGACAATTGATATATCATCCGGAATAACCAATCCAAATTCTCTAATAGCATTAATTCCTCCTATACAGGAAAAATCATCAGGGAAAATAATACATGTCGGCCGGTTCTTCAGTGACAATAATTCCTTTGTAAGCCTATATGTCGTGTCTACCTCATGATATACACCTTCTTTAACATAATCATCGGGTATATCAATATTGAGTTCATTAAGTGTTCTATAAAAGCTTCCCACACGGTTTTGTGTAACGGATGAATCGGCTCCGTGGATATATGCAATCTTTCTGTGTCCCATCTTGTGTATATATTGTATTAATTCTCTCATGCCCTTCACATTGTCGGATACTATAGCAGTCCGGTTATCAAAGACATGGTCTATGGTAACAACAGGCAAGTCACTGTTAATAAGCTCAAGCACATCGGGATCCGTAAAATCTATACAGGCAATAACTACACCGTCAACTCCCCTGTATTTACTATGCTCATAATAGGACATCTTTCTAAGTCCCATATGCTTATTAATAAATGTTATATCATATCCTTGACTTTCAGCTTCTACCTTAAAGCTGTCAAGAACATTGGCAAAATATTCATGAGTCAGTCCGCTTTGAGCCTCATCAACAAAAAGAACTCCAATATTGTAAGTTCTGTTGGTTTTTAAAGCTCTGGCAAATGAATTCGGGTAATACCCCATCTCTTTAGCAACCTTTAATATATAATTTTTAGTGGCTTCGGAAATGTCACTGTGATTATTCAAAGCCTTACTTACAGTGGCAACCGATACACCACACCTGATTGATATGTCTTTAATAGAAACCATTTGTATCTCCTACTTGTTTTATATATTCCGTATATTACTTAATCGATTTCTGTAAACCCGTTTGTGCATTTTATACATAATAACATACAATTTTTACATTTTTTAAAGATTATTAACTAATTGTCTATTCTAATATATATATATTAACTCTTTTTTTATCTATATGCAAGTATTATTTTATAATTTTTGCTTAATCGTTTTCGGAATTATAATAAATAATGAAATTTATATAAATGAATAATAAATATTTGTTTTTGACATAATAATGTTCAGATACGGATAAGTGCTCATCCGCATCGCGTGTGACAAGGTCTAAAGGGTACGTCCGTATCTGATAATAGAGAGAAATGTTTGTAATTTAGTCTCAAAAATTACAGACGATGGTTTAGCTTAGAACATGAGGTGGTTGCATTGGACAATATGTTCTTGTGATGCTCATAATCGAAGTTATACCGATTACAACTGAATATTGAGACACAAAGATGACAGAAAACAGGGATAATATTATCTCTGCTTCTGTCATTAATGAGTATATGATTTCCATACCATTTTTAATTACATATATGACAAATCATATTACATGTACTGTTTATTATGGACTACTTTGCACATTCACGCAGATCATACCCCGAAGGAGTCTGGAAGATTCTTAATCCAAATTCTTTTGCTGCTGCATATATATGATCGAATATATCCGATTGCACTTTCTCGTAATTAACCCATGCAGTATCCTTTGTAAATGCATAGATTTCCATTGGAATACCGGATTCGCCCGGAGCAAGCTGACGAACCATTCTGATCATATTCTGATTAATTCCGGGATGGTTGCTTATATAGCTTTGCAGATAAGCACGAAACGTTCCCAGATTAGTCATTCGCCTTCCGTTAATGATTTGCCCCGTATCAATATTGTTCTGTGAATTGTACTCTTCCAGCTCTTTTTCTTTATCAATAATATAATCCTTCAGATAATGTATTTTCTTAAACTCTTCAATCATATCCNTNGTNCAAAAATCTACNGNATTGACATCTATATAGATTGCTCTTTTTATTCTCCTGCCGCCGGATTGAAACATACCTCGCCAGTTCTTAAACGAATCTGAAACAAGTGCATATGCCGGTATGGTTACATAGGTTTTATCCCAGTTTTGAACCTTTACTGTATTTAAGGTTATATCTACGACATCGCCGTCCGCACCGTATTTTGGCATTTCAATCCAATCACCGATTCTAAGCATATCATTGGATGTAAGCATTATTCCTGCTATAAAACCAAGTATTGAATCCTTGAATACAAAGGAAAATACCGCAGCCAATGCTCCGATACTGCTCAGAAGTATCAATGGGCTTTGCCCAAGCAGCGTAGCAATTATGACGATACCGATTACTAAGAATGCAATAATCTTAACTACCTGCAGAAGTCCTTTTATCGGTCTTACCTTTGAAATCGGCTTCTTGCGGTATATATCGTCAATCGAATTAAGCAGGGAGCTTACCACAAACATCAACACGATCATGACATAGACCGAGGATAAGCGTTGTATGAATCTTGCCAAATCAGGATTCTCATATATATTGACTAGGCTGTAGAATAAAATTCCGGGTACTATAAGAATTGCTCTGTGAATAAGCTTTTGCTCTAAGAAAACATCATCCCATTCAAGCTTATTTCTTTTTATTATTTTCGTTACAATGCGAAGCACTATCTTCTTCAGTATCAGATGAACAATAATACAGATTACTAATATTGCAAGAGTGATAGCAATGTCTGCTAATAATCCTGCAATTTTATTCTCCGCACCCTTATTTGTAAAATAATTAATTAACAGCTCTTTCATACCGCATAGCCTCCCTTAATATTATTCACAAAGGAATTTTATTCATGCAGGCTGATATCTCCTCTTATAATAGCGGTATTCAGACAATATACCTTCATATATCGATACAAGATAAGGATTAACTCTGATATCTCTTGGCTTCACAAGAGCATAATTCTTATTAAAAATTCTGATACCGCTTCGCTCAAGCACATAGGCAACAAACTGGGAACAAAAATACCTTTGCTTTGACCGTATCGGAATATTAAAAGCAGCTCCGATCAGTCCAAGGTAATTATAAGAATATGCCTTTTTATTTTTATTGAATATGTCCACTGTTTTTCTGAGGTTAGTATATTGATCCTTAGTTATGTATAGGCGATAGATACTGCACTTAGTAGATCTGAATCTTCCAAACACACCCTGATCAATATACTCCCTTATAAAGCCTGCATTAAATGGATTATATTTTCCCCGTCTTGCAAAGCTGTACATTTCGTCCAAATCCTCGTCAAATGCTATCGAAGCATGAGCATAAGGCTCATTGGTATATAACCGAATCGCTCTGGCAGGATAGGTTTTGGTCTGTGTTAATACGATGTATATAGCTTTAATATTANCATCTTTCATCNTATAGTNTATCATAATATACCTGCTTTTATAATGTTTTAATTTTGTT
>JGI24709J26583_10004355_pt1 | contig 10735 bp, 6 predicted proteins | sample BioPla2DNA1_FD_26583 | JGI IMG/M metagenome (IMG submission 26583) | reverse complement strand
ATGAAAAGGTAGTAATCATCCTCGTATATCAGAACGATAGGCTCACCGGCACGGCGTGCACGGTTAGTCCCGAAGTTTAGCGTCAGCGGGTTAGTGAATGTTTGTGGACTGTCTGTGATTTGGACTGTGAATTCTGTTTTCGATTGTTCTGCTTCTTTTGCCTGAGGGGAACAGGAACCGATGGAAACCCAGATTGCCGCTGCCATTAGCCCTACTGTCAAAGTTGTGAATAGATTTTTTAGCATGGTGCTCATTTTGAATAATTGATGAAAATGAAAAGGATAATAAAAATACTAATCTACAGGATTTAAGAAATTACCTTGATCATTAGCGAACAAGCTTTATCAGGATTCTATTATGGTGATTAACTATTGTTAATTAATGATCCTGTTCTAAAAGTGTGAATATCATTTTATTGAACATCCAACAGGCTTATCAAAACTGAGTATCTATATCGATTGTTTTAAAAATGATATTCACACATCTTAAAGTTTTATTTTTTCACTTGTGGACCTTTATCACTCATAGTGAAAATCGTGAAACTATTTTCTCCAACTTTCAAATCAGCAAAAGGACCTACTCCTGGATTAACATTATTTCTGGGCTTATTTAAAATATCCATATCCAATGAAATTGGGCTACCGTCATTATTTTCCATTTTCAACTTTGTAAGTTCATACATGCCTAAGTAATCAGTAGTAATAAGTGGACAGTTGATTTTAAACGCATCTTCACTCATTAAAAGGGTAATAGTTACATTCCCATCTTCATCCTTGATTGAAATCTCAGGATCAAAAGAAGAGACGATTGAGTTCACATCAAATCGACTATGTTTTTGTGCACCCTTTAAATAAAGATTATAATCTGCCGCACATCCATAATTTGTTACCAATGGATCTACCCCTAATTTAATTGCTGGTGGTCTCGGTGTAGCAGAGGGTGTTCTACCTATATCTGCATTTCCGGGTTGTTCGATTGTAAGGGAATCCAAGCCCTTGCTAACAAAAATGTTATTATACCATCTTTCATCTCGGACAAAACATAATTCACTCACTACCCTTTCTCTTGTATGGGGTTTATAATAAGCCGATCTGCGATATGGATCATGAGTGTAATGAAGGCCCTTAAGTATTAATAAGTTATTAGCTATGGTGGTTGCACTAGAAGCCCTATTCGCATAGTCACCCGTAAGTATATTATTATCTATTAAAATAGGACCGTGATTCATTTCACCGTATACCTGCACTCCAAAATAGTTACGTGTTACTCTAATATTCTGATTACCTGAATCGATCCAAAGTCCCATTACCTTGTTAGAATTTCCGATATGATTGTTTTCGATAACTAAATCGACAGCATTATGGAATTTTATTGCAGCTGGTTCACTTCCCCAAAATTCATTTCTATATGACGTTTCTCCAATATAGTTGCCCACAATGTAAGTTCCAGAATTATATCCATTACCCACGATAGCAGATTGCCCACAGCGTCTGAAAATATTATTCCTAATAATATGATGACCTATTTGAGTTATATCTGTTGAGAATAACGACCTTGCTGGTGCTGCTCCACTTGTTGTTCCTGCTGTCGTAGCTTGACCTGCCCCTCTTGCTGGTCCGAATGATCTTGATTTAGGAACTCCCATTGAAAAACCATTGGTCTTGGCGTTGATGATTTCACAGTTTTCAACAATCCAATGATGACCTCCGTTGGTACCAATAGCAGCACTCTGATAGCTCGTTGGAGGTGCCCACGCACTCGCTGAATGCATGATCGTAAAGCCACTAATAGTTATGTAGTTGACATCTTGATTGCTAGGATAAATTATGTTTTCTCTGTAATTTATCTCAACAAGTTCTTTATTTGGGTTTGCATCTCCAAAATTAGCCCAAATACGGGTGACAGAGGCAACGCTGTCAACTTCACAGTACCATGAATTTATTTCACTGAAAACCTCCTCTTTTGTCTGTTTTTCGTAGAATGCTTCACCGTTCAGGTAAACATCGCCACAGTGAGTCCAATTCCCACCCTTTAACCAGTTTTCGCTCACCCATCCAAGTGTTTTTTCATATGGATTATAATCTTTAAAAGATGAATTTGAGAGTTGAACCTTCCAAGTATTACCAGAATCTTTAACCCATTTTTTTATTTGTTCAGATCCCTTGATTGATACACTCTCTCCTGGGGCAGCTCTGTATACTATTCTATCTTCCTCTGAGTTGCCTCCACGTAAAGGGTCTACATATTCCCTGTAAATACCAGCACGTACAGTAATTGTATCACCTGGTTTTGCAACTTTGGCAGCAGCTGAAATGGTCAAAAAAGGTGATCTTGCACTCCCCGAATTAGAATCCTTACCTTTTTTAGAGACAAAATATTCGGTAGCAGAAGAATTAAGTGAAAATAATGTAAGCATTATTAACACCAATAAGTTATATTTTTTCATTGCTAAAAAATTTATACGTAAATAAAATTTGGAACTATAGGATAGGCCTAAATACCTATCCCATACAACAAGAACAATAAAATCACAGTTAATAAACAGAATTTAACGTAAGTAAAAACTAATTACCCTTTAATTGAGAGCGATTGGTATTTTGACATATGGAGCATAATTTGCCCTTACGGTTCCTACTCCACTCTGACTTGCATTTACTCCAACCCTGAAGTAGTAGTTTCTATTGATAGCAAATGCTGCAGCTTTATTTGCAGCCAAATCAATGGATAACGTGTAGGTTGTGTTTGGGTCGATTGTTGCAACTGGTTTATAGCTTATTGTAGGGGTTCCGTTGCCCTTAGAAACGGTTAACTTTACATATTCACCTACAAATTTATCAGTAAAAACATATAGGGTTATTTTTGAAAGTTTTACTGTAGGCCTTCCAGCTTCGAGATTAAAAGATGCTTTTACTAAGTCACCTTCCTTAACAATCTTACAATTTTTCACACGAATGTATGGACAAACAAAGAAATCTAGTTTGTTTTCACCTGATTTAAAAGTAACTTCATCAATGCTGTACGGGAAGAAATTACAATCGGTGAACTCAATCTTATATGTGTTTGGAAATACAAGATTGTTGCGATATTCTCCATTTTGCATTATTTTCCAATTCCTTAAAACAGGGTTATCGTAACCGCCAAGTTCATATGTTCCAATAACGGAGCCGTTATTTAAATCTTGTTCGACAAGATCTCCTCCTAAACTATCCCTTATTGCTCCAAAAACCTGTGCATCCGGTTCGGGGAAATTGTCAACTTTGAATAGTTCGCAAGAAGTCATTCCAAAAACTAAACTTGCTATGAATAAAGTAAAATAGAATTTATTTTTTTTCATAAGACCATATATGTTACAGTTTAATATCCAGGATTTTGAATTAGATTATTAGTAGCAATACCAGGTATACTCAAATAATAACTGATTGGATTAAAAGTACGTCCTCCTCTGTCAACATCAAAGTAAGTATATGCCCTTATAAACAGATACTTTGGTGGATTCTGACGTAAATCTAACACGGGAATTAAAATTTTCCTACTCGTTGCATTAAATACTGTATGATACTCTCTTCGACGAACTAGGTCCCAATAACGATGCCCTTCAAATGCCAACTCTACTTGTCGTTCTTTCAGTATATTATCCAATGTAGCCTGTATCTCATCTGTATGTCCGGCCCTTTTACGAAGCGCATTCAGGTAAGTCTTAGCTAATGATGCATCACCTTGTCCACTTTCAATGGCAGCTTCGGCATAATTGAGATAAATCTCAGCCAATCGAAAATCAATCCAAGGCTGTGTAGAACTCCAATAATTAGAACTAACTGTTTTTGCTTCTTGCAAAAACTTTTTTAAACAAAAACCAGTGATGGAATAATTTTCGTCTTCCTTACCTAAATTTCCAAAAGCTGAATATCCGGCAGGACTATTTGAACCGTAGGCATAATATGTTTTTCCATCTAATCCTTGTGCTGAACTAGTCGTAAACATTAATGTAGAACCAGTTGTGGTAATTAGTCCACCTTGCATATTCATTTGTGTATTCTTAAAAACAGAGCCAGGTACAATGACACTGCCATGCAGGCGGGCATCTTTATCCGCAAAAATATCATACTGGTTATCATAATAGATATAAGGTTTAGATACATCAAATGTTGCCGGACTGGCAGTAAAATCATCTTCCACTCCATCAGCACGCGTTTTTAGCGGGGCGCTCATCCCACTGCCATCATCAGTATAATCTTCAAAGAGATCTACTAAATCTAAGGTAACACCAAATCTTCCAACCATATATAGACTCCCAATTTTGGTTTGCTGAGGGAGGAACCATAAATCGGTACAGTGACCTTGTTGTGATGTACTTGAGCCATCGATATAGCATTTTTTGAAAATGACCTCTACATCTGCTGCGCTTGGATCTTCGAAAATAGTTTGGAAGTTTTTAGCAGCTTCTGCAGCGGTCGCTGGGTTAGGCTTATAGAGCTGTTTGCCAGAATTATCAATAATCGCTTTTGATGCTTCGATACATTGCAAGTAGTAGTTATTTGCGTCAGCTATAGTCATACCGCCAACTAGCTTAGCATCAACAGCCTCACCTGTAAGCGGGGCTGAATTCCAATATTTAGCCACAGAAGCGGCATGAAGAGCTGCTCTCGATTTTAAAGCATAAGCCGCCCATTTTGTTGCCCTTAATGCGCCATCTGCTGCACGAGTAGTCTCAGGTAGATTTGCTATAGCTAAGTCACATTCATTTAGTACAAAATCCCAAGTTTCTTTTTCAGTAGAACGAGGAACATATAAATCAGAATTATCATCGGTTGTGCTCATTTTTTGCACCTCTTTAATTAAAGGGACACCTCCGTACCTCCTGGCCAATGCTAAATACATATAAGCACGGACAAAGTGACCTTCGCTTTCGAGTCGTTTTCTGTCAGCCTCTTCAATATTGTCGAGAGCTGCTAAGGTGGCAAAAAATTGATTTACTTGTCTTATTCCACTATAATCCCAATAGCCGGTAACAGGTACGCCAGGCTGAGTTCCTCCGTGAGAGTTGATGACAGCATGATCAGTCTGACCAGATATTGACCAACCTCCATCTGAGTTTGCCCCTCCCCCATCCATATGAAAATTATAACCAACTCGGGGTTCAAAGTTGAAATCTTCCATTGGCATTTTATTATAGATAGTTGCCAAAACAGTTTTTACACCTGCAACATCAGAAAACAACTGTGCCCCCGACACCCTGTCTAACGGTTCAATTTCCAGAAAATCTTTGCACGTTGTTAAAAACAGTACAATGATAGTAGCTGATATACATAATATTGTTTTTTTCATCTTTTAACTGTTTAAAATTTAATTTCCACGCCGATGTTAAACGATCTCATCAAGGGATAAGTTAAGTCCACTGTATAAGTTCCACTATTATCCGACTCATTTCTTTCTGGATCCAAACCGCGAACATCTTCCTGACAAAAAGTAAATAAATTAAAGCAATTCAAATATGTCCTCAAACTATTAAGTCCAATTTTTTTCGTGACATTAACGGGAATAGTATAACCTAATTCAAGGGATTTAACTCTTAAATAAGTTGCATCCATGCGCCACCGATCTGAGGAAAGACTGGTCATATTGCCCCTGGAAACAGCAGTGAGAGCCTCCCATTTACCTGGTATCCATTTTGTTGCAGGGTCGAAAGGATCAGCATCCGGATCTTCTGTTCTCCACCTGTCCAAATATTTTGACCAGAACACTGGGAACCTGGTGCCATATCCCCAGTTGTCATTTCTAGCAACCCAAACAGTAAAGAAAGACGCCCCCTGTAGTCCTAAAACAACATCGAAATTCTTATAGGAAAGACTTATGTTTGAACCAAACTGTAAAGGAGGATTTTGGCCTGTACCTGTCCAACCGATAGGTAATTGGTCGTTACTATCAATTACTCCATCGCCATTTACATCAACGACCACAAACATACCTGGTAAACGATAGGAGTTGCCATTAGTTCCACCATATAGAGGAGCATTTTCTTCATACTGAGTGATATCTGTATATTGTCCATCTTCCTTATACATCCAACTTCTACCCTGAATACGACCGTCTCCGTCACTACCAGACTTCCATCTATCCCAGGTACTTCTATAGGGGGACTGTTCAACGTGAAGACGATAATTACGAGACAAGGTCATTAGTGCATTTATAGAATATCGAAAATCACCCTTAGTGTCTCTGTGGGAAATCATCAGGTCGAAACCTTTTATTTCGCTACTATTAAGGTTCTCCTGAGGGAATGATGCTCCGAATGTATTCGGAACAGAACTTACCCGAGTTGCCAATAAGCCATCGCTTCTCCTTTTAAACAAATCGCCTGAAAAGCCAAGTTTTCCATTCCACAAGTCTAAATCAACTCCAAGGTTGCTAGTAGTGCTTACCCATGATAAGTTCTCGTTTACTAGTCCGGGGGCAATCATACCTAGGGTCAAAGAGTTTTCATTCAGAACGTATCCATCTCTAACATTGCCAAAGGTATATCCTTCATAGTATTGGAACGGTGCTCCTGCATCCTGTCCCATTTTACCCCATGAACCTCTTAGTTTCAAGTCAGAGACAAACGGGAGATTATTTTCGATAAACGGTTCTCTGCTTAGGCGCCATCCGACTGAAAAAGCTGGGAAAAAGGCCCATCTTTGGGAAGGGGCATAACGGTATGAGCCATCATTTCTGAAGCTGAATTCAAATAAATATTTGCTATCATAGTCGTAGTTAAACCTACCTAAGTAAGATATATATGCTTCTTCGACACGATTTCCTGTAGTCGACTGGTTGGTTAAACTACCTTGATCTATAATATCATGTGTATATACATCGTCATATTGTACCCTACCATTTAATCTATTAGTATTGATTTTTCTAATATCATTTACCAAAGTTGCATTGATATTATGAAGTTGTCCAATTTTGGTTTTGTAGGATATTTTGCTTTGTAGGTTTTGACGGTTATAAAGAACAAGTGTATTTCTGAAAGTTGTTAAACTAGGTGAGTTAGGTGCATCTGTGTAGTAATCATATAATTGAGGAGATTTGTCCAAATACCTGTTATCATTCTGATGCCCGTCATAACCCGCTAATACCCCCAATGATAATCCTTTGACAAAGGGAAGTTGATATTCTACATCTATAGTTGACTGATACTGAAAACCAATAGTTTTATCATATCCAGCTGTTTTCTCATCCATTTCAGCCCATGCATTGCTATTCATAGGTGGAACATTGGTGAGATGGTTTGGATTGTTAATGGTGTATGGACCATATCCTCGATCGGAAACAATAATACGTTTAAAAAGATAATAATATGCAATAGGTGGATGTTTACGGTCATCCAACCTTCCAGAAAAAGAGATCTTTGCTGTTAATCCTTCAAAAGGCTTAATTGTTAAGTTCGTCCGCAAATTGTATTTATTATATGTCTCAAGATCAGTAATCCTCAAAATACCGACATCATTCATATAACCAAAGCTCGCGTAAAACGAAATATTGTCATTACCACCTTCTGCCGAGAAGTTGTGTTGCTGAGTGTGTGCAAAATCTCTAAGACACTCGTTGTACCAGTTATAATCCGTATAACCTGGTTCTGTACCCAGCCTCCATTTCTCAAGATCTTCAGCACTAGTAGCTAGAGGAAGCTTAGAATTTCTAAGCATCTCATTATTCATAAGTCTTAGATGGTAAGCATCTACACTTTTTTGTAGATTACGAGTGGTAGGTTCTTTAAGAGAAACCATTCCGGAATATGAGAATACGGTTTTACCTTTAGAGCCTGATTTAGTCGTTACAATAATAACACCATTAGCTGCATTCATACCATAAATAGCAGCCGATGCGTCCTTTAATACTGAAATACTTTCAATATCAACTGGATTAAGTTTTTCAAAGTCCGACATTCCATCTCGAACTACGCCATCAATAACCAGCAATGGAGTTCCAAAGCCCCTTATATTGATCATACTATCAAATTGCCCCGGCTCACCTGTTTTCTGACGAATGAGTACACCAGCAACCTTGCCTTGTAAGGAACTTGCAACACTTGGACTCTTCGTGGCTCGAATTTGGTCAGATCGAATCTGAGATATCGAACCAGTCAAGGTCTCTTTTCTCTGCGTTCCGTACCCAACGGCAACAATCTCTTCGAGTCCAATTGCTTCTTCTTGTAAAGTAACATTAATACTAGTTTGGTTCCCCACGACAATTTCTTGAGTTTGCATCCCAACAAATGAAAATACAAGCGTTGTAGACGGTTGTACATTAGACAAATCGTAGTTCCCGTTACTTCCGGTAATGGTGCCGGTGTTTGTCCCTTTAACCACTATGGTTACTCCCGGCAATGGCATCCCGGTTTGGTCAGTTACAGTTCCGGTTATTGTCTTGCCTTGTTGTTGTGCAACACTTGTAGAAGGAGTTTCTGTTATTTCCAGGGATTGTACAATTGTTGAAAGGATTATGTGATTCCCTTCCATGGAGTAACTCACACCTCTATCGTTTAAAAGTGAGGCGAGAACATTGGAAACAGTTTGCTGCTTAGCCCTGATTGATACCTTTTCATTGACATTCACTTCGTTATTGTAAATGAATAGATAATCGGTTTGGCTTTCAATTTCGGTTAGTACTTCTCGAAGGGTTACATTGCGTTTATTGATTGTTACTCTGGCATTTTGTGTATAGCTCATTTCGGCCATGGAGCAAAAGACACAGGTGAATAGTAGAACAAACGCTATTCGCATAATCAATAAAAAATGTTTAATGGGTTCTTTTTCTGTTAAATGATTACCCAATAATAAGTTTTCTTCATACATTTGCATTCGTTTTTAGTTGATACATTGATTTTTCTTGGTTGTGTTGACTAAAGCGCATAATCGGTGAGCGTTGCAGCGCTTGCCGATTTTTGTTTTTCCGATTGTTTTTCTGTTTTTATTCCATAGGCAGTGTGTTTTAATATCTAATGGATATAAATAGTTTCTGTTTCATCGTTTCTTTCATAAGTAAAGTGGATGCTTCGTTGCAATACCCGCAGGGCATGATCTACTCCATCCGAATACCTGAATTTTCCGGTATAGGTATGCTGGGGTAATATTTCCAAATCGATCTGGATATTTACATTGAAGTATTTTTCAAGTGATATGAGAATATCTTCCAGGTACTTGTTTTCAAAGGCAATTAATCCATTCCTCCAAAGATATTTATCGGTATTATCTATTCTCGAAACAACTATTTTACTGTTGCATATAATTCCTTTTTCATTGGGATTTAATGATGTGAGCTTTGTCCCGTTTTTATATATTTCAACTCCTCCCTCGAAAAGACTGGCTTCAAAGGTGTTGAATTTTGAATAAGCTTCCACGTTAAAACTGGTTCCTGTTACTAAGACATCCCCCTGAGTAGTTTTCACAATAAACGGTTTCTTTTCGTTCTTGCTTACATCAAAATAAGCTTCGCCGTCTAAATAAACTGTTCGATTCTTTTTAGAGAACTCAGAGGGATACCGAAAAGTGGTATTGGCATTTAACCAAACATCTGAATTATCGGCCAATATAAGATTAATCCGTTGTCCTGGGGGAACAAGTATTGTATTATATTGTTCTTCTGAATTATTAGCGTTTAAAAAGTATAATCCGCATAATACAAGAAGTAGAGCAACAGCTGCAACCGTACTTATTAGCCAAGGTGAAAATTTGACTTTTCTTTTTTGTTTTGTTTGATGAGGGTTTAATAACAATACATCAAACATTTTTCGTTCCTGGAAAAATAGGCGATGATTTTCTTCCGAGGCGTCCAACCACGATTTTATTCGTTTTTCTTCACTAACAGAAGCACTTCCCTCGAAAAAACGATATAACATTTCTTTATCCATACGATAATTGCTTTATCCCGTATTTGTAAAACAGTTTTAAAGCAAATTACCCTAAAGAAAAATACCTTTTTAATAAAAATAAAGTAAAAGCGGCAAAAATAGGATGTAATCCTTTAAAGAAAATCGAAGTTTACTCAGGGCTTTGGAAATGTGAAATTCAATGGTTTTAACGCTAAGGTCCATTTGTTCAGCTATATCCTTATACGATAAGCCTTGATAACGGTTCAACAAAAATATTTGACGTGTTTTTTCAGGTAGTTTGTTGAGGGTGGATTCTATGATTTGATGTATTTCATCTGAGAAAATAAAATCAGGATCACACGCCTGTAAGGCATTTATTCGTGTTGATAACACCCACTCCGCGTGATCATTTAGTTTTTTTTCGGCACGTTGGCGTACTTGAACATGCTGCAAATGATTAAGGCATTTGTTTTTAATGACAGTTAGAATGTAGGCTTGAGGTTTTGTATTTGACAAAAGTTGTTCCCGATTTTCCCAAAAAGCAATAAATGCTTCCATTACATAATCCTCAGCTATGTGTTTTTCTTTCACATAGCTTAATGCGAAACGAATAAAACGTTCATGATATTCGTTAAACAAATGATTGAAACTATGTAAATCGGAAAAGGAGGTCATTCCGTCATGTTTTTCGAAACAAATATAGGTAAAAATATAGTTAACTAAAATAATTTTACCGAAATATTGACTTTTAACATCGAGCGGAAGTGAAAATTAATGCTAACAGTCATCATTGTTAATCAGATAATTCCCCACTTAATTCTTCTCAAATAATTTGTAAAATACCTGAGGTAAGAGAAATAAAAGACGTTTTACAGTAAAGAA
>JGI24709J26583_10004353_pt1 | contig 10739 bp, 4 predicted proteins | sample BioPla2DNA1_FD_26583 | JGI IMG/M metagenome (IMG submission 26583) | reverse complement strand
GCGGCAAAAAAGCGAGCTTGTAAGCTCTTTTTGCCGCCTTGCGTCCCCACGGCTTGCGACCGCGGACTTGGAACCGAAGACCGACCCCGAGCGAAGCGAGGGGGCACGCCCTAATTAAAATTAAAATTATTTTGCTAAACTAAAATATAGAAGTCAGGACATTAAAAAATGATGTATTTTTGCTTAAAATTCGGATTTTACAAAATATATCTCATTTGGGCGGTTTTAAAAAGTAATAAATATGCTATTTCATAAATTTCATTTTCAACTAGCTAATAAATTACTTAAAAACAAAGAACAACGTTTTTCTCGTCCGATTATCCGTATTTCTACGATTGGTATAGCTTTGGGCATTATTGTTATGCTGTTTGCGGTGGGCATCACGATGGGGTATAAAGCGGAAATTAGTAAAAAAGTTGTTGAGCTGGGCGCTCATATTCGTATCTCTAATTACGATTTTAACTATTCATACGAGCAGCTGCCTATTGATAAAGAGGAGGTGGAAAAGATTGATTTCGAGGGAATTACGCAAATTGAGAATGTTGCATACTATTGCACAAAAGTTGGTATTATTAAAACCGATTGTGAAGTTGAAGGGGTTGTGCTTAAAGGAGTTGATTCTCTATTTTTTAAATCGGGATTTGTAAAAAATATTATTGAAGGTTCGAAACTTCAATTTTCCGGCGAAAATTATAAAAATCAGGTTGTTATTTCGAAAAAGATAGCAGATAAATTGCAACTTTCCCTTGGCGATAAAGTACGTACCTATTTTGTACAAGATCCGCCGAAATTTAGAAATTTTACAGTTGTCGGCATTTATCGGACAAATTTACCCGATTATGATGAATCTTTTATTTTTGTAAATATTGAGCAAGTGCAAAAGTTGAACGAATGGACGAGTAATCAGATAGGCGGGGTTGATATTTTTCTTTCAAATTTTGAACAAATAGATGAAGTTGTCAATAACCTCAATCAACANCTTGATTATCAGTTAAAAGCCGAAACAATTCAACAGCAATTTCCGCAACTTTTCGAGTGGCTGGCTCTCTTTGACATGAATGTTATCGTTCTGCTCACGATTACCTTTTTTGTTTGCATCATTACCATTTTGTCTACCTTTTTCATTATAATTATTGAACAAATACAGACCATCGGCATTTTCAAAGCAATAGGAATGAAAAATAAAGATATTTCTACTATTTTTATTATTGTTGCGGGGAAGATTATNTTAAAAAGTTTACTAATTGGAAATGCGATTGCTTTACTACTTGCTTTTTTACAACAGAAATTCCACTTAATTNCCTTAGATGTAGATACTTACTATGTTCCTTACGTTCCTATTTCTCTTTCGTTGACAGCTGTTGTGTTGTTGAATCTTTTAGTTTTTATTTTATGTATAGGCGCTTTGCTAATTCCGGGTTGGTTCGTTGCGTCTCGTATCTCACCGGTTAATGCCATACGATTTGAATAAGGGAAGATAGCAGTTCCCTTTAGAGTTTCCCTTAGAATAGATATTCTTCTATTTACTTGCCAAGCTAAATCTTAAAAGGATATATTTTTTTGTATTTTTGTATTTTGTAAAATCTCTTTTATGAATCGTTTTATCGTTTTATTTTTCCTGCTGTTTTTATNTTTTTCCACTTCAGCTCAACGTTTTACAGCCTTTTCAAATGACCCGTCTTTGACCGTTGCCGAGATGAAAGAGTTTGCACAAACCGTTCCAAAGGAGCGAACGAGGGATGCGAACGAATTGGTACGACAATTTGAGCAGTTTTGGAATAGCGAGTACATGGATTATGAACTTCAGCAAAATTTTATTGAGATTTCTAATATGATGTTACGAAAAAGTATGCGGATGTTTCCACATTTCAAGGCATATATCGAAGCATTTGAAACTTTTTCGCAAAGTGCGGTAGCTGAAAATCAAATAGAGTGGCTTAAGATTTTGCAATTCTATGTCAACCGCAATACCACCACATTCCATACGGAAATGGAGAAATTTGTCAATCTTTTTCGAGATGATATGATTTATAAAAGTACTAATTCTCGNTGGTCGTTTATTGGTGAGATTTATCAAATGGGGGTTGCCGAGGAACCNTTTTTCACGTTTACGTTAGTGGATTTAATCGGTAATTCTCGTAAAGATAGTCTTGAGATTTTCGATACGGAAGGCACGTTCTATCCTTATTCTAATCGTTGGGTAGGTAAGGCGGGGGTTGTTTATTGGACCAGAGCCGGGCTTTCGCAAGATGTCCACGCCGTACTTTCGGACTATTCGTTAGATTTAAGAAAACCGCAAGTTAGTGCAGAGAATGTGCAGTTTTACTATCCCGATTACTTTTCTTATCCTTTAGTTGGCAGGCTCGATGAGAAAGCAGGTTTGGAAACAACGGAAGAAAAAGCCAATTATCCTCGTTTTTTGAGTTATGACAAATTGTTGACGATACAAAATATTTATAAGAATGTAGATTATATCGGTGGGTTTGAGTTGCGAGGTGCGTCTATCATGGGAGCTTCCCATTCGGATACGCTAGCGAAAGTTTTTATTACTAAAGATGGGAAACAAGTTATTGCCGTACAAGCCCTGAACTATATGTTTAAGCGAGAGAGCTTATTAGCGAATGATGCTCGGGTCGTGATTTATATTGAAGATGATTCTATTTATCACCCCGCAGCTAATTTCCGTTATAACGAAGATACGCGAGAACTGCTTATTTCAAGAACCAAATACGGTATCGGTCGCAGTCCCTTTTTCGATTCATATCATAAGTTGGATATTTACGCGGAAACTATTTCATGGGTTATAACGGACGAGAAGATTGAAATTAAACCTTTGCCCGGACAAACCAGCGCAAGCTCCGCCATTTTTGAATCGCAAAACTATTTTGAAGATTTGAAAATGAAAAAATTACAAGGATATAACGAAGAAAATCCGCTTTTCTCTATTTGGAAAGTCTTTCGTGCCAACCAATTTGGAAATGTTCCGGTAGAGACTTTTACAAACTATTTCGGTAAAAGCCCCGAAGATGTGAAACGTTTGCTCATTGAATACGCCGCNGAAGGATTTATNGAGTACGACCTTAATCATAATAAAATCGGATACCGNAAAAAAATTGCNCAATATTTGAATAATGACGTTGGGAAAAAAGATTTTGATAATATTATCCTTGAATCNAAACAACATTACGCCTCTCTTGATTTGCTTACCAATGACTTGAAAATATCAGGNTGTGAGTTTTTTATCTTGAGCGACGCTCAAATTGTTAATGTTTATCCGCAAAATGAGAAGGTAACGGTGAAGAAAAATCGTGATATGGAGTTTTCGGGAAGAATTATAGCGGGTCTTTTTGATTTCGTTTCTCACAATTGTAGTTTTAGCTATAATAAGTTTAATCTTACTATGAATGTCATTGACTCTTTGATTATGTACGTAGAAGATAAAACAAAAGCGAAAAACATGTACGGCGATTATAAACTTGTAAAAGTTAGAAGCACGATAGAAGATTTGAGTGGAATTCTCTATATCGATTTGCCTGAAAATAAATCGGGAAGAGTTGATATTAAAGAGTATCCGAAGTTTGAAAGTCGAAAAGGGGGCAAAGTCTATTACGATAGTTATGCCATACTTAAAGGGGCTTATACAAGGGATAGATTCTATTATTTAGTAGATAAATTTACGATTACCAACTTAGACAATTTTGCAACCGATTCCATCGAATATAATGGGAGATTGGTATCCGGCGGGATTTTCCCCGACATTGCAAAGAGTTTAAAAGTACGTCCCGATTTTTCACTTGGGTTTGTTGCTAAAACGCCAAGTAGCGGCTTCCCTGCCTATAATGAAGCTAATTATAAAGGGGAAATAGATTTGAGTAATAAAGGCTTGCGAGGGAAAGGAGAACTAGCCTATCTTACTTCCGTTACCACATCGGATAGTCTTGTATTCTATCTTGANTCCGTTAACGGGAAAGCTAACAATTATATAGTACATGAGCAAGCAGTAGGCACTGAATATCCNCCGGCTTCCGTGAAAGATGCTTATTTGCATTGGCTACCTTATCAGCAGGAAATGTTTGTTCATACAAGAAAAAATCCGATGTCCGTTTTTAAAGAAACAAAGTTGACAGGTTTTTCAAAATTGACGCCCGGCGGGATGTTCGGCGGAGGAAAACTCAGTTTAAGTCGGGCGGATATTACCTCCAAAGAGTTTCTATTTAAACATCACGAATTGCTTTCCGATGCCGCCAATTTACGAATTTACAGTGGCGATAAGAAAGAAATTATCTTTAAAACGGACAACTATCGTTCTCATATAGATTTTAAAACCCGAAAAGGGCATTTTATCTCGAATGGAAAAGTGTCTGAAATGATTTTTGTTAAAAACGAAGTAAGAACGGAAGCCTCCGATATTTATTGGGACCCGATAGATAAAGATATTATCAAAATTAAGTGGGAAGATCCCTATGTAGGAATTGACATTAATAAGACGCCGGCTAAAGAGTTGGTGGACATGACGGCAGACGGCAACGAACTTATTGCGACGAATCCTATTAAAAAAGGACTTAGATTTAATGCGTTAAGTGCCTCTTTCAATTTTTCGGAAAATATTATAAAAACCGAAGGAGTTCGTTTTATCAATGTTGCTGACGCTGCAATCATTCCCTATGACGGAAAAGTGGTGATAAGAGAAAAAATGGATATCGAAACGTTGAATTTTGCACGTTTAGTTGCGGGCAGAACAAATAAATATCATGAACTTTACAATGTTTCCGCTAAGATAATATCAGGACAAGAACTGAGAGGCTCCGGCGATTATGACTATATAGATGAAGATGAATCAATACAGAAAATTCATTTTGATACACTCTGGACTTTCAGACAGACCAAAGGGGTTGCCAAAATACCGATAGAAAATGATTTTAAGTTTAGCCCGCAATTTGGATTCGACGGACGTGCAGAACTAAATAGTGAAAATCGCTTTTTGACGTTTGTCGGAGGCGTTGAATTGATACATGACTGTTATGATAAAAAGCTTACGCGAATGAGGATAAATTCTCAAATTAATCCGCATGATATTTTAATTGAAGTTAGTGAAACTACAAAAGATATGAACGACCGAAAGGTGGTCAATGCGATTGCGTCAACAAACAGAGAAGGACGAATTTATACAAGTTTCGGAACTGCAAAAGACCAATTTAATGATTCAGAGTATATCACCTCCTTCGGATATATTATGTATGATAAAGCAACACAGGAGTTTAGAGCCGCCTCATTAGAGAAGTTGCGAAATCTTGCATTACCCGAAAATATTATTGTGTTAAATAAAGGTAATTGTATCGCCACCGGCAGCGGAAATATTGATATGGGTGCAAAATTAGGACGTGTTGATTTTTTCACGACGGGAACGATTGTCAATTATATGAAAGCCGATTCGGCGGAAATGAACCTGACCACCTCCATCAACTTTTTCTTTAGCGACAAAAGTATGAACCAACTTGCTACAGCACTGACAACCTCTTACTCCTTAGACTTTTTCGATTACTCGAATGATGAGAATTACGAAATGGCGATGATTAATATCCTTGGCGAAGATGAATATTTAAAATATCATAAAGAGGCTATTATGACGGGACAAGTGAAAAAACTACCCAAAAAATTACAAGTTCAATTCCTCTTTTCAAGCATTGATTTTATTTGGGATAAAGAGAATAAAGCCTTTGTTTCTCAAACTTTATTGCCTCTTATTATTTGCGGTAGTAAGGAGATAAATAAGATAGTCCCCGGCAGAATTGTTATTGAAAAACGTGGCTCTCGTAACAAACTCTTTATCTATTTCGAGTTCGATGACCAATTTTATTTCTTCCAGTTTGAGAATAACAGTATGTATGGCTACTCTTCCGACAAAAAATTCATGGATTATATTACAGCTATCGACCCTAAGAAGAGGACTATTCCATCGGGTGATGGGCAGCCGTCATTTACTTATAAATGGGGTAACCGCTCACAGAAAAATAAATTTATCAAGAAATTTTACACCTTTTCCAATAAAGAAGATTAGTAAATTCTATTTTTTTATTTTTATTAGGGCGTGCCCCGTTCGCTGGCGCTCACGGGTCACGCCCTAATTAAAAATAAAAATATTTTTATCATACTGAAAGATATACGGCAAGATATCTTATTATAAAATTAAAATAATTATTAAATTATCTTAAACAATATGTTAATTTACTGAAAATTGTTTTATATTTGTACTCTTTATAATAGAGATAAATATGAAACGTACCATCTACCTGCCATTACTATTTTTACTGCTATTTTGTTGTAAATCTGCGTTTTCGCAAAATGAAAATTTAAGAAATTCCGAAAAACCGATTATTCCTTTCATGAATTATCTACATATAAAAGAAGGTTTTTCTGCTTTATCTTCGTTAGCCTTTGTCAATCATTCCTTTGTCTCTTTATCAGCCGAAAACAGATTTTTGCTCAAGGAGATGATGACTAAAGAGATTACCTCCACTTTTATCTTTAAAGGGAATGTTTTTAAAATTTCCACCTCTCATTTCGGTTATTCAAAGTTTGGAGAATTAACCACCCGGCTTGGTTATGCAAAATTGTTCGGCAATAGATTTTCTACCGCAGTGCAGTTTTATCATATTTTTGAGCATGCTTTTCAGTATGAAAACGAACACTCTTTTTCTTTTGATATTTCGTTTAGTTTAAAAATAAATCAAAAAACTTATATCACTGTTTTAATTCTTAATCCCGTGAAAATACGCCGAGGTTTATCTAAACAGTCTCCTATTTTGCCGATGTTGCTACGCGCCAACATTGCTTATTTAATGAATAAAAACTTATTATTTTACGGCAGTGTTGAGAAAGAGATGAATAGTTGTTTAAGAGGTGAATTGGGAGTTGGGTTATCAATTTTTAAAACAAGCGGCATTTGCGGTTGTTCTCTATTTACCTTCTTCCGAAATTTCTGCAATTTTCAGACTCTCTTTTACAAAAATAAACCTTGAAATTGCAAATTCCTATAATTTTAAAACNGGATTTTCTCCTTCCTTATCTCTTATCATTCCCTTCATCTTATGAAACAGACTCTATTACTTNTTTTACTCTCGCCGTTTTTACTTTTTTCTCAAATTGATTCCACAAAAATAAAAATTGAATTAATTGAAGACAATATCCATGATATGATGGAAAATCACATAGAGAATATGGACGAAGAGGTCGAAGATTTGGAGGAGGTTATTGATTTAATATNTTCTATCGAACAAAAAATAAATATTAATGATGTTTCACCNGAAATGGCTTTTACATTATTAAAGTTAACGGAATATCAATATTATCAATTACTTCTCTATCTTGAAAAATATGGGGAGTTGGTCTCCGTAAATGAATTATTTGCTATAGAAGGTTGGGGCAGTGAGGATGTAGCAAGAATTTTACCATTTATCACGGTAGAAAATGCTAAAAATAGACGATTAAAGTTTGTAGATTGGTTTAAGTTCACACAACATCGCTTACTACTTCGCTATGGGCAAATAGTTGAAAAACGTTCCGGGTATGAGAGAAATAGAAAAAACGGTTATTTGGGCGACCCTACTCATCTGCTTTTTCGTTATCAAGTTTCAAATCCTAATTTTTCTCTGGGGATTTCAGCGGAGAAAGATAGTGGTGAAGAGTTCTTTAGAAAAAGTCAAAAAAGAGGATTTGATTTTTACAGTTTTCACTTCTCCATTAAAAAATTATGGATTTGTAAAAATATTACTTTCGGTGATTATAGGCTCAACTTTGGGCAAGGGTTAGTATTAGGGAATAGTTTTGCAGGCGGGAAAGGGGGAAGTGTCGGCGGCATAAGGCGATTTTCAGTAGGAGTTCGTCCGGTTACCCTCTTAAATGAATCACGATTTTTTCGTGGTTTTGCTACTGAAATAGGAAATACAAAAGTTAAAGGTACAATTTTTTATGGTCATCGATTTTATGACGGGAAGATTGTTGAAACGAATAACCGAAAATTTTATTCCGGTAGCTTAACGGTGAATGGATATCATCGAACTGAAAAGGAGATTCAGAAAAGAGAGACACTTTTTAGTAGGAATTTAGGTTTTAATTTCCAATGGAACAGAACGAACAGTCGCTTCGGCATGTCGGCAATCTATACTCATTTCAATTATCCGATACTTTTACAGGCTACGCCCTCAAAAAAATATTCTTTTTCAGGAAGTAATCATTTTACCGTAGGCATTGACCACCAAATTATTTGGAAAAAGAGCATTCTTTTTGGCGAGATTGCGCTAAGTCGCGGTTTTCATCTTGCGTGGATAGAAGGAGTTATCGTTGAACTCGACCCACGCTGTAAATTCGGAGCCGTTTTCCGCTATTACGATAGACAATATGTAGCATTAGAAGGTATCTCTTTTGGCGTTAACAAGCCTAATCAAAACGAAGCAGGACTATTTCTGACAGCTGAATTTTTAATAGGAAAAAGGAGCGAGTTGTTATTGCATTATGATATTTACCGTTTCCCTTGGCTCAAATTTTTAACCGATTTTCCTTCTTTTGGGAATGATGCGTCTATCAAATTTACTACTTCGCTCAGCAGAAATACAAGAATGGTTTGTCGATATGGGTTCGCAAAAAAAGAAAAAAATCAATTATTCGACTATTATCAGGGAATTTCAACCATAATGAAACATAAAGTACGATTTTCTCTCACCTCAGCGATATTCGATTTTATAAAACTTAAAACGGAAATAGATTTTCATGTTACAAACTATAATAAAGAGAAGAGTTTAAAATATGGAGCGGTTATTTTTCAAGATTTTGAAGCTGCCATTTTAAACACGGGATTAAAAGTTAAGCTCCGTTTCGCCATGTTTGAGACAGATAGCTATGAAGAGCGTATTTATTGTTATGAGAGCGACTTGCTTTATACGTTCAATTGTACTCCCTATTTTGGTCGAGGTTGCAGATTTTATACGATGTTACAGTACAAATATCGTTTTCTTGAAATTCAACTACGATATTCTCAAACTTTTTTTACGGATAGAAATCAGATTGGTAGCGGCTTGGAAATGATTGATAAAAATAGTAAAAGTGATATTAAAGCTCAGTTGTATTTTAGATTCTAAATTTTTATAAAAGCTATAAAAAGCAAAATATATTATCTCGTTTTACAAATTTTACTGCCAAATTGATGATTTTTATTTTCAATTTTTAATAAATAGATGCCGGAAGCATAATCCGTCAATCGGAGCTCTAATTGTGGTTGAACAAAAAAATTGTGTTCCAGACGCATAAGCTCTTTTAATTGCAAATTATAAAGTTTAACAGTAGTTATATCATTATCGGTATCAGTAAATGAGATTGTTACTTTGTCTGTCGTGGGATTAGGATAGAGCGTGAAATTAAAATTCAGTTGAGGTTTGCTATTTTCAATTTTAAGATAATGCGTAACGGGCGTCATAGGGGATAAAACACTATCAACTTTACAGATAAGTATATCGGAGAGATGGGTTCCAAGAGATGTAGATGAACCTATTAGAATAGCGCCCCCATCATTGGTTGCGATTACTTGTGAGAGATAATCCGCCTTTTTGTACAAACTTCCTGCACGTACCGTACCCACGTCAAAAGAGTAGTCATTTTTCTTGTAGCGATGTAATAAAACCGTTGGTTTATTGTAGTTATTTCCTTGAGCGTTAGCTCCGACAACAATATCTCCATTTTTTGCGACAGCTACGGAGGTGTACTCATTATCTGTCAATCGCCATAAATTATAATCTACGTAAACATTAGCTACGAACTCCATGTTGGTATTAAAAACAAGCATAAAGAAGTCTTTATAAGCCGAGTCATCATACATGCGTGTATAGCCGATATTGACAATATTGTTCAACGAATCTCTAACCGCTTGATTACAAACCGATTTATTTCTAATTCCTCCATAATGAACGTGACTCAACACCTCGCCACTAGCGGAAACAAGAGAGTAAAACGGCACGGAATCCATTGTATTTNCATTTTTTTGATATCCGGATAGTAATAAAATGGAATCATTCCAAAGGGAAACAGAGGTATAGCCGTCATTTCCAACTCTTTGCGTACTTTTNGCCTCTTTTAGCACNCCCTCNGCTGAAATTTTCAACCAATTTCCATCGGTGCCTGTAGAGTCGGTGTCATATGTTTCGCCAACGGCAACAATATCTCCTTGGGGCAATTCTACGAGCATTTTACTGAAAGTCCAATTGTTATAAGGGAGCGTATAACTCCACTTTAGGTTGAACAGTGTATCTACTCGCATAACAAAAGGTTGGTACGGTCCTTCTACATTTTTTATCTCTCCGGTAATTAATAAATCACCATTATGGGCTTTTGTTATGAATTGTCCGTTATATAAATAAAAATCGTGAAATTCTTTATGATAGACCGGAATGCCGTGAGGGTCTAATTTGATTAATAAGAGACGTGTATTGCCGTTGGGAGAACCTGTATTTGCTAACACGAAATATCCCGAGTCGACATGCTGAATGATGCTTTTTCCGTAAGAATAATCTGCGTATCCGTATGTATGATCAAATGTAATGGTTTGTGCAACAGCGCTATATGAAGAGGCAATAATTAAAAAAAGAGCAAAAAGAGGTGAGAAAAAGTTAGAAATTGGGAATTTTTGTTGTTTCATTTTTTGATTTAAAAAGGAACTCACAAAATAGCTTGGCGAATTTTTATTAACTTTT
>JGI24709J26583_10004348_pt1 | contig 10750 bp, 6 predicted proteins | sample BioPla2DNA1_FD_26583 | JGI IMG/M metagenome (IMG submission 26583) | reverse complement strand
CTTCAAAGCTGTTTGCTATCTCTTCGAGCTTTTCGAGCCTCTTAATGTAATTCTCAAGGTTTTCGCTTCTTGCACCCGGTCTTGCGGCGGATATGGCATCTGCCGCCATGACGATGTATGCGAGAGGTGTTTTTGCTTCGATGTCGCCGTGATGTGCACCTATTGCATGAATTATCTCTTCGCTCTCCTTGTAGCGTTTGGCAACTTCCACCCCGATTTCAACATGTGAACCTTCAATTTCATGGTCAAGCGATTTCCCGATATCGTGAAGAAGCCCCGCACGTCTGGCCTTTGTCGCATCCAGACCGAGTTCCGAGGCGATAATGCCTGACAAAACCGAAACTTCATAGGAGTGGTTTAAGACGTTTTGACCGTAGCTTGTCCGGTAATACAATCTGCCAAGCAGTTTTATAAGTTCCGGGTGTATTCCGTGAAGACCGGCCTCGAGGACAACCCTCTCACCCTCTTTCCTGATTACCTGATCGACTTCACGACGGCACTTTTCAACCGTTTCCTCTATTCTTGCGGGGTGTATTCTGCCGTCCGCAATAAGTTTTTCAATAGTTCTTCTGGCGATTTCACGCCTCACCGGATCGAAACACGAAACCGTTATTGCTTCCGGCGTGTCGTCTATGATGAGATCGACACCGGTAACGGTTTCAATAGCTCTGATATTTCTTCCTTCCCTGCCGATAATCCTCCCTTTCATCTCGTCGTTGGGAAGAGCAACGACGGATACCGTCGTTTCGGAGGAATGATCGGCGGCGGTTCTGGCTATTGCAACGGAAAGTATCTCCCGTGCAATATTCTCGGATTCATCGGAAAGTTGCTGTTCGTAGGACTTGATTCTCAAGGCCTTCTCGTGTGTCAACTCACCGTCAAGCTTTTCAAGCAGCATGTCCTTTGCCTGAGATTCGGTAAGACCTGAAATCCTTTCCAGTTCTTCCGACTGAGATTTCTTTATTTCCTCGATTTCGTTGATTTTGTCGTCCAGATTTTTCCTTCTGTCCATGAGACTCTGGTTGTCTCTTTCGTACTGAACGACCTTCTTTTCGTAAGATTCTTCTTTTTGAGTCAAACGCCTTTCCTGGCGTGTTATTTCATTCCTGCGATCTCTAAGTTCTTTTTCGGATTCGTTTCTGATTTTAAAAATTTCATCTTTAGCTTCTATTACGATTTCTTTTCTCTTCTGTTCCGCTGTCCTGATTGCGTCGTTGATTATCCTTTTTGACTCGTCCTCTGCAGACCCTATTCTCGCTTCAGCCACCCTTTTCCTGTAAGCCATTCCCAAAAAGAAACTGACTGCTCCGGATACGGCTATGGTGACAACAAAGAGAAAAATCGGCATAAATTTCTCAAACATTGTTACTCCTAAAATAAATTAAATTTTGAATTGAGTGCGAAAAAACCGGCACCTTAACGGGTGCCGGTCACAATTTTCTAAAGAAAAGGACATACAACATTTCTTATAGTGTACTGGTCTTCAAACTATATAAAACTTGTAAAATCCGGCTAAATCCGGAAACCGGACCGGAATAATTCTTTAAAAAATCAGAAATAAAAGACAATCTATTTTGACAATACCGCAATGTATATAAAAATTAAAAATAAAAGATTGTTTTTCATTAAACACCCAATAATTATCTTAAAATATTCTATAATGAAGCATGGTTGTTGTCAAGTAAATCCACTGTTCAACCAGCGGAAAACTATTTAATATTGACATTTTTACAGGTGTTGTGTTATAAATCTTAGGTAATACATTACTGAAAATCTAAGAGGGTAGAAGCTTTTCTCAAAGATTTTGACAGAGAGTGTCTGAAGGTGGGAATGATACAAATCGGGGAATAAGCTACCGCTATCCGAGAGCGCGGAAGCGACGTTCGCGGCGCGTTATTGCCGTCAAAGAGTGGTCCGTGTCGGACAATTCGGGTGGAACCGTGGGGTAATTCCTCATCCCGGCCAAACTGCCGGGATGAGTTTTTTGTTTTAAGGGGGAAACAGATGCAAAAAATAAAACTCGATTTAAGAGGAGACATCAGAGAATACAACATAGGTGTGACGGGAGCGGAGGTCGCCGGCGATATAAGCCCGGGCCTGCTCAGAGCGGCATGTGCCGTCAGGCTTGAAAAGGAGAACAAAGATCTCCGTGATCCGATAACGAGTGACGGAAAACTCGAGATATTGACATTTGATGACGACTTCGGCAAGCATGCCTATTGGCATTCTTCCTCTCACCTGTTAGCGCATGCGCTCACCCGGCTTTATCCGGGAATACAGCTTGCAATAGGTCCTTCGATTGATGCGGGCTTCTACTATGATGTGGATTCGGAGCATACCTTTACTCCCGATGATTTTGATCTTATAGAAAAAGAAATGAAAAAAATCGTCAAGGAGAATATCGATATCGAAAGATTTTCTTTGGATAGAAAACAGGCTGAAGAGTTGATGTCCGATCAAACATACAAGCTGGAGCTCATAAGAGACCTGCCGGAGGGAGAAAAAATAAGTTTTTACAAGCAGGGAGACTTTACGGATCTCTGTGCAGGCCCGCACCTTATGAAAACCGGAGAGATAAAATCTTTTAAGCTGACAAGCGTTACGGGAGCCTATTGGAGAGGTAACAGCGAAAACAAAATGTTGCAGAGAATTTACGGAATAAGCTTTCCGAAAGCTTCTTTGCTGAATGAGCATCTCGAGATGATCGAAGAGGCCAAGCGTCGTGACCACAGAGTACTCGGCAGAGAGCTCGGACTCTTTGAGTTGTTTGAAGAGGGACCCGGATTCCCCGTATTCCTGCCCAACGGGATGATTTTAAGAAATAATCTCATCGACATGTGGAGAATCGAACATGAAAAGGCGGGATACAAAGAAATAAGCACCCCGACTATTCTCAATCGCAGTCTGTGGGAGACCTCGGGCCATTGGGATCATTACCGAAGCAATATGTATACGACCGTTATCGATGAGGAAGACTATGCTATTAAACCTATGAATTGTCCGGGGGCGCTTTTGGTATACAATAAAACGATGACGAGTTACAGAGACCTGCCGAAAAGGATATGCGAGCTCGGACTCGTCCACCGCCACGAACTGTCGGGAGCGCTTCACGGTCTGATGAGGGTGAGGGCGTTTACACAGGACGATGCTCATATATTTATGACCGAAGATCAGATAGAGGACGAGATATTTAATGTTATCGGCCTGGTTGACAGAATCTACGGTTATTTCGGATTGGAATACGACCTCGAATTGTCGACCAGACCTGAAAATTTCCTCGGAGAAATAGAACAGTGGAATATGGCGGAGGCCGCTTTGGAAAATGCACTGAAAAAGAGCGGTAAAAAATACAGAATCAATGAAGGCGACGGGGCGTTCTACGGTCCCAAAATAGACTTTCATATCCGGGACAGTCTGGGCAGGAGCTGGCAATGTGCGACTATTCAGCTGGACTACCAGCTTCCGGAGAGGTTTGAAACCGAATATATAGGTCCGGACGGAGAAAGACATCGCCCCATTATGATTCACAGGGTTATATTGGGAGCCATCGAACGGTTTATTGCAATACTCATAGAACACTTCGCAGGGGCTTTCCCGGTGTGGATTTCCCCGGTTCAGGCGGTTGTCATCCCGATTTCAGAAAAGCATAGAGAATATGCCGCCGAGGTTGAAAAGGAATTGGTAAAAAACGGGGTAAGGGCGGAATGCGATTTCAGAGATGAAAAGATGGGATATAAAATCAGGCAGGCCCAGTTACAAAAGGTGCCTTATATGTTGATTGTCGGACAGAAGGAAATGGAAGACGGGACAATCTCACTGAGATCGAGAAAAGAAGGGGACCTTGGCGCGGAAAAACTCGACGTGTTTATTGAGAATCTAAAGAGAGAAATAAAAAATAAAGAATTTTAGACAAAAGGGGCGGTATCTACCGCCCCTTTTTTGCTTTTTATATGTCGTTATAAATGTTTTATCCTTGAAATGTCGTAAGGCGTCTCCTGATAGACGAAGTAATTGAGCCAGTTTGTATAGAGTATGTTGGCGTGCGACCTCCAGGTTACCGCCGGCATTTTTTCGGGATTGTCATCCGGATAGTAATTTTTAGGAATTTCGATTTTCAATCCGAGATTGAGGTCTCTTTTATACTCGGTATCAAGAGTGAGTGCGTCATATTCGCTGTGCCCTGTGGAAAACACGCTTCGGGAATCTTTGCTTGCGGCAAGATAAAATCCCGCCTCATCGGATACCGAGAGAATATCGAGTTCGGGTACAGCCGAGACGCTTTCCAACGTAACCGTTGTATGCCTGCTGTGAGGAGCGTAAAAAATATCATCAAATCCTCTCATCAGTTTGTTGAAGGGGTCCAAAACCTTGTGAGGAAAAACCCCGAACAACTTCTTCTTTAACGGGACTTTCTTCACTCCGTAATAATGGTAGAGTGCCGCCTGCGCTCCCCAACATATAAAGAAGGTGGAATAGACATTTTCCTTTGCCCAGTCCATAATTTCCACGAGTTCCTTCCAATAGATTACATCCTCAAACTCGAGGTGTTCAATAGGCGCCCCCGTTACTACCAGACCGTCAAACTGCCTATGCTTCAATTCGTCAAAAGTCTTGTAGAAAGCGTCAAGGTACTCTTTTTCCACGTTCCTCGGACTGTAGCTTGCCGTAGTTATCAATGTCATATTGACCTGCAGGGGAGAGTTCCCGAGTAACCTCATGAGTTGGGTTTCAGTCGCCTTTTTTGTAGGCATGAGATTTAAGAGCGCAATGTCAAGAGGCCTTATATCTTGAGTTTCGGCCCTGTTTTGATCCATAACGAAGATGTTCTCTTTTGCGAGAATATCGTAGGCGGGGAGTCCGGAAGGTATTTTTACCGGCATATGTCCTCCAAAATTCAATAATATTATTCAGAAACGCAATATATCACAGCTTTTGTGAAATGTCCAAAGAACGTTCTATATCGGCTATAATATCTTCCGCATTTTCCAATCCTACGGAAAAACGCACCAATCCCGGGTCGATTCCGGCAGTAATCATATCCTCTTCTGAAAGCTGGGAATGTGTGGTTGATGCCGGATGTAAAACTATCGATCTCGAATCGGCCACATTTACAACAAGGGATGCCAGTTCGAGAGAATTTATAAATGAACAGGCAGATTTATAACCGCCTTTAATACCGAAAGAGAGAACGCCGCCGGCTCCGCCGTTAAGGTACTTTTTACCGCGTTCATAAAATGCATCACCTTTTAAACCGGGATATTTTACCCATGAAATCGCCTCATGCGAATTCAGGTATTCCGCAAGTTTTAAAGCGCTTGAAGAGTGCCTTTCCATCCTGAGTCCGAGCGTCTCTATTCCGAGAAGCAGTAAAAATGAGTTGAAGGGGGAAAGACAGGAACCGGTGTCCCGAAGAATTGCCGCTCTCAGCTTTGTCGTATACCCCATTTGCCCCAAATCGGCATAGACGATTCCGTGATAGCTGTCGTCCGGTGTGTTCATCTCCTCAAATCTCGGATTTCCTTTAAAGTCAAAGGTGCCGAGATCGGTAACCGAGCCTCCCATGCTGTTTCCGTGACCGCCCATGTACTTGGTCAAAGAATGAACGACGATATCTATGCCGTGTTCCTTTGCGTTAAACAAATAGGGGGTGGTAAAAGTATTGTCGAGAATAACCGGCAGTCCATGCTTATGGGCTATGGAGGTTATTGCGGAAAAATCAGGAATATTGAGTGTGGGGTTTCCTAATGATTCGATGTAGATGCATCGGGTCTTTTCATTTATGGCTTCTTCAATCTCGGAAAAATTTTCCTGATCCACCGGAACAACCTTTATGCCGTAACGCTTTTGGAATCTTTGGAAGAAAAGAGTATGTGTTCCGCCGTAAAGAGTATTTGAAGATATTATTTCGCTTCCCGATTCGGCTATGTTCTGTACTGCCGCCATAACAGCCGCCATTCCCGATGAAAAGCAAACAGTGCCCGCTCCCGATTCCAGAGCGGTAATTCTGTTTTCGAGGACTTCGGTTGTGGGGTTTCCCAGTCGCGTATATATGTAGCCGGGTTTTTCCAACATCATTTCTGCCGCCACATCGTCGGTCGACTCATATCGGTATGCGGTAGTTTGATAAATCGGCACGGCATATGAACCGGTTTTTTTATCAGGAACAAAACCCGCGTGCAGTGCTTTAGTGTCAAATCCGTATTCATTTTGATTCATTGATAACCCCCAAGAACATTAATTGATTTTAACCGTATATCTCCATGGCATACCTTACCGACGCCATGGCATCGCGTGCATACATATCGGCTCCGATTTTCTTTGCAATTTCTTTTGTCAAAACAGCGCCTCCAACCATAACTTTACATTCAGGCAGCCGGCTTTTTATCAATCTGACGGTTTTTTCCATATTGGGAACCGTTGTGGTCATAAGCGCGGACAGTCCAACAAGCTTTGTGCTTTCCTTAAGAGTCGACTCAAGCACCACCTCTGCCGGAACATCCTTTCCCAAATCCACGACGTCAAACATGTAGTTTTCGAGCATTGATTTTACAATATTCTTTCCGATATCGTGGATATCTCCTTCCACCGTGGCCACAACAACCCTGCCTCTTGTCTTTCCTTGTTGTTTGGAAAATGATTTCTTGATTATTTCAAATGAGGCTTTTACCGCTTCCGCACTCATTAACAGCTGAGGAAGATAGACCTTCCCGAGCTCAAAGCCGATGCCCACTTCGTCGAGCGCGGGTATGAGGTGGTTATCGACTATCGACATAGGCTCATTATCTGTTAAGAGTTCTTTTGTGATTTTGGCGGATTTTTCTGCCATTCCGGAGATTACAGCTTTTTTTAATGTCAGAGACTCATCGGATTTTTCGGTTTTTACGGCTTCCTTCGGCTCATCTGCAAGTGCGGAAATATAGTCTGAAAATCCTTCATCATTTCCGCAGAGAGCATTTGACGAATGCAGACTGCCCATGACGAGTTTGGAGAGAGGATTTAAAATCACCGCATCCAGCCCCGCCGAGATTGCCATGCTGAGAAAGGAGGCGTTCAGCATTTCGCGCGACGGCAGACCGAAGGAGATGTTGGAAATGCCGAGAACCGTCTTCGCCTTCAAATTTTCTTTTATCAGCTTTATTGCTTTCAGCGTTACTTCGGCACTTTTGCTGTCCGAACTGACGGCGAGCGTCAGAGGATCGAAAATAATGTTATTTTTCTTTATCTCGTACTTTTCCGCAGTATTTATAATTTTCTTTGCAATTTCAAATCTTTCTTCCGCTGTTTCGGGTATTCCCCTTTCGTCAAGCGTCAGAGCGACAACTACGCCCCCGTACTTTTTCAGGAGAGGGAAGACGGCCTCCATACTCTCTTTTTTTCCGTTTACCGAATTGACCAGAGGCTTGCCGTTATAGTATCTCATTGCAACCGCCATTGCATCGGTATTGGAGGTGTCTATTTGAATCGGAACATCGGCGGCGGAAGATATTTTGTTGACCATTAAGGTGAGCATGCCGACCTCGTCAATTCCCAGTACGCCGACATTTACGTCAAGAATCTCGGCTCCGGCATCTATCTGATCCTGAGCTTCTTTTATCGCATAATCAAAGTCCTCATCCATGATGGCGCGTTTCAATCTCGGCTTGCCCGTGGGATTTATTCTTTCGCCTATTGCAAGCGTCCGGTCTTTCAAATAGACGGCGTGGCTGTAATTTGACACGGCAGTGAATTCCTTTTCGACGATTTCAGGGAATTCCCTGTCATAAAATCTTTCGGTAACCGTCTTTATATGAAGCGGTGTGGAACCGCAACACCCGCCGACTATATGAACACCGATATCCAAAAATGAACCCATAAGGTCGGAAAATTTTTCGGGTGAAATATATTCATCCCCGGGTTTGCCGAACATATCGGGAAGCCCCGCATTCGGTTGGACTATTATCGGAAGAGATGAAATCCGTTTTATTCTATCGACATGAGCTGCCAACTCATAGGGATCTTCCCCGCAGTTAATTCCGAGTGCTAAAACCCCCATTCCCTCAAGAAGCGCCACGACGGAATCGATGTTTCCGCCCGTGAGCAGCCTGCCGGAAGCGTCAACGGTAAAGGTGGAGAAAACAGGCAACGAACAACCTTCCTTTACGCCCAAAACGGCGGCTTTGAGTTCGTAACTGTCGTTCATGGTTTCAATAAGGATAACATCCGCTCCGAGTTCCTCTCCCTTTTTCGCGAGATGCGAATATATTTCAGCTGCATCATCAAATTTTAAATCGCCAAAAGGATAAAGCAACTTTCCGGTAGGCCCCAGATCGAGAACTTTAATTATCGTTCTGTCGGGGTTTTCCGCAAGTATTGCTTCTTTCATGCATCCCATGGAGGCTTCAACAACTTTTATTGCCTCCTGAATACCGTACTTTATGGCAATGGGAGCGACACCGAATGTGTTGGAAGTCAGAAAATCACAACCGGAGTTTATGTACGCTCTGTGGGTATCCGTCACCGCTTCGGGATTATGTATACTGAAGAAATCGGGGAAATCACCTACTTTGAGTCCCTTTTTCTGCATTTCGGTTCCCATTGCACCATCAAAAAACAATGGCCGTTTTGAATTTTTAAGCAGATTTGAAATATTGAGCATTATGCCCCGCCTTTCAATCTATATGGACATTCCGTCATACTGCAGCCCGCACACTTTTTTCCGGTCTCGGCGCATTGCCCTCCCAAGCCGGAAAATGAAGTTATGGATTTAGACGGAATCAAAATATGATAATCGGTCGAGTATAAACCGATTCTCTTTTTTGCATCGAGAATATTAATTATTTCATCCTGGTACTCGAGCGACAAATCGCCGTAACCGGGTGAAAATCTCGTCGTTTTATTTTTTTGACCCGTAATATCATCTATTGCTTTGTCCGACAGCTTTTCCAAAAGAACGGTTGCAGAAGCCTGGAGCACTACCGCTTTTGCCATCGAAACATGCGAGCTCTTGGAAATCAGACGGTCAACTTCCAGACCGAGAGTTGCGGCGTATAACATTACGGATTCACTCAAGTTGAGGTGATTTGAAAGATCTTTACTGTAAAATCTGCTTTCACCTAATAAAATACCCCCCTCGATTGCGGTGAGGGGAAATACTTTTTCAACATGCCGAAATCGGGAAGTCTCATTTACATCCTGCCAGCATTCCCTTATCAGACTGTCCGTTTTATCTTCCACCGTATTTGAACGGTAGCCTATCATCCTTTTTATTTCCTGATAATCAACCGAATCCAAATTATACCTCAATGATGTACGAAAGATTATTCAAAATGCCCTCGGCAATATCGGGTTTATTCATCGTATATATGTGGACGCCGTTTACCCCGTTTGCGATGAGGTCGATAATCTGCTCCGTGGCATAAGCCACTCCGGCCTGTTCCATCGCGTTTCGGTCATGACCGAATTTGTCAACGATATTTTTAAACCTCGGAGGGAGCGACGCGCCGCTCAACTCCAAAATCCTCTTAATCTGTTTTCCGTTTGTAACCGGCATTATCCCCGCAAGAACGGGTATGGTTATGCCTGCTTCACGGATTTTGTACAGAAACTTGTATAAAACGGAGTTGTCAAAAAACATCTGCGTAGTCAAAAAAGAACAACCTGCATCGACTTTCTTTTTAAGATTTTCGATATCCTCGTCCAGGTTCGCACTTTCAATATGACCTTCGGCATAACACGCGCCTCCGACACAAAAACCGCCGAAATCCAATATCTCTTCCACGAGATCGCTCGCAAATCTGAATTTTGCATCTTCGGGAATCGGTATACCGTCCTTAAGATCTCCTCTCAGTGCAAGTATATTTTTAACGCCGATTTTTTTCTGTTGGGTGAGTTCCGATATTATCATCTCCTCGTTTACCCCGACGCATGTGAGATGAACAAGCGGAACGGCTCCTTCTTTGATGATGTAATCGGCCATCTCCAAAGTGTTTTTGTTATTGCTTCCCCCGGCTCCGTATGTGACGCTAATAAAATCAGGTTTTAAAGCCACCGATTTTGAGATGACTTCATAGGACTTTTCCAGGGTATCTCCCTTTTTCGGCGGAAACAGTTCAAGCGACACGGTAGGTCTTTTTTTAGACAAAAGATCTTTTATATACATAACATGACCCCTTTTAAAAAACCGATTAAAGATAATAATACAATTATTTCTCATTCAGTTCAATAAAATAGATTAGGGCAAAATAACAAACAGAACGGTTTGACGCCGTTCTATTTGGTTTTAAGCTGTATATTTGCGGATGATGCGGGAATTCTAAATACCGTCGATGAGTTATTCCATGTCGGGGTACAATAATTTCAGATTTCTCATATCTTCAAAGTCTCCAAGGTCGTTGATGGATATATGAGAAGCATCGATATAATTTTCTCTGCTGTATCCGGGCTGTGAAAAATGGGAGGGGATATCACCTCTCAGTTGTCCGGAAACGCTCTTTGCCCTCAAAAGACAGAATTCCTGAAATGTATCCACTGCCAGCAGAAAATCTTCGTGGCTACAGAATTTTGTCTTATCCTTCATAACATAGGGAGAAATCATCTTTGCGGTTTTAGCGGTTTCTTTAACGAAGCAACCCGAATCGAAAAAATTTGAAATAAAGTCTTCGTAAATATTATGGTACTTTTCTTTATAGGCGGGGTTTGCCATGACGTTGGAAAACATAGGCCTTTTGTCCAGCACATCCCCGAGGGCGGGACTGTCTATGGGAAGATTTAC
>JGI24709J26583_10004345_pt1 | contig 10756 bp, 7 predicted proteins | sample BioPla2DNA1_FD_26583 | JGI IMG/M metagenome (IMG submission 26583) | reverse complement strand
CCTACATAACTATTATTACATTTTTTTTTAATTAAATCAAGTACTAAAAATCAATTAGTAATAAATTTGCAAAATAAAATCTGCCTTTCTAAATTTTATAAGAAAGACAGATTATCTAAAACTAAATTTAATCAACTTTTAAAACTCTAATTGGCCACTTTCATCTCAAGTCTCAACTTATCCGCTACCATTGCTATAAATTCCGAATTAGTAGGCTTACCTTTTCCAATATTAATTGTATATCCAAAAAGAGAATCAATTGTATCTACCTGCCCTCTGCTCCAAGCAACTTCAATAGCGTGTCTTATAGCCCTTTCCACCCTGCTTGGAGTAGTGTTATATTCTTTTGCAATTGATGGATACAATTGCTTTGTAATAGAATTAATAACCTCAAGATCTTCTACCACCATCATTATAGCATCTCTCAAATACTGATATCCCTTGATATGTGCAGGTACCCCAATCTCATGCATAATATTTGTAACTTCCGCCTCAATATTCATTGGCTTTGGAACATTACGTGATAAATCTTCTCCATGATAACCAGATCTTATAACATTAGATTGAGTAACATTTTTAAGCTGTCTTATTCTAGATACCAAAACCTCCATATCAAAAGGCTTTACTACATAATACTCTGCACCTAAAGCTAATGCCCTCTGGGTAATTTTATCCTGCCCTACAGCTGATAAAACTATAAACAAAGGCCTTTTGCTTATATCCATGGAGTTAACTCTTTCTAATACACCTAGTCCATCTAGATGAGGCATAATGATATCTAAAATAGCAATATCTGGAAGTTTGGATTTTATAATATCGCATGCCTCTAACCCATCCCTTGCAATTCCTACCACTTCAATATCAGCTTGATTACTAAGATACTCATTTAAAATATCTCCAAATTCCCTATTATCATCAGCAATTACAACTTGTATTTTCTTTTGTGGCAATTTGACTCCCCCTTGTCTTTGGTTAGAAATAGTAAATTTCATCATTAAACTATTCCTTAAAATTGTTACAAGTATTTACAATATTATTATATTGTCTATTCGACAAAATTTCAAGGCTTTATTTGCCAACATTTTTTTAAATGTGCAAATGCTCCAACATATTACATTTTGTATTTTTTTACTTATCTCTACAACACTATATTTTAATATACTTTCAGCTTACAAAAAAACTATTAAAATAGAATGTGTTTTTTATTTGTTTTTAGGAAATACCCCTTTAATATGGGAAATACATAAAATCATTTTTAATATAGCTGTAAACAGTGTATTAGCTTGCCTTTTTTATACTTGTATTTAGTGTATCTATATTTTTCATCATATTTTCAATAAAAATACCATATCCTTTTGTAGGGTCATTTATCAGTACATGTGTTACAGCTCCTATAAGTTTTCCATTTTGCAATATAGGACTTCCCGACATACCTTGGACAATTCCCCCAGTGGCTTCTAATAATCTTTTGTCTGTAACTTTAATCATCATTCCTTTTGAGCCGCCTATATTTCTTTCAGATATTTTTTGAATTTCTATATCATATTCTTCTACAGATTTTCCATCTATATTTGACATAATAGAAGCTGCCCCTATTTCTATTTCATCTTTAAGGCCGATAGAATACAATTTATTAGGAAATTCATTTTTAACATTCCCATTTAAAACCCCATAAATCCCTTGATCACAGTTTCTACTTATAACTCCCAATTTTTCTTTATCTTCAATTAATATTCCTTTTAGTTCTCCCGGCTCTCCCTGTTTTCCTTTTTTAACTGCTAAAATACTTGATTCCACTATTTCTCCATCATCTAGGGGCATCAGTATACCTGTATCAACATCAGTAATGCCATGACCTAATGCACCAAATTTTTGGGTTTTAGGGTCATAAAACGTTAAAGTTCCAATTCCTGCAGTGCTGTCTCTTATCCACATTCCTAATTGATACTTTTCACTTTCTAAAGATTTGGCAGGTTTTATTATGGTATTGTGATAACTGTTTCCTCTTTTATACTTTACATGAATGTTTTCTCCATCAAATTTATCTAAATATTTGATTAAGTGGCTTATGCTTTCAACTGGTTTTTTGTTTATTTCAATAATTAAGTCACCGGGTTTAATACCTGCTTCTTTAGCAGGAGCCAAACTTTTACCATCTAAAGTTTCAAACTCTGATAATGCTACTACCAAAAAACCTTCCACATCTATTTTAACTCCAACGGTATTACCACAAGGAACAACCTCCCTATCTGGTACTACATCCACCTGCATTGTCTTTAAAGGTATAAATCCAAATAAGGTCATATTAAGATTTACTCTACCCATTTTTTGTGGTTTAAACATTATAGGATTGGAAAGCTTAAAATAACCATTATTAAGGCTCACATCTGTACTTTCAAATATCAACACATCATTGGTATCTGGCTTAATGTTTACAAAAAAAGGGCTTTTGAAATCATAAGTATATTCCCTATTTTCAAAAAGAGTTATCTGACTTGGAAGAGAAAAAATAGTTTTAATATATGTGAAAGCTAAAACTACAAAACAAGTTAATAAAAAGATAATAAATTTATTTTTTCCTGATTTGACATAGCGCATCTCATCACTCTCCTACTGCATTTCACTTTTCATTGTTTCTAAGTTAACCTTTTATAATCTTATTTATTCAGGCAATAACTTCTTCACATCTAATTTTTTTCAGTTTGGCGCTATTAATGTATTTTTATACTTTTTGTAAGATTTATGTTTGGATTTTTTTTGAAAATAAAAAAGTTAGCAGAATACTACTTAATATAGTATAACCACTAACTCCTATTATTAATTTAATTTATTAACTTATATTATTAACTTGTTTTTTGCATTTTACTTAATTTTTGTACATTGTAATTTAGAAAACACATGCTTTTTAAAATTACATATTTTGTACTGGGAATTTATCTATCATACCTAAAATATATCTTTTCAGTAATGTATAATCTATTGTGTTAATTTTCCCGTCTCCGTTTAAATCAGCTGCTATTTTCCCATTTTCATAAGGAAACTCATTAATTATTCCAAGTATAAATCTTCCTAATAAAACTGAATCCATGGTGTTAATTTTTCCATCATCATTTAAATCTCCATAGTAAGGCAGTTCAGCTTCTTCTTTTACTGTAATGGTTACTTTGTCTGATGAATTTATCAATCCATCACTAACTATAAGTGTTATATCCCATGTACCAATTGGCAAGGTTACTTTTGGAAAAATTCCTTCAGCTTCTCCAAATATCCCATACCACTTATACCTTATTATGCTTCTTCCGTCATATGAGGTATTTGGTGCTGCAAATTTTTTAAGTTTAGAATCAGGATCAAAGGACAAGGAACCATCTAATAAAACTTCTGCCCCATCTGGTGAAGTAGCTTTTATTACTCTGTCTCCCCCTGCATCAGGCACAGGTGCCCTGTTTGGAACCCCAACTGCAAAATAGCAAAAGTGGTCAACTTCTCCTTCAATATAGCCTGTGTTTGTATCTGTAGGGTTAAAAGTACCAACTGTTATGTCTGTTACATCCCCGTCTTTTATTTGATACAGCCTTAAATATTCTATAAATTCTTCAAAATCTGATATATCAAAATATATTTTTATTCTGGCACTGCCCTCAAACTGTGCTGTAGTGGTGATATCATAGTATATTGGTATTAAATTTACATTAACATTTGTCCCATCTGGCAATTTTTCATGGATGCTCATTTTTGTTTCTCCTGCCCAAGTGACATTTTCAAATGTTACTGAAGAATTTTCTTCAAGTTTTACCTCAACATTTTCACCTGGCAGTGTATTTGCAATCCCTTCTACAGTGATTGAAACGGTTTCGCTTGCAGTATAATCTCCGCTTTTAGCTTTAAATATAATTGTATACACTCCTGCTTGTGAAGCATTAGGAATCCAGCTAAAGGTATTTGTAGCCGTGTCAAACGCTGCACCCTCCGGCAGATTATATGCAAAGCACTCTATGTCTGTATCTTCTTCGGTAGAAGCTGTTACTGTAAATTCTAGAAGTTGTCCAGCTTCAACTTTTTTATCATCTATAGGTTCAATTTTCAAAGGTGTATTTACCTCCACCTTTAATATGTTTCCTGCTGCATCATATGTATAAGTCACTGTTTGTCCTGAATCATAGATGACTTCTACAAGCCGGTTTAATTCGTCATATTTATATTTTGCAGCATATGCCGAGAGTGATGTACAAACTACAATTATTAATATTATTACAGTTTGTATAAGTAATTTTACTTTTTTCATTATGTCTCCCCTTTTCATTATTTATATTTTTTTAGATTTATTATAATTATAATAACTGTAACTATGATCCCTTAGATAATTCTAATTGTTAGTTACTCAACTTTTGCACATTTAAAATGTGCTGCAAACCTTGAAAATTCAATAGTTTTAGGCCATAAAAAGTGCAAGAATTTCCACTTTTATATATAATAGAAGTGATAAAGCCCTAAAATAAACATAAAAGGAGATTCTTGCACCACTATAATATCACAAAAAGGCAAAGAAGAAAAGCAATTATTAACAAGAATAAATATTTTTTTTCAAACCTTTAAAATAGACCATGTTTTACAGCTAGGTGTGCCATCCTATTCACAATCAAATATTTGCTAGGACACCATAAGCTAAAGTCGCACCCAGTTGGATGCGACTTTTCTATTAGAAAATCAGCCTATTTACCTCTATATCTAGTTCTTTTTCAACTCATTGAGTATTGCTAAATAAAGTTTCTTATATAATTTAGCTCACCAGAAGGGAAAGTTGATTCAACTTCATTTCCTCCTGGATTGTAGTTTTCTTGCAGCAACTCAAGAAAACGATTAAATTTTGCAATATTTGTTGGAGGATTCTCACCAGTGTTTACAAAATGTCTAAATGTGGCTTTGAAAGGTTCTATACCTATTCTATCCTTAATCCTTATAAAACAATATGTTAAAGCATCATGATGGTAGCTTGTTCTTGGCAGTATAGTTTTTGTATAACTGTCAAAATAACCAGCACGATAAAGCTGGGCTAACTCTACTTCTGTGTTATTTACTTTCTTTTTTGCATTTAAAGCTTCTACAATATAATACATCTTTGTATTTGCCCAAAATTCAGCATTAAAATTCCAACCTTCAATATCAAAGTTATGACCTATTTCATGCAATATACCAAAAGACCAATCATCATAATTATTAATGTTTGCAAGTTCAGAACTTACATATATCTGATACCATTTTATTGGGTTGCCTGCTACAGCCCATCCACCTGGATATTGACGAGTTGAAATTATACCCATTTTTTCTCCATTATAAGGAGTGAAGCCAACTAAGTCTTCATAAGCTTCATAAGCACTGTCAAGGCGATTTACCCACTTATTAAGATTTGTACTTGTTATCGATGTTAAATCAGTAATTTCAAGATTTAAATATATATTATTTCCTTCTATTCTGGTTAGACTGTTGTCTGGAACTATTGTGAGATTATCAAACATAACCTTACCTGACACAAGGTTCCACCAGTTCCCTAATCTGCATGCCACTGTTACTTCTCCTGAAGCCGGAGCTTGGAAATAAACAGAGAATTCTTTCCAATCAAAAGTACCAAAAGTTTGCTCACCGCTTCCCGAATGGCAAAAGTCTCCAACAACAGAAAGGTTTGCCCCTATAGTCACGTTACTGCTCTCAGGTATAAGATTTTCACCTTTTATATATCCTTTAAATATGTAGTTTTTTCCTGGTTCTAATCTTACAGTTTGCTCCCAGTAAGCGTCGGTTGGAGTAGTTGCATTAATGCTAATACATTTTGAACCGTTAATTCCAGAACCCGATTCCCATTGAAAAGTTGACCTTCTAGAGTGATCACTTCCTATAGACCAAGAGTAAGGATTAATTCCATTTGATTCCTCAAGACCAGGATTGTTCAATAAATACCCCTCTCCCACAATGCACAATCTGTCAAAATCAGGCATGTATGCAGAATCATTGTAAAATTTTATTGAATTATTTCCTGCTTGTAAAAATACAGTAGTATATTCCACACCTTGATCATCCCAGTTACCTACACCTCTAAAAATTATTTCAGTCCCTGTTTCACCATTCACACTAATATATCCGTTTCTATTGTACTGGGAATAATAATAAATTGCTATGTTATAAATACCTGTTGAAGGAGCATAAATATTATTAAACTGAAGTTTGTTTCCCGAACCGTTCATAACAACATATTTGCCTCCTGAGCAGTCACTGTGGTTTTTAACGATTCCANCAATGACATTTCCAGTAGCTTCTGCCTCGTAACCACCAATTACAGCTTGTACAACTGCTCCTTCCACTGTTATTCTGTCAAAATCAGGCATGTACTCATAATCATTGTAAAACTTTAAAGTATTATTACCAGCTTTGAGATTGACCTGAAGGGTTTTAGTCCCCATATTATACCAGTTCCCTACCCCTGTAAAATTTACGCTTATTTCTGCGTTATCATTAACTTTTAAATATCCATGCCTGTTATTGTCAGAAAAGTAATGTACAGTTACATTGTAAAGTCCATCAGCCTCAACATAAATGTTGTTAAACTGAAGTATATTACCATTGCCTACAAATCCTACAAATTGCCCTCCTGAACAACCGCTGTGATTAGCTATCTTTCCCTGATTGATGTTGTAGCTTGATTCTGCTTCAAAAGTTACAGTTGTTTGAGCAGCCCTGACATCTGTTAAATTAGGTAGTAAAGCAGATAGTGCAAGTCCAATTGATAAAATAGTACTTAAAGATATTTTTTTAAGGTATTTGTTCATAAAAATTCCTCCTTTTAATATTTTTAAGTTTTTATGCATTTATTGTAACTTGCTTTGTCAAGCCTGTCAAGAAACTTTTGCTTTTTAAGGCTTTTTAAGTCTCCCTGTCTTTACATAATAGATGAATATGATAGCTAAAGTACTTAGAGAAATCAATAGCCAAATCCAAGTATATTTGCCTGCAGTATCATCAGGAATAAATCCTTCTCCCGTCGCAAAAACGCATTTGCAAAACATTGTAAACACTAGTGATATCGATAACATATAGAATATAATCTTTTTCAACATTTTAATCTTGCCTCCAAAACAATATAATTTATCTCATTATTTAACCATATCTGCCACCTGTTTTCCAAGTCTGACAGCATAATTTTGTCCTCTATCTTCAGGATATATTTGTGCCATACTAGCTAAAAACAAGTTTTCTACAGGAGTTTTAAGCTCCGGCAAAATTTTTGAATATTGTTGCACCACAACAGGTTGGGAATAGCTGGTTCTGCTAATATGCATTTTTTTTATCTTTGATTCGTCCCAATTCGGAAACATTACCTTTAGATATTTTATAAACTCCCTTTCTATTTCTTCATCACTCATTAAATATAACTCATGCTTTTGATCAAGATATCTAGAAAGATAAATAATATGGGAGCCATAGTCAGCATCAGTAACCAAGTTGGTTTGTTCTATTAATAGCACAAATGGGAAATCCTCTTCGGCAATTGTAATCCAATAATAATCTGATAATTTCTCAGTTAGTTCTAAAATCGCACAAATATTAGCTTTGTACTTTATCTTTGAAAGCTTATCCTTATACTCTTTTGTTATTGGAGCATTCATTTTATTAAAAATCTCCGGTGAAGTGGTCACAATTACCCTATCAAAATTGTAGCTTTTTCCATTACTATAAACATTCAAAGTTTTATCTTCTTGAGAATCAATTCTATCTACAGGACTTGAATAGTGTATTTTCCCATCAGCCTGGATAATTTTCTCCACTAACTTATCGTATAATACCCCAAAACTTCCTTTCATATATCCTAACAATTCCTTGTTAAGATTTTTACCTCTTGTTGAGCCCCTGAGCTTAAATTTGTTCCAAATCCACGTTCCAGATATCTTATCGGAGTCATAATCAAACTTGGAATTAAGTAAGGGGCCCCAAACTTTTTCATATACATTCTTACCTGCGTTTTTTATAATCCAGTCTTTAGAGCTTATGTTCTCTAGCTCTTTCCAGTCTTTTATAAACTTCGCTTTAAACACAAGCATCCCCATTTTTATTCTCTCAAAAAATGAAAGTTCCTTAAAAAGCAGTAAATCCATGGGAGATGTAAAAGAATAAAGCTTGCGATTTATATATATTGAATTCTTAGGTTCAAGCCACATAAGATTAGAGGACAAATCCAACTCTTCGATAAGATTAATTATTTCTACATCGTTGGTAAATATATGATGATAATATACTTCTAGCTTTTCATTTCCAATAGTTAGGGTTTCAACCAAACCACCGTGTTTTTCCTCTGCTTCAAATATAGTGACTTTATGACCTTTTTTAACAAGTTCATTAGCGGCAACAAGTCCTGTAGCCCCTGCTCCAATTATACATACATTCATATTCTTTCGTCCCCATTCTTTCCATTGTCTATTCGTTCAATTTGCTTATCACTTAAAATATTCTTTATTATTAAAGCGCCTGCAAAAATAACCAACAACACTGTCAATAAAGCAAAAGGCATTGCAACTGAATCATAGTTTTCTAACCAGTAAATCTCCTTCCATGACAGATGGTATAAATACCAATGGTTTGCAGTGACACATATGCTTAAAACAGCCAAAGGTACAAGTAGCCATTTCTTCCAAAGGGCGCATATAGTGAGAAATATTATAGCTGGTAGTAAGTATCTTTCGTGCATTCTTGTCATGAAAGTAAAGGCACTTGCCATAATAAAGAAAGACGAGAAATACATTGCATAGTCGCTTCTCCTGTTTTTCATCAAATAAACAAAGGCTATGCCTATAGAAATTAAAAACAGTATACTTCCCCATACACTATAGGAAAATATAAAAAATATATTTGAATCATGTACAGGCTGCCCTCCTAATAGGGTCCATAGATTAAAAGCATTAGCAGTAGCATAAGGATAGTCCTCAACACTAGTTAGGTATAAATTAGGCATCCAGCAAAAATAATCTACAGTTTCTGCTACAAAATCTTTTACCACAGAAGTACTCTTTAAGTTTTCATAAAGATCGGTATGATGGTAAAAGGGGTTAATTACCACAAAATAGCAGGATAAACCTATAGCAATAGCCACAAATGTTTCCTTAACACACTTCTTAACCTTTTCTTTTGTTATTTTTGAAAAATCAAACAGTTCTTTGTAAAAGAGTATTCCTAAGGGGGTTAGCAGTGCACTTTGTGGCTTAGTCAATACCGCTAGTGAATATAATACAACTGCAGTCATTTTACGATTCACACTAAAGGCATATATCATCCCTACCAACAAGGTTGCAGATATTGAATCAAACTGCCCCCAAATTGAAGAGTTGAAGAAAACACCAGGATTAAGAGCATAAACTACACCCAAAATAAATCCGAGTCTTTCTTTTCCGTACTTTTTTCCAATCTTATAAATCAAAAAAGCACCTATCAATTCAGATGCAACAGCCCATAGCTTTATCAAAAAAGCGTGGCCTTCTATACCAATAGAAAATATCTTAACTACTATTCCCGTAATCCAAAGTAGATACATATATGCTGGTGCATATACAATATGATATGTTGTCCCCCCATAAAGGCCTTTTGGACCATTGTGAGCTAAGTATGTGCTCCACGCACGATATCCCCCCATATCTATCCGATAACTTGGAATTGCCGTCAAATATCTATCCGATAACTTGGAATTGCCGTCAAAAGCAATCTTATTATCACTACAGTTGCTGAAACAGCCAAAAACACTTTAAAGGATATTGGTTTTTCCATAACCTTGAACTTGTTGCCTTTTTTTATCTTTTTTTTACTCATAGCTTAAAAACCCACCTTATAATTAATTATAATTAATATAAACAAACCTTGAAATATTATTCAAAATATGTGAACTTATAAATAAGCTCACTTATTTGTTCTTTAGAAAGCATAAGTTTTTGTTGCGAAGTATTTTAAAGTATATCAATTATTAGCTGGATGGCTTAAATGAATTCTATATCTTGAAATTCATCACAACAGTTATAAAACAACGCACCAACAGTACGCAAATCAATGTTGTTGCGCGGTTTTTAGCTACCAACATAATATACCTTGAAAATACAATAGTGGTATGTACAATCATTGAATCATATAATCACCTTACTTTAATTACTAATTGTATTGCCATTCATATCATAAGATTGTCCCTATTGAGCCTGAGAAAAAGGAACTTTAACCAGTTAAAAATTGTAGAGCTAAGAAAACGATACACAACATCCTTATCAAAAGAATTTTCTGTANTTTTGCTCTGTGACTCCTATAAAATTTTTTTTGTGGTATCATAGCGGTGCAAGAACCTCCTTTTATATTTATTTTAGACTTTATAACTTCTACTATAATTATATTATAAACGTGAAGATTTTTGTAGTTTTTTTGCCCAAAACTATTGATTTTTTAAGGTTTTCGCACATTTTAATGCACAAAATTTGAGACCTGTAGTAAATTTTAACATGAATTCAAAAAACTATGCTACCTTTATTCTACCAGGACAGCCTGTTTTGAATAAATAAGATTCATGAAGTATTAAAACAAAGAATTGTTATTAGCTATAATTTTAAAGGGATATCCAAAAAAGGAATATATTATTCAAAAACTTGAATTATGCGGTTTCGGTTCTTTGACACTTAGATAATTAAAAAATTCCTGAAAGCCTTATAGTGCTTTGGTCTGTCCTGATTAAACTGGACAT
>JGI24709J26583_10004328_pt1 | contig 10790 bp, 8 predicted proteins | sample BioPla2DNA1_FD_26583 | JGI IMG/M metagenome (IMG submission 26583) | reverse complement strand
AATTGGAATCAGCCTTGATGAACATGGTTGGGTCGATGTTGATGAACTTATTATGGGGATCGCAAAGACTCATGAATTCAATATGGATATTCTGGAAGAAATCGTTTACTCAGATAATAAACAGAGATATTCGTTTAATGAAGATAAAACATTGATTAGAGCAAATCAGGGGCATTCTATTCCAGTAGATGTCGAGTTAGATGAGATGGAACCACCGATAGAACTTTGGCATGGAACCGGAGCAAAATATGTGGACTCAATTGATACTCAGGGACTTATTCCTAAGAGCCGGTTGTATGTACATCTGTCAGAGGATATTGATACAGCTGTTAAGGTAGGTATGCGTCATGGGAAACCGATTCTTTATGTTGTAAAAGCCAGTGACATGTATAGTGATGGATATAAGTTCTATCTCTCGAAGAATGGCGTGTGGCTTACAAGACAGGTTCCTGTGAAATATCTTGAAAAGCAGGTTATATTTGCTCAAAAGTAAATCAAGCCTAAACTTTGCCACCGGGTAAAGATTTTAAGGTGTTCTGAAACATTCCGTTAGGTCTTAGAAGGAATGTTGTTGGGACACCTTTTATTTAGGGGTACTTCATTTAGTGTCAAAAGATCCAAGGGATTTGATTTTAGGGGATTTTATTTCGAAGGAGAGGTATTGAATGAAAGAATCAATCTTAAAAAGTTTTGCAAAGTATGTTAGCTTGAATGTCCTGGGAATGATAGGATTATCCTGCTATATTTTAGTGGATACTTTTTTCATATCAAAGGTTTTGGGAGCAATGGGTATTGCGGCACTTAATTTTTCTATTCCGATTTATAGTTTGATTCATGGTACAGGACTGATGATTGGTATTGGTGGTGCTACAAGATACAGTATATTAAAATCCCAAAAGGAAGACAAAGGGGCTAATAGGGTATTTACCACCTGTATAAAAACAGGTGCCCTTATAGGAGTCGCTTTTGGACTAATCGGTATATTCGGTTCAAAATCTCTGGCTTTGATTTTAGGGGCAGATATGTCCACATTAACCATGACTAAAACATACCTAACAACAATACTATGCTTTGCACCGGTTTTTATCATGAACAATATTATCCTTGCTTTTGTACGAAATGATAATAACCCGAATTTGTCAATGGTCGCAATGCTTTTCGGCAGTCTTTGTAATATTGTTTTAGATTATATATTTATGTTTCCNCTTGATATGGGAATTTTTGGTGCAGCTTTTGCAACAGGCCTTGCACCGATAATAAGCTTGGGTATACTGACAATCCATTTTGTAAAAAGAGAAAATAGCCTTAGATATGTTCACGATAGAATGTGGTGGTTTTCTATTTGCGATATTTTTAGTTTAGGCTTATTTGCTTTTATTACTGAGGTTTCTTCTGCTGTAGTTCTTATAACTTTTAATCTGGTAATTATGAGCCTTGAGGGAAGCCTAGGGGTTGCATCCTATGGAATTGTTGCTAATATAGCCCTTGTGGGGGTTTCAATATTCACCGGAATTGCACAAGGAATACAACCCCTTGTCAGCAAGGCATATGGATTGAAAAATTACGTAGTGTTAAGAAAAATAATAAAATTTGCTTTTCTCTCTTCCCTTGCAGTGGCATCGGTTATATATATGCTTGTGTTTTTCAATGCCGATGGAATAACTAGGATTTTTAACAGCGAACAGAACCTAGAAATTGCACGAATTACTAAAGTGGGACTTAGGATTTATTTTGCAGGTTTTTTCTTTGCGGGTATAAATATAATAATGGCTGCATATTTAAGTGCTACAGAGTTAGCTAAGGATGCGTTTGTTATTTCCGTTACACGGGGGTGCATTATTATTGTTCCTATGGTTCTGTTATTAAGCAGTATTTGGGGAATGACAGGTTTATGGATGACCTTTGTTCTAACAGAGGGTATTGTGACCATAATAACGGTTTTTATGGCAAGCTCAAAAAAGAAAATAGGGATAACTCAAACATAAAATTCTTTCATATCATCCAGTCTCAAGCAAGATAATTTACCACCATAGAAGCAAGCCCCGCAATCAATTCCTATTTTATTTTCGCCATGCCATATATTTAGTGATTTATCGCTATTAAGGTGGCAGGTGGGTACATGTCCAAATATAACAGTATATTTATCAAGAGGTTGGGAATTGAAAAAACTCTGGTTCCAAAGCAAATATTCAGTATTTTGCTTACTCATAAATTCTTCTATGTCCGTAATTTTAGTGTAAACCGATGCATCTACTCCTGCATGGGAGAATATGTACCTGTCCAATATTTTGTACAACCTGCAGTTTTGCAGATATTTTATTATATCAATTTGCTCTTCCGGACTTAAAGATTCAAATTGGGACAAAGTAGAAATGCCGCCGTTGTTAATCCAACAATGGTAATATCTCACATCTTCGTCGATTAATGATTTTAGGAGCATATGCTCATGATTTCCCAGCAATAATTCCATATTTTTGTGTTGCATAATATATTGTAATAAAGGCACAGATTCCAGCCCTCTGTCTATTACATCACCTAGGATTACTAATTTATCATTGCTGCTGAATTCTATTTCATCCAACATATTAAGAAACTTTTCGAATTCTCCATGTAAATCAGACATTAGATAAAATATTTTTCCTCCTCATACCTTTGTCTTTATTTAAAATGAATTAAATAAGTTTTTCAACCAGCCCAATAAGCTTTTCTTTTGTATTCAGTTCAGGGTTTTCAAGAACAGCATTGAGGAGCTTTTTTAAAATAACACCGATTTTGCGGTCTTGCTCAACCCCCAAAGCCAAAAGGTCATCCCCATTTATGGCAAGATCCTTTATTGTCAGGCAGTGATTGTTTTTCTTTATGTCATAATAAATTTCCCGTATTTTTTTCAGTATACCAGATCTTTCGTCAAAATACTTTGGATTTTGTCCACTTTTATTTGCCTCCTGCACCTTTAAAAGATCCCAAAAAATATCCTCTCCCATCATGCTGACAGCCTTCCGCACTGATTTATAATCCGGATTAATGCGTCTGTCGTGGTGTTTAATAAGTCCGAGAATTCTCTTTGCGGTTGCATTGTCAAATTTAAGTCTTCTAAGAACCCTTTTGGCTATCTCCATACTTTTTTGCGGATGACCGTAAAAATGGTCAATTCCCTTATTATCGGTGGTTTTTGTAACAGCTTTGCCTGTATCATGCAGAAGCATGGTCCATCTGAGTGCGGTATTTTTTTCGATGTTCGCCACTGTGTGCAAGGAGTGTATTGCTACGTTGTAAATATGGTACGGGTGGTTCTGGGTTATGTCAAAGCATATATCAAACTCTGGAAGAACATGTTTTAAAAGACCAGTTTCCCTCAGTATAACAAATCCTTCCGGTCTATCGGAGGTCAATATCTTTGAAAGCTCGCTGCGTATTCTTTCCGGACTCACTCTTTCAATATTTCCGGAGTTCTGTTTAATTGATGAAAGGACAGAGACATCAATTTCAAACCCCAACGTTGAGCTGAAACGTACTGCTCTGAGCATTCTTAGAGGATCCTCTTCGAATCGCTCGTCAGGCTTTCCGACGGCACGGATTATCAATTCTTCTATGTCTGAGAGCCCCGAAAAAGGGTCAATTATTCCCGCATTGGGGTGATAGGCTATTGAATTCATGGTAAAATCCCTGAAACTCAGGTCTTCCATCAATGTAGGCGGGGTTATGGAGTTGGACGCCCTGAAGGTGGTTATTTCATAATTAGTGCCATTTATAACAGCGGTGACTGTACCGTGCTTTATGCCGGTTTCAAATACCTTAGGAAACAACCGCTTTACATCATCAGGCTTTGCATTGGTGGTTATATCCCAGTCCTGCGGAGTTTGACCTAAAACAATGTCGCGAATGCAGCCTCCCACTATGTAGGCATCAAAGCCGTTTTTATTTAGCGTTTTAATTATATGGCTTGTTTGTGCAGGAATGTCAAATACAATTTTTTTATTCATGCGATAAATCCCCTTAAACTATAAAAGTGAAAAAACTGTACGGTTATTTGTCCAATTAATTTGCTCATATCAATATTTTATATCATAAACCCGTATTTTATAAAACATCAAAACAGAGTATTAACTGGCGACTGCAACTTGCTTCACAATGTTTCTTCTATATTTTTCTTTACGTAAATAATATACATCAATAATATACATCAATAATATACATCAATAGCATACATCAATAGTATACATACCAATAAGAGCTAACCGAAAGGGGTTATCCGCAAATAGATAAAAAAAGACCCCGTGCATTCCAATGAGAGAAGGGAGAATGCAACGGGATTTAGGGGAGTAACTTTTTTAAAATTACTATAATTAATATACAACATATTATGTGACTATGAAACATAACGTCATAATTTCGCGAAATTCGACAAAATATTCTATGAAAAGCATCGCATTGAGTTATGTAAATCAATAATAAATCAATAAAAGTCACAGTTAGTTGATTTATTGGACATTGTTAGACCACATTATGGATGCGAATTAAAACGTTAGTCCTGAAAATCGAATAAAGGGGAGTAGAATGACGAGATAATGAAACCAGTGTATAGATGCCACAAAAAAAAACCTCATTTATTATTATGAGGAATTAAGAGTATTACAAATCTCATATTCATTATACCATATGTAAAGGCTAAATTCTATAATTTTTTTCATTTATATTACAGAAATATTAAATTCATATTAAATGCGAAAATTAAATGACTAATTTTAAAGTAGCGAGGAGTCTTGACCGTTTAATAAAAAGCTGATATTGTAATTTGAGAAGGATTGGTTTTCTGTCTTAGAATTGGTGGGAGTTGAGGGAGTATGAATTCTAAAATAAAGGATGAGATGACGGACAAGCTGTTTGAGGCTATCTTGCTCCTTGAAAATGTCGAGGAGTGTTATAATTTTTTTGAGGATATATGTACTATTTCTGAAATAAAGGCTCTTGCACAAAGACTTGAAGTTGCTAAAATGCTCAGAGATAAAAAGACATATAGTGAGATAACTGAAAAGACTGGGGCTAGTACAGCGACAATAAGCAGAATTAACAGGGCACTTAATTATGGTGCCGATGGCTACAAAACTATTTTAGACAGATTATACAGTAAAAAGTAGATGGAAACTTATTTTTATATATGTGCTTTTGGTGTTGATTAAATTCAAAAAATCGGATATTATTACACTTAAGAATAAACATAAGTTAAAAGTCTTTAAGGAAGGTGCGAATGTTTAAAAAGCTTTTTTTAAGTTTGCTGATTTTATCGGCTCTAGCATCGGAAGGGCAGCTAAATATAGCAGAATATATAATAAACCCTCAGTTTTGTGAAAATTTAGGGTTGAATAACTTGATGGATTGTGAAGTGCTTCCGGTAAACGAACGGGTATTATCGGCACGCAAAGATGCAGAAAGTACTGTTCTTATTTCTGATGCCAATTTTTCGAAATATACTTCTTTATCAGAAGATAATCGAGACGGAATACGTCCCGCAGTAATAGGTGATTATAATTGCTACCTCAATTTATATATTTCTTATCTCCAAAAATTTAAAACAAAAGGTGTAGATCCTTTTATAAGTAAGGATATATGCCTTCATATGTCCGATTTATCACCTCCCTGTGAAAAAATCTGAGGTTCTGTTCAATAATGCTTAGAATCGTCAGTGAATAAAGTATCATGGTAAAAGGATGCTAATAAAGGTAAGGTGATAACTTGCTTTATTTTGTCGTTATAATTGCAGCTACCGTACTCGCAGCGGTGTATGGAAAGATAAAGAGAAGGTTCCTTGATTTATTTAATGTAAAACTTCAAAAGACTTGGTTGATAGTTGTTGCCTTTGCCTTTCAGACCGCAACGAGGTTAATGGGTATTAATGGTGTTGGTTTTGTGGTGAAATACAGTCTAATAATTCAAGCGGTAGTATTTGCTTTATTGTTTTTGTGCTTTTGGTTTAATAAAAAATATATCGGACTATGGTTTATTGGATTTGGTGCATCATTAAATGCATTGGTTATGACTATAAACGGAGGAAAAATGCCGGTTAGTCTTGAGGCTATGCAAAAGGCAGATATTCAGACGTTAACCGATATGGTATTGTCAGGTTCGGACAATAAGCATGTAGTTTTAAGTGAGACCACTAAGCTGGGTTTTTTAGCTGATATCATATACTTACCTGGAGTATTGGGTTGGGGTATCGGGGTTTTGAGCATTGGAGATGTAATTGTTGCATTGGGACTTTTTATATTTGTATTTGAACTTTGTATTTCTTCAATGAAATTATCGAATAGTTGACATGAACAATATATTATATCTGGAGGTTTTTGTATGTTTAAGTTATTGGAAAAAATAATTGGAAGTTATAGTGATAGGGAACTTAAGCGGATTATGCCTATTATTGATAAAATAGAGAGTCTAGAGCCGGAAATGCAGGCATTGAGCGATGAACAGCTGAAGGCAAAGACCCCTGAGTTTAAAAAGAGACTTTCGGAGGGAGAGACTTTAGATGATATTTTGCCGGAAGCTTTTGCCGTTGTAAGAGAAGCTTCAAAAAGAGTTCTTGGCATGAGGCACTTTAAGGTTCAACTCATAGGAGGTGTCGTGCTTCACCAGGGTAGAATAGCTGAAATGAAAACCGGTGAAGGAAAAACATTGGTTGCAACACTTCCTGTATACCTGAACGCCCTAGAGGGTAAAGGAGTGCATGTTGTTACTGTAAATGATTATCTTGCAAAGCGTGACAGTGAATGGATGGGAAAGATATACAACTTTTTAGGACTTAGCGTTGGTCTTATTGTGCATGGACTTAATAATACTGAGAGAAGGCAGGCCTATAATTGTGATATTACCTATGGAACCAATAACGAGTATGGATTTGATTACCTGAGGGATAATATGGTTATTTACAAGCAGGATATGGTTCAAAGGGAACTTAATTTTGCCATTGTGGACGAAGTGGACAGTATTCTTGTGGATGAAGCCAGAACCCCTCTTATCATATCTGGGGCGGGAGACAAATCTACAGATCTTTACACAAGAGTAGATGCCTTTGTCAGGAGACTTAAAGTAAAAGTGTTTACAGAAACCGATGACAAACAGTATAATGACGATATTGCAGCTGATTATATTGTGGATGAAAAGGCCAGTACGGCGACTTTGACTGCTGACGGTATAAAAAAGGCAGAGGAATACTTTGGGGTTGAGAACCTTTCCGATCCCGATAATCTGACACTTTCGCATCATATTAACCAGGCTTTAAGGGCTCATGGCATTATGAAAAGAGATAAGGATTATGTAATAAAAGACGGTGAAATAATTATAGTTGATGAGTTTACCGGACGTCTTATGTACGGAAGAAGGTATAGCAACGGACTGCATCAGGCAATAGAAGCAAAGGAAGGAGTAAAGGTTGAAAGGGAAAGCAAGACCCTTGCTACTATTACATTCCAAAATTACTTTAGAATGTATAAAAAGCTTTCCGGTATGACGGGTACGGCACAGACTGAAGAACAGGAATTCCAGAGCATCTATAGGCTGGATGTCATTGTAATACCGACAAATATGCCGGTAATAAGGAAGGATCATAACGACTGTGTATATAAAACCGAGAGAGGAAAGTTTAATGCAGTAGTAAAACAAGTTGTTGAGTGCCACGAAAAAGGACAGCCGGTTCTTATTGGTACGATATCCATTGAAAAGTCTGAGATGCTCAGCTCAGTACTCAAAAAACGGGGAATTCCCCACCAGGTGCTGAATGCGAAATATCACGAAAAAGAAGCAGAGATTATTGCCCAGGCAGGAAAATTAGGTGCTGTAACCATTGCGACTAACATGGCTGGCCGGGGAACAGACATTGTTTTAGGTGGTAATGCTGAGTTTATGGCAAAGCAGGAAATGAGAAAGAAAGGTTTTAGCGAAGAACTCATTAATCAAGCTACAGGCTTTAACGACACCTTTGATGAAGAGATATTGAACGCGAGAAAAGTGTTTCGGGAACTCCATGATGGATTTAAAAAAATTACAAACATCGAAAGAGAGAAGGTTCTTGAGGCTGGTGGTCTGTTTATTATGGGTACGGAAAGACATGAGTCCCGACGTATTGACAACCAGTTAAGAGGCCGTTCGGGACGACAGGGAGACCCAGGGGAATCCAGGTTCTATATATCTCTTGAGGATGATCTGATGAGACTTTTTGGATCTGATAGGCTGATGGGTATGGTAAATGCGTTGGGTCTGGAAGAAGATGAGCCTATTGAACGAAAAATGTTGAGTAATGCTATTGAGACTGCACAAAAGAGGGTTGAAGGCAAGAACTTTGCCATAAGGAAAAACGTTCTCGAATATGATGACGTTATGAACAAACAGAGAGAAGTAATTTATAGCCAAAGAAAAAAGGTTCTGGATGGCGAAAACCTCAAAGAGAATATTACTAAAATGATGGAAGGAATTGCTGAAGGCATTGTTAATTTATACTGCGGCGAAAGCCAACATCCTGATGATTGGGATTGGGAAGGCTTAAGGTCTTATGCACAAAAGTCTTATGTAACTGAAGGAAGCCTTAATTTCTCAAAGGATCAAATGGAAAAAATGACAAAAGAATCATTAAGGGAATTGATTCTTGATAATATGCTAAAAAGATATGAGGAGAAAGAACAGGAGTTTGGTTCTGAATTTATGAGAGAGCTAGAGAGAGTCGTACTTCTAAGAATTGTAGACCAAAAATGGATGGATCATATTGATGATATGGATCAATTGCAGCATGGTATACGGCTCAGGGCTTTTGGACAGAGGGATCCTGTTATTGAATACAAATTTGAAGGCTTTGAGATGTTTGAGGAAATGAACCGGAATATTCAAGCGGACGTAGTAAAAGTAATTTTAAATACCCAGATTGACCGCAACCGTATGCCTCAGCGTGAAAAAGTGGCGGAACCTGTGACAGCATCCTATGGAGGTGACAATGTCAAGAAGCCTGCTGTAAAAAAGCAGAAGGTTGGACGAAATGATCCCTGCCCCTGTGGAAGCGGAAAGAAGTATAAAAAGTGTTGCGGAATAGATGATTAATGGTTCATAAAACTATATTGGATCATTATTAAGGGGGGTTTAAAAACCCCTTTTTGCAATTAATTGTGGACTTTGTGCCTTGGGTTTTTATATTTAAGTTAGAGGTAAACCGGGGAGGTATTTGTTATGGATTACGATCAGGCAATTGAATACATACACAGTACATTTAAGTTTGGAGTAAAATTGGGACTTGAAAACATAAAAGCCCTTTTAGATTTGATGGACAATCCGCATAAGAAACTTAAATATGTGCATGTTGCGGGAACAAATGGAAAAGGCTCGACAGTTGCTTTTATTAGCAGCATACTTATTGAATCGGGCTATAGAGTTGGTATATATACATCACCTTACATACAAAGGTTTACAGAAAGGATCCGGGTTAATACCGATGAGATTTCAAAACAAGATCTGGCCAGGATAACTTCGTTTGTGAGGGATAAGGTGGAGAGTATGGTTTCGATGGGTCTTAACCACCCGACGGAGTTTGAGATAGTAACTGCAATTGCTTTTCAATATTTCTTTGAAAAAGGTTGTGATATTGTTGTGCTGGAGGTGGGACTTGGAGGCAGATTTGATTCCACCAATGTTATAGATAACCCACTGGTTTCGGTAATAACAACTATAAGCTATGACCATATGGATATACTTGGGGATACCCTTTCTAAAATTGCCTTTGAGAAAGCGGGAATAATAAAGGATGGGACTCATGTGGTGTTATATCCCCAGAGCAAGGATGCCGAAAGGGTTTTGGAAGAGATTTGTAGAGAGAGAAATGCCAAACTGCACAAGGTCTCCTTTGATACAGTAAAAATGGTAGATTTTTCCATTGATGGACAGGAATTCGATTATAAGTCATTGAAATCTTTAAAAATAGGTTTATTGGGAAGACATCAGATAAAAAATGCAGTGACTGCTATAGAAACAGTATCTATTCTTTTGGAAAAAGGATATTGTATCAGTGAGGATTCAATAAAAAAAGGGTTAATCAGGGCTAAATGGCCCGGAAGGCTTGAGGTATTGTGTAAAAAGCCGGTTTTTATAATTGATGGGGCTCACAATTTAGAAGGTGTGCAGGCCTTAGTGAGATTCTTGAAGGAATATTTTCCAAAGAAAAAAATAGTATTTATTATCGGTGTGTTAAAAGACAAGGACTATATGTCAATAATTAAGGAAGTTGTGCCTTTTGCGGAGCATATAATAGCAGTTACGCCACAAAACAAAAGAGCTCTGCCGGCAAGAGAATTGTCAGAAAATATTAAATTTTATTGTAGTAATATATTGGAAAGTGATACAATCGAAGAGTCAGTAAAAAAAAGTTTTGAAATAACTCCGGAAGATGGCTTGATTTGTGCCTTTGGTTCATTATATTATATAGGTGAGGTAAGAAGCATATTTTCAGTATCATAAATAAAGTTCATTACACCATGTGTTTCACCAACAATTAACATAAAAGGTTATTTAGATTATTAAGTTGGGTATATTTTATATTGTGGTATTTAACTGAACTTTGCAAGAAGTCGCCCAACCTCTTAGGTGGGAGATGAATTGCAGATTGACACAACCTACCATTATATGTCATACTATAAACAGTGGTAAAACTTATAAGGTAGGTGAAAACATGAAATTAGACTCAAACAATCATTCAGTATTCTTATTATATTATCATTTAGTATTAGTAGTAAAGTACAGAAGAAAAGTAATAGATGATG
>JGI24709J26583_10004325_pt1 | contig 10799 bp, 8 predicted proteins | sample BioPla2DNA1_FD_26583 | JGI IMG/M metagenome (IMG submission 26583) | reverse complement strand
ACAAGAGATGTTTATATTTTAGATGATAAAGAAGTTGTAGCGTTAACTGCTGACAAAGTTACAGTTTATAATAATTATGGTGTTGAGGTAAAAAAAGATGTNTTTAAAGTAACCTGGGATGTTGCTGTTGCAGAAAAAGCNGGTTATGAACACTTTATGATGAAAGAAATGTGNGAAGAACCAAAAGTGATAAGGGATACAATAGGTCCTAGANTAAAAAATGGAAAAGTAGTATTAGATGATATAAAACTAACCCAAGAGGATGTTAAAAATATTGAGAAAATACACATTGTTGCATGTGGAACAGCTTATCATGCAGGTGTTGTAGGTAAATATATAATAGAAAAGACAACAAGAATTCCAGTGGAAGTAGATGTTGCTTCTGAATTTAGGTATAGGAATCCTATTGTTACAGATAAGGATTTAGTTATTATAATAAGTCAGTCAGGTGAGACATTAGATACCTTATTTGCTTTGAGAGAAGCAAAGAAAAAGGGAGCAAGAGTAATTTCTATAGTTAATGTTGTAGAAAGTACAATTGCAAGNGAGTCAGATGATGTTTTATACACTTGGGCTGGACCAGAAATAGCAATTGCTTCAACTAAGGCTTATAATGCACAACTTTGTGTAATTTATCTTTTAACTTTGGATTTGGCATATAAAAGAGGCTGTATGGATGATGAACAGTATAAAAAAATAATAGAAGGTCTTGAGCAAATTCCTGATGCTATAGAACATATATTAGGAAATAAAGAAGCGATACAGAGATTTGCGTCTTTACACTGTAATGTAAAAAANATATTCTTTATTGGAAGAGGCCTTGACTATGCACTTTCTATGGAAGGTTCTTTAAAGCTTAAAGAAGTATCTTATATACATTCTGAAGCATATGCAGGAGGAGAATTAAAACATGGAACCATTGCCCTTATTGAAGATGGCACATTGGTTGTATGTCCTATGACCCAAGATGATCTTATGGATAAAATGATAAGTAATATAAAGGAAGTTAAAGCAAGAGGGGCAGTTGTTTTAGCAATAGCAAGAGAGAGTAATGAACAGGTTCATAAAGTTGCAGATGAGGTTTTCACAATACCGGATGTTGATGCTTTTATAGCTCCTATTGCAGCAGTAACTCCATTGCAGCTTTTTGCATACTACATGGCAGTGGTTAAGGGATGCGATGTAGATAAGCCAAGAAATTTGACAAAGAGCGTGACTGTTGAGTAGAGGCAGGGTAAAATAAAGTTGATTATTGTATAATTCAAATAAAGTTGACTCCATTAAAATAAAGTTCGCTCCATAAAAATAAAGTCCGTTCCAAAATCCCGTAGTCGAAGCAGGAAAAATCCTGAACGGCTGCGGGATTTACGTTTACAGATGTATAATTCAAATAAAGTTCACTCCATGTGTATAATTCAAATAAAGTTCACTCCATGATAATAAAGTTCGCTCTATAAAAATAAAGTTCGTTCCAAAATCCCGTAGCAGATGCAGGAGAAATCCTGATTGGCTGCGGGATTTTTGATTTTTAGGGGGAGAGGGATAAGGTGTATGTTAGGATTAAGGAATACTGTATACCTCAAAAAAACTCGTGTCACGAATAAAAAAGTCGTGTTAAAAATAAAAAAGTTGTGTTAAGAATCATGGTGAAAATAGGGTGGAAAACCTTATTGGAACCATGATTTTTGTTTTAGGGTGAGTAGGGTTAAGGGGTAAGGTATAAGGCTAAAGATATTGATTTTAAAGGATTTGAAGGAAGTATTGATGAAAGATATTGATAAAAACTTTCCCCTTTTCCCTTGATACTTATCCCTATTTATGACACGACTTTTTTATCTAAAATGAGAGGAAAAATAGGAAAATATTAGGAGAAAAGAACAAGGAAAATGGGTGATTTTTGACATGACTTTTTTATCTGGAAGAAAATAGGGGAATAGGGTTAAGGATAGATGGGACAAGGGGTTGAGGGGTGTTGGGTTTTGACATGAGTTTTTTATGTGTATACATAGTTAGAATTAAGTTTTATTCTAAAAAGGGTTAAGGGATAAGGGGCAAAATAAAAAAGTTGTGTCAAAGATAAAAAACTTGTGTTAAAAATAAAAAAGTCGTGTTAAAAATGAAAAAGTTGTGTTAGATAGTTCAATGCATAATAGATAAAAATATAAAATCCCATTGACCAAGGAAGAAAATGAACTTCCAAAGAAAATTAAATATTTCTTGATACAAGAATAGAAATGCAATTATGTTACTTGCCTTTAAATAAATAAGTCATAAACCTTGGATTCTAACAGACTTTTATTCCTGCTTTATATCGTATTATCTTATTTCTATTTTTATAAAGAACAATAATTTAAAATAGAAAAGTAATTTCATAAGTGGCAAAATTGTATTTAAATAAAAATAGAGTTATGTTATATTAAGGTCATAACAAGTAGTATATTACGGATAGCAAAGTTATTATAAATCTATTACAATGTCTAAGCCTTAGAATTGAAAAAATGATAAAAACCAAAATAGCGAAAGAATTAGATGTATAATTCAAATAAACTCCACTCCGTAATAATAAACTTCGCTCTATAAAAATAAAGTTCGTTCCAAAATCCCGTAGTAAGTGCAAGAGAAATCTTCAGTTGCTGCGGGATTTGCTTTTTATTAGGATAAAGGGACATGGGGCAAGGGCTAAGATTGTTATGGTCAAGAGATTGGAGATAAGGCTAAAGCATTGATTTTAAAGGGATTGAGAGTACTATATTGATTTAAATATTGATACCGGAATTGATAAAAAGATTAGAAGAAACACATGAGAAAATGCAACCTTATACCTTTTCCCTTGCACCTTACCCCTAAAAAGAACCAACTTTATTTTAAAAATTGCTACAGGAAATAAGGAATAAATGTAAACAAATGGGATGAAAATATGAGAATATAGAGCGGACTTTATTATATGGAAGAGATTAGGAGAATAGGGCTAAGGTGAGAAGGGATAAGGGGTTGAGGGGGGAAGGAGGATGACATGAGTTTTTTATTTATATACACCTGATACCTGACTATATCCACGTATTAGGATATTTAGATAACTTCATACTGATACCTATGAGGGTTTCGATTGCATTAAAGTTAATCCCAGCGAAAATTATGGAAGAATGTAGAAAAGAAGCCGAGGCAAAATTGAAAAGTGGTATTTCAGAACAGAAACCAAGGCTGCAGGTGAGATTATGATATTAATTTTATGATTCGTCATGTATAAGTGTATATACACGATAAACTCCAATTCATCACAATAAAGTTCACATAAAAACCTTCCAGTAGATGCAGGACACCCTCTGTTTTGCTGCAGGGGTTATTTTTGTGAAGGTAGAGTTAAAAGTTAAACTAATACATGAAATAGATACTTGGTTATTTATTGTACAGGATATAAAAGCGAATACTGAGGAAATATTTTCTGATAAGAAAACAAATAAAACTATATAATTTACATTAAAAATAATAATTTTTATAGGAAAATATAAATTTATAATTAAAATACTTGACTTTAAGGAACATTATGTTACAATTAATAATATAATAAAGACTAGGGAGTGAATGATAATTATGGGTAATGAAAAGTTTTATCGTGTTATCGTTGCTTGTGGTCATCTCGGACATCGTAACAGTATAGAGGTTACAAGATATTTTAAAGATTATGATATATTGTCGTGCTACTTTTCGGCGTTTCAAATGCCTCGTTCGAAGAAAAAACCTGGTTGTGTAAAACTAGTTGAAACAATAACGGAAAATGAGTATTTAATTGGTAAACAAATAGAAAAAGAAAATCTATATTTACAAACTTTTAAAGGCCATAGAAATAATGTGGCATAATGCCTAGGCTTGAACAGAACATAGATGAGGAGTGGATTTTATTGAATAATAATATTTATAAGCCTTATGATTTTTTAGATAGTGCATACTATAAAGATTATTCTGTAGTTGTGAAAGAACTACTAAAATTAATTATACAAAAGGTTATAGAAACAAATATCGAATTTGCTATTAAAGTACGGAAAGATGGCTCTATTACTTTTTCACTGCAAGAAAAGAGTCAAAAGAATATTGCTACAATATGGATATATGAGAAACACCTAAGAGTAATAATTCTAAATCAATATGATAAAAAGATTTATACTAAGGAAGAAATCAATGATGAATTAATAAATAGTATTTTACATAAATATCTATCATTGAATAAATCAAAAAAACAAATATCTATATATTTAGCAGAAGATTTGATACGGAAGGTAGAAGAAAAGGCTAAAGAAGAAAGTAAAAAAATGAGCGATGTAATCGTTGAAGCAATCCAAGAGAAAACAAGGGATGTATTTATAAACACTCAGCACAGGTTAGAGTTTAGCAAAATTATTAAAAGCGCAGGTCTATACAATCCCAATAAAGATTGTACAGAGATGTTAGATGATAATAAGAGAAAAGTTATTGCATTGTTTTACTTAATATCTGCATATCAAGATGAGTATTATGAAAGGTTTGGCGAAAAATTTTGGTACGACGAAAAGGAGAAATCACTGAAAGGACCTATTTATTTAACACAGGAGTGGGAAAGTGGTGTCGCTGATGGAGAAACGATGCTAGGGCTAGGATTGTTTTTGTTAAAAGGAAAAGAGAGCGGCATAGAGTTAACGGATATATTATATGATTTGAAAGAAACCTCTACTTTTTTCCTGGCGGTGAATGCTTTAAAGATAGTGGGAGGCCAGTTAACTCTTTGCAAAGATGAAATTGTAAAAGCAAAGCCGTATGTTGTCTCACAATCTGTAGATTTAATTGAATATCTATAAATACTTGATATTTGAGGAGGTTAAAATGAATTACGATAGAATTGTTGAAGGAATAATTAATGGATTAGTAAAAATGAAGAATCCCCATATCAGTTTGGAAAAATTTCATCAACGTCTTAATAATTTTAAGAATTTTGATTACAAAAAGTTATCTGATGATGAAATATTTTGGATGCTAACTTATGTATTGTTTTTCAATATGGGGAAGAAAGCATCTATGATAGAAAAAAAGTTACCTTTGCTAAAAAAATATTTATATGGTGTAGAAAAATTGTCTCATATGAACTCAAAACAGATAGAAGATATTATTAATCATACAGGCTTTCCAAAACAAGTAAGATGGTGTGCTGATAATAGCAAGGTTTTTTACTCTTTGATAAAAAATTATGGGTCATTTAATAATTATTTAGTAGAAGAGTTTAATATTAGAGACACATTATGTTCTAACGCACAATTGCAAAAATTGTACATTACGTTAAAAGAGAAATTTATCGGGATAGGAGAAACGGCCGGTTGGCATTTCTTGACTGAGTTAGGATTCTTCACGCTAAAGCCGGACAAAGTGATAAGAAGAATTTTTTATCGGATTGGTTTGATAGAAAATGAAAGTGATTTGGATGCTTCGATTACTGTTGGCAGGGAGATGTCAAAGCAATTGAACATCCCTATCAGATATATTGATATTATCTTCGTAAAGTATGGACAAGTAGGTCAATCCGATTTATTAGGTACAATTGATGGTATTTGTACGGAGAACAATCCTAAGTGCAATATATGCGAATTGAAGTCTATATGCAAATATTATAAAGAATCTCCGGAATTTCAACCAATAAATAGGACAAATACAAATAGTTATAAATTTAATTTCACTTTACATAATACACATACTATTACTGAAAAATCTAGTGTATTTCAAGTTTATAACTTAGGACCATTTACGGCACCGAAATTCCAATCAAAATATTTGAAACTAAATGAAACTAGTAAACTATTGCTCCAAACGCTTATAAAGAAATGCGGCCAGTTTTGTTCAGAACATTTTGCTACAAATACGCCAGATTATCGGTTTGCGAATAAAGTGAATTTCTGCTTAATTACTTTATTAGTAAAAGAGCAGAAAATCAGAATACATATAAGAACTGATGGGTTATTGTTATCATCTTCAATCCTTCAAATTAAAAAACTTCCTAACCACCACTATAATGGGAAAGAGTGGGTTGAAATAATTATTTCTGATAATTCACAGGTAGATGAGGCAGTGAGGTTAATAAAACAAACATATGACTACCATTCATAAAAAGATAAGGGTTATCAGATAGGATTAGTGTTTATACAGTCAACTTGATATAAAGGCAGTAAATATTGCTTAGAATATTTGAGTGAGAGTTATATAAGAACGGTCAAGTATGGCAATCTATTTTAGAATACCATATTCCGTAGCAGATGCAGTATAACTTCTATTTTGCTGTGGAGTTTATGGTTTTTAGAAGAAGAGAGTCAAGGCTTAAGGAGGAGGTTCAATGTTTTATTAGAATTTCGAATATAATATTGATATAGTTGCAAAAAAATTGATTTAATTATTAACCCTTAATCCTCAAAACTTATCCCAATTTGAGGGCATTTCAGGTGCATTACGGAAACTTAAAGTATGTTATGGGAATTTATAAACAGATATGAAAATTAAGCGTAAAATGTGGCATAATACATGAAGAAAGATGAAAAAAGGGGTGCGTTAATACTTTGACCCTAGAAACCTTTTAACAAATAGGACTATTAGGATTTTAATTGAGTGCTTTGGAGATATGGCGGTCTTTCCAAGGCGTTTTTTCTTAACAGTCTGTAAAAGTTAAATCTTATTCGTTTGTAAAAACTTCTTCTAAGTGAACTTTCAGTCCACAAAAAGTTTGAGATACTGCACAATCATCGCTTTTGTAAATAGCAGCCTGTTTATATTCATCCTTTTCTAAGACATAAACTTCAACGGTTTTAAGTTTGGGATTTACCATCCAATATTCATTTATGCCAAATTCCATATAAGTACTGTATTTTCTTATTCTGTCATGGGTTTGATTAGAAGTGGAAATTATTTCAATAACTAGGGCTGGTAAACCCTCATATGCGTTTTCCATTAATCCAGTTTTATCACAAATAACTATTAAATCAGGCTGAACTTTTACTTTGGTAGTTTTTTCTTTATTTGTTAACCAGACATCCAGTGGGGAGATGAATACCTCACAAGATTTGCCTCTGAAATAGTTTCGGAATTCTGCCGCAATATTTAATAAAACCCGCTGGTGTTCTACTGACGGAGATTCAAGGCAAACTACTTCACCATCAAAATATTCTAATCTATGTTCGTTTTCTTTATCCATTTCTAAAAACTCTTCAAGGCTTACAATTTTCTTTTCAGGAGTCATATTTTCACTTCCTTTTCAAGGATATTTTACGATATTCTATAGAGATGATACAAGGGGTTAAAGGATTAAAGGTTAAAGGGATTAGGAATAAGTAAAGACATTTTAATTCTACCAATTAATAGCAGCATCAGATTCATTATCTGAGTTAGATTTTAGCCCCTTTATGTAACCAAATAACATTTTGATAATTTCAATCAACTTTTTATCTAAAGCATCGTATTGTTCCCTATTGATATAGTCATTTTGATAGGCAGTAAGAAGATGATTTCTACATTCTCCTGCACTGCCAAGAGCGCTGTTGGCGTGGAAGAGTTCCCTTTTTACGAATAATTGGGTATTTCCTTCAGCAATATTTGCCCCAATACTACGGCTGGCTCTAATTAATTGGTCTGTAAGCCGATATTGCTCATATCCTGGAAACCCTTTAACCAATTCTCCTATCTCCTGCTCAAGACCATTTGCCTTTTGCCAAACCTTGAGAGTCTTAAAATCCTTTATGAGTAAATTTTCGCACATATAACTCATCCTTTCAAATATTAGACTTTTCCACATTATACGGATTGTTAGGTGTAAGTCAAATTTTAATACTAGAATTTTTGTAAAGTAATCCTTGAAAGGTAAAAGGGTCAAGGCGTTGTGATAAAAGTTAATATAGCATATACTTGTTCCTTAACCCAATAAACCTTATCCCTAATATACCCTAACATGGTTTTTGTCGCATTAAAATCTATATGAATGCAGTAGTTTCAGGAGGTTAAGGGATTTTACTAAATACATAATTATATATGGAAGGGTAAAGTGGAAAGGGAAAAAGGATTTAGAATATAAGGGTAAACAAAAATACTTGACTTTGTATTAGATGATTTACTATAAAAAAATTGTCCTTAATAATAAGGTATTTTAAATAAATTAACATTATATACCTCCGTTAAAATAAATTCCTACGCTTACCTTATTAACAGGTAAGCAATTTTTTTATTGTAGAAATACTTGAAATTATAAAAAGTGATTTATTAAAAGAACTATAACGAACTTAAATTTATCAAAGAAATGGAGGAATTTTCATGGGGAATAAGATTATCTTAGGAGTAGACAATGGAAATGCTTATACTAAAAGCAGTGAGGGTTTTAGTTGTCAGTCGGGCTTTACAAAATCTGATGTAGAGCCTATTACAAAACAAAATCTGCTTATATATCAAGGTATTTATTACAGCATAGGAAACAACAGGTCGAGCGTTCAATTGGATAAGACTCAAAATCAAGATGCTTTTATATTATCTTTGGCTGCAATAGCAGATGCAATTAACAAGGCAGGAATAGAACAGAAAGCAGATGTATTTTTAGGTGCGGGACTTCCTGTCGTCCACTACGGCAAAATGAAACATAAATTCAGGGAATACTTTATAAGGGACAATATCAAGTTTAGTTTTAATGGAAATGATTATGTGGTTAATATTGCTGATTGCAGGATATACCCCCAAGGTTACGCAGCCTTTATCAATATCTACAAAGACTATAAAAATGTATCAGCAGCAAACGTAATTGACATTGGTGGCTATACTACAGATTTTTTTATGGTTGAAAACGGGATGATTAATACTGCGACATGCTATTCGCTGCCAAATGGCACAATCACATTGTTTGCATCCATACAGCAAGAATTATTAAAAATAAATATTAATCTGACAGAAAAGCAGATACAGGATATTATCTTAGGTAAACAGCCAGTTCTATTCGATGCAGATATAAATAAAATGATAGAAATAAAAGCAAAGGAATATGTAGAAAATTTGCTGACAAAGATTTTAGAATACGGTTTTGAATTCAGGAACCCGACAATAGTTGCTGGTGGTGGGGGTATGATGTTAAGAAAATATATAGAATCATCGGATAAGATAAGGTATATTGAAAACCTTGACCAGTTTGCAAATGCTAAGGGCTATAAGATTTTGCTGGAGCAGGAACTAAGAAGGTGATTTTATGGCTGTAAAAAGGATTAATCTATCTTTTTCATTAGATAGGAAAGATGATTTAGAAGTATTTAACATACTATCAAAGCAGAAATATAAAACAGATTATGTAATTAAGGCAGTGTTAAGTTTTACAGGAAAAGGGGATAAGGATTTAGGCAAGGAAGCAATAAAACAGGCTGTAAAGGAGGCAATAGCAGAGTGTGGAGGAATTACCATAGAAAACAAGGGAAAAGAGAATGATAGTTGCATACAACATGAATTGCCTGACGATATATTTGATATGTTTGATAATCTATAGCCTTTAACCTTTATAAGCAGTGAAGTTCCAGACTTCCTGCTTTTTTTTAGATAACATATATGTAATAAATAGGTAATAGGTTACAAATATCCTTAGGTTGTTTTTACTCTTTTCTCCTCACCCCTTATCTCCTATGTCCTAACAGGAGGTTCCCAAATGAACTGGAATAAAAAGTTAGGTACTACAAGGAACTAAGACATTAAAAGTAATGAAATAAAGTGGTATACTCTTTACAAATAACATCCAATATGCTATTTTTAATTTAGGCATTTTAGGAAGTAGTTAGTAAATTAGGTATAACAGGAGAAGTAATTGCTTTACTGCAATTTATTTCTCCTGTTATACTTTTGTATAAAAAGATTTTGTATTTTGATAGAATATCAAGGGGAAGATTAAAACCCGATTTTAGAATCGGTATCCTTATAAGAAGATAAGTAAGAATAAATTATTAGAAATTAACCATTTTATATCAGAAACGGAGCAAATGTGTAGGTTTTGGATAGGTAATAGGTTTAGAAGCGGTTTTGGGGGAATAAGGGGTAAAAAAGTGATTCTAAAATTGAAACAGAGCAGGAGTATGGGGATTATAGGTTAAAGGGGATAGGAGGCTTGAGGTTAGAAGTGTATAGTATATTATAATTAATAATAGTATCAATTTTTCTTACTCATAAAATCTTATCAAAATCTATATAAAAGACTCTATTAATAACTTAGGTTGTACAATATAATAGTAAATATATAATCTTGGAAAAATGTAGCGAAATGGCACATGTAACCTTTATGAGGTGGAGATATATGAAAATCAAAAGCAAAACAATTATTATAGCAGTATTTTTAATAATACCTTTAATACTGTTTTCATCAAGTTATATAAGTTTTCGCAGTCAAAAAATCAATAATGAGCACTTAGAAAGTTTCAAAAATAAACTTATGACAACTATCCAGCAAAAATCATATTTTGATATTAAAAATATAACTCCTTTTGAATGGGACAGAATGTATGTTATACTGCCTTATACCAGCAGAACAGAAATGCAAAAAATAGTAGGAACAAAATGGACCACTGCTGATACATATATTGGCTATCTGATATTTGATAAAACCTGGCTCGGAGAGCATCCACTGGATGATGATATATTTCATAAATTAGTTTTTGTGAAAGATAATAAAGTAGTTTTGGATGTTACTCTCAATAGGGGTGATGCTGATTTTACACAAATTAATAGTCCTGTTATAAATGATAATGTCTTATTTGACATTGATAAAACAGATGGAAGAAATA
>JGI24709J26583_10004321_pt1 | contig 10809 bp, 16 predicted proteins | sample BioPla2DNA1_FD_26583 | JGI IMG/M metagenome (IMG submission 26583) | reverse complement strand
ATATGTGTCCGCGCTTAAAGATCCTGAATTTAAAAGACTGATAAATACTTTAAAAGTAAAAGAAGAAATTGCTATGAAGTATACTTCTAAGTTAGAGATAACTCTTGAAGAATTATCTAACTGCTCTAAATGTAAAAGTCTTCATGAATGTAAAAATAAAGTAACGGGATATGTAAATTATCCTACTTTAGAAAATGATATAATAATTTTTAATTATACTCCATGTAAGTATAAAAAAGCTGATTTAAAAGAAACTGAAAATATCAAATCAGATATATTTAATATGCCTCTCGAAATAAGAAGAGCTAAAATGAGTGATATTCATAAAGATGATTCTAAAAGACTTCCAATTATAAAATGGTTGACAACCTTCTATAAAGAATATCAAAAGAATCAAAATATAAAAGGACTTTATTTACATGGTTCTTTTGGAAGTGGAAAGACCTATTTAATAAGTGCTTTATTAAATGAACTATCATCACTTAATTATGATGTAGTTATAATGTATTATCCAGAACTACTTAGAAGTTTAAAAGATTCCTTTGAAACAAATGATTTTGGCTCTAAAATGAACTCAATTAAAACAAGTGATTTACTTCTTCTTGATGATATTGGAGCTGAATCAGTAACTCCATGGGGAAGAGATGAAATCCTGGGAACTATTCTTCAATATCGAATGGATAATAAACTACCAACATTCTTTACCTCAAATTTAGATTTAAAAGAACTTGAAAGTCATTTCTGTGTAAATAAAACACCTGGAGAACAAATTAAAGCAAGAAGGATTATTGAAAGAATCAAACAATTAAGTGATTATGAAAAATTAATTAGTNAAAATAGAAGAACTTAATAAAATATGTGTAAAGTACTATCTTTTTAAGTAGTACTTTTTTTATTTTTGATATACTATATATGTAGGCAGGTGCTATTAATGGAAGAAAAATCTAGTGAAGAACATCGGTTTTTTAATAAAAAAACAATAATAATATTATTTATTTTCCTTATACTAGTTATATTAGTTTTTATAATATATAAATTATTCTTTGCTCCATCACCAACTGAAATAACTTATGATCCCAATAAAAATTATAGTTATGATATCAAAGAAAACACTTTATATTTATTAAGTGAAGATGGTGTTGAGCAGTCTTATAAGTGTGATGGAAAATGTAGTTTTTATTTAGACAATGATTTAGAATATAAAAAAGAAGGAAAAGTACTTCTAAAAGATGAAGATAATGTTTATTTATATGATCTTATTAAAGATAAAAAGATAAGCTCAAATTATAAAGATATTAAGTATATTTTAGATGAAGAAGAAAAAATAAAATTATTTAAAGTAACTAATCATAGTGATAAAGATGGAATAATTGATTTAAATGGTACAGTTTTAGTAAATTTAAATTATGAAAAGTTAGGTAAAGTCCATAATGATGAGTTTATTAATTATTCTTATGAAAATAATCAAATAGCTGCTAAAAATAGTAAAGCATGGGGAGTAGTAGCTTTAGACAGTGGAGCTGGTTTAATTGATTTTCAATATGAAGATATTAAATTAAGTCCATATGAAAGAATAGCTGTAAAAGAATTAGATAAATGGTATTTAGTAGATAATGTTAATAAAAGATTATTATTTGATTCATTTGATTCAATATTTATTTATGAAAAATATACAATAGTTATATTAAATAAAGAATTATATATTCTTGATCAAGATGAAAAAGTTATAAGTAATAAAATACCAACCTTTTATGAAATAGATCCATGGGGATTATCTCTTGTAAATGGAGTATATACCTATATTGAAGAAGATATTTTATATATATTAATTGATACGCCTAGTGAAGAAGATGAAGAAGAAATAGACTTAATAAAATATTATTATAATGAAGATAATAAAGAGATAATTATCTATGAAGAAGGTTGACATTTTATAAAGCATAGATTATTATTGTTTTAGGAGTTATTATGGCTAAAAGAGAAGAAATAACTAATATTGTTATATCAATTGTTTTAATATTTATCGGGATATTTTTACTAATTTATTCTCATATCGGTAATTTAAAAGCAATAACATTATTATATTTGGTATTTTTAATTTATGGATTAATGAAAATAATAGAATATAGTTTTTCATCAGATAAAAAAGATAAAGAAGATTTATTTACAGGTATCATATCCTTATTTGGAGTACTTAGTTCTTTATTTTTTAAAGATTATAATGGGCAACTCTTAATAAGTATTACCTTAGTAACTTGGGTAGGTTTTATGTCAATAATAAAATTAATAAAAGTAGATTATTATCATGACCGAAATAATAAAATGTTTTATATAAATATGACTTCCTTAATATTATTTTTAATAATTGGAGTACTAACCGGAATTAATTTATTTTTCGATAATACGGTTCAAGTATTAATACTAGGATATTTCTTTATCGCAAATGGTCTTCTTAACTTAGCAGAAGACGCTATAAGAATAATTGCAACAAGTGAAAACTTTAATATAAAAAGAAAGGATTAAAAAAATGGATTTAAGAATTGCTTTAATTGAAGTAGGACAGTTTTCTCAAATACTGAAAGATAATGCTTATATGAAATTAGTTATTGATCATGAAAACATTAAAAAATGCTTTTGTCTTTTAATTGATGATGGTAATGTAGCAGTAAATGTTGAAACAGGAGAAGAATACGAAGTAATAAAAAGAGACGATAAAGGTAGAATAACTAAAGAGGCTGCCTTAGAAGCTAAAACAAATGTAAATTATGCTCTATATGTTAAAGAACTTGATTTAAATAAATTAAGCTCTGAATTATCAAACCATTTAGAAACTAGAGCTTATGAAAGAATGCTTGATGATAAACCAGTAACAAGATCTAGATAAAACTGATTAAAATCAGTTTTTTAAATTTAAAAAACATATTAACAAAAACATTCGATTTTAAATGATACATTTGGTATAATAAACATATAAATAATTTGAAGGGAGAAATTTATATGGAAATGATAACACTAGATTATAACTACAATGATTTTGATTTTTTAAGTGAAGAAAACTTAAGAAATCACTACGAGGTACTTTATAAGGGATATGTAAATAACTATAATAAAGTACTAGAGGATTTAAAATTTGCAAGGGAGACAAATAACTTTACGAATATTAAATGCCTTGAAAAAAATTTAGCTTTTCAAGGAGCAGGAGCAGTACTTCATGAATTGTTTTTTGAAAATATTACTCCAAATAAGGTAGAGGCTAAGGGTGAAGTTCTTGAAAAAATTGAAAAAGATTTTGAATCTTTTGATTCATTTAAAAATCAATTTATTAGTAACATAACTAATATTGAAGGAAGTGGATGGGGAATACTAGGGTTTTCTAAATCAATTGATAAACTAATTATTCTTCAGGCTGAAAAACATCAAGATCAAACAATCTGGGACTTTGTGCCACTACTTGTTATTGATATTTGGGAGCATGCTTATTATCTGGATTTTATTACTGATAAAAAAGCATATGCTGAAAAAATGTTTGATTCAATTAACTGGAACGTAGTCGAAAAAAGATATAAAAATTTATAAAGGAGAATATTATGTACCATTTTATTGGCATTGCTGGAGCAGGGATGAGTAGTCTTGCTCAAATAATGTATAAACTTGGACATAAAGTAAAAGGAAGTGACGTAAGCACTGACTTTTTTACTTTAGATGGTCTAAGTAAAGAAATTGAAGTTTCTATTTTTAGTGAAGAAAACATTACTGAAGATTTAATAATAGTAAGAGGAAATTCTTTTGATGATTCCAATGTAGAAGTTGCTAAAGCTAAAGAATTAAATTTAAAAATTTATACCTATCAAGAAATGGTTGCTAAACTAACCAGAACTTTTGAAACAATAAGTGTATCGGGTTGTCATGGTAAAACCACAACTTCATCAATGCTTGCTCATGTACTAAATAACATTACCGGGACTAATTATTTAATTGGTGATGGATCTGGGCACGCAAGTAAAGATAATAAATATTTTGTCCTTGAGGCTTGTGAGTATAAAAGACATTTTCTTGAGTATGATCAAAAATATGCAATTATTACTAATATTGATTTAGATCATGTTGATTATTTTAAAGATATTGATGATGTAATTGATGCTTATCAAAGTTTTTATAATAATACTAAAGAAAAAGTAATAATGTATGGAGATGATCCATATACAAGAAGGTTAAATCTTGATGATAAAGCTATTTATTATGGTCTTAAAGATAATAATGATGTAGTTGCTAAAAACATTAAATATGAAGAAAAAGGAACAACCTTTGATGTTTATATTAAAGGTGAGTTTTATGATACTTTCTTTACATCATTTAGTGGTGAGCATATGGTTTTAAATAGCCTAGCTATTATTACTGTTTGTTATTTAGAGAACTTAGATAAAAAGTTAATTAAAAAATATCATTCATCATTTGAAGGTGCTAAAAGAAGATTTGATGTAAAGTTATTTAATGATAATATAATTATTGATGATTATGCTCATCATCCTACTGAGATTAATTATACTATTGATGCAGTAAGACAAAAATATCAAAATAAAACTTTAGTAAGTATATTTCAACCCCATACTTTTTCAAGAACAGAAAAGTTTAAAGAAGAGTTTATTTCAGTTTTAAATAAAAGTGATTATGTTTATATTTTAGATATTCATCCAGCTAGAGAAAAAAGTGAAGATTTTCCTAATGTAAATTCAAAAGAATTAATTTCTAAAATAAATAATGCATCTTCAATTAAGATAGATGATGCAAGTCCTTTACTAAAGCATGATAATAGTGTACTTTTATTTTTAAGTCCGAACAGTTTAAAAAATTTAATAAGTGATTATAAGGAAAAATCATGAAAAAATATCATGGACAATTACTGGCTGTTTTAGTTACTTTATTAGTAATATTAATCGGTTATATTGGAGGAAGATATTATGCTGATTATTATAATAAAAAGCATAATACTAATAAAACTTTTCTTCAAATATTGAAAATCGAAAAGTTAGATGAAAAAGTTAATTACTTTTTAGAAAGTGGATCAAAAACACTTAATGATTTATGTAAAAAAGAAACTGGTATTTGTGATAAAACCATAGGTAAAGTAAAGTTAAATAATAAAGATTATGACTTTCATATTTATGCTGATTTAGATAATAATGAATCATATTTTAAACTTGATAATACAAAAGTAGGAGACTTTTATAATTTAGAGAAAATAGATTTATTTAATAATTATTTATTAGTAACTGAAAACAATAATAATTATCAAATTCATATTATTGATGAAAATGGTAAAAGACTTGAAAGCCTTGATGCTCTTAATAATTATGAAATAAAAGATCAGTCACTATATTTTTATAATTGTGAGAATAACAGAGAATCATATTATAAAGTTAAAAGTTCTGATTTAAATACTAAAGAAGAGGTATCTTATAAGCAAAAAGCATGTAGTTAATGCTTTTTTTCATTATAGACATCAACTAAGCAATTTGATACAATATAATTAAGAAAGAGGTGTTTGAATTGAGTATAGATGATAATTTAAAATTAATTGTAAATGAAGTAAAAAAAATAGTTCCCCTTAAAGAAGCATTTCTGTTTGGGTCATTTGCTTATGGGACTCCAAATGAGGATAGTGATTATGATTTTTATTTTGTTTTAGATAAAATAGATAATACAACCCATGAAACACTAGTTTCAATAACAAGAGTACTATATAAAGTTTCATCTAGACCTTTTGATATTTTAATAGATACAAAAGAGTCATTTGATTATAGAGCATCTAACCAAGCTACACTTGAATATAAAATATTAAAGGATGGTGTCAAGATATATGGCTAATAGTGATTTGTTTAGAGAATGGAAAGAATATGGAGATATTGATTATGAAGTAGCTAGAAGAATTTTTGAAGAAAGATGGCCAAAGCAACATATAACAATTTAATCATTCTCATCAAGCAGCTGAAAAATACCTGAAAGGCTACCTTGCATATAAAAATAACAAAGTTAAAAAAACGCATGATTTATTAGAACTTATAAAGTTGTGTGAAACTTACGATTCTTCTTTTGGTGAATTAATTGATGTGGGTGTATTTTTAAATCCTTTTGCTACCCAAATAAGATATCCTAAGAATTTCTATGATATTACTGATGTTGAAACAAAAAAAGCACTTGAATTCTCAAAATTAATAATTGACTTTGTAAACGAGAGAATAGATATATGATTGATTATGATTTAAAAACGGATAAAAATATTAAAAGAAATGAAAATTTTATAAAGTTATTTGAAAAGTCTTTAAAAGAAGAAAAACTATCAGAGAGAACAATTAATAAACATTTAGATAATATAGATTTATTTATTAATGATTATTTAAATCATTATGATACTTACAAAATGGAAGAAGGACCGTATCATTTTTATGATTTCTTTTCTTACTGGTTTCCTATTAAGATAGCATATTCATCAGAGACATTACTAAAATCTCTCTTAACGACAGTAAAAAAGTTTTACAAATGCATGGTTGAAAATAATCTTGTTGATAAAGAAATGTATGATTATGCTATTTCTAGTGTAAACCAAAACTTTGATGAGTTTATTGATATTCTTCATCAGTATAAATAGCATGCGAGGATGAAGATTATTTTTAAATAAACATAAAATTAACAAAGGAGATTAAAAAATGAAAGTAATAATAACTGCTGGTGGAACTGGTGGACATATTTATCCAGCTCTAGCGATTTTAAATAAAATTAAAGAAAAAGAAAAAAACTGTGAAATTCTTTATATTGGTACTCATAATCGAATGGAAAAAGATATCGTGCCTAAAGAAGGATATAATTATGAAGCTTTAGAGATATATGGTTTTAGTAAAACTGAAATAAAAAGAAATTTTAAAAACATAAAATTAATCTTTAAAGCCAAAAAAAGATGTCTTGAAATAATGAAAGAATTTAAACCAGATATTGTTATTGGAGTAGGTGGTTATGTAACCTATCCAGTAATAAAGGCAGCCAGTAAATTAAAGATAAAAACCTTTATTCATGAGCAAAATAGTATCCCTGGTAAAACTAATAAAAATCTTGGTAAAATTGCATCATTAATTGGAGTGTCTTTTAAAGATAGTTTAAAATACTTTGATAAAGATAAAGTTATTTTTACGGGTAATCCCTCATCTGAGAATGCTCTTGATATAAAAGCTACACCTAAGACTAAATATGGACTTGATCGTAATAAAAAAAGTATTGTTATTGTCCAGGGAAGCTTAGGATCAAGCGCGATTAATAAAAAGATGAAAGACTTTTTAGAAAACATTAGTAAAGAAACTTATGATGTTTTATATATAACTGGTAATGCTACATATGAAGAATTTTCTAAAAACAAATTTAGTGAAAATGTTAAAGTAGTACCATATGTACCTAATTTAGCAGGTTTAATGAAAGATGTAGATTTAGTTATATCAAGAGCAGGAGCAGGTACCATCAGTGAACTTTCTGCTCTTGAAAAACCAAGTATTTTAATACCGAGTCCCTATGTTGCTAATAATCACCAGTACTTTAATGCTCTTAGTGTATCAGACGCCGGTGGAGCTATTATGATTGAAGAAAAAGATCTTAATACTGATATTTTAAAAGATTCAATTAATAAAATATTAAATGATGAAAAGAAATATAAAGAAATGCAAAATTCTTTAAAAGATTTACTTGTAAATAACAGTAGTACGATTATATATGAAGAGATAAAAAAATTAGTAAAGGATTAATATTGATGAAAAAGGTTAAAAGAAAACTTAATTTTAAAAAATTGTTTATATTTATCCTATTTATATATTTAATTTACTGTTTTGGTATGCATTTATATAATAAACCAATTAAAAATATTATTATAAATGGAAATGTTGTAGTTAAAGATTTTGAAATAATTGAAAAAGCTAAAATTAAAGATTATCCTTCTATGTTTAGCATAACAAGAAAAGAAATGGAAAAAAGAATTAAAGAAATTCCTTTTATTGAAGAGGCAATAGTTTCTAAAAACTTAAAATATCAAATTAATATAGAGGTTAAAGAATCAAAAGCAATCCTTCTTAACAACCATACTAATAAAGTGGTCTTAAGCAGCGGAGAAATGATCGATGATTATATTATCGGAATACCCACACTAATAAATATGGTACCAGAAGATATTTTACTAGAGTTTGCATCTAAAATGGGAAAACTAGACTCTGGTATAATAAGTTTAATTGGAGAGATAGAATATACTCCAAGAAAAAATGATGAAGGAAAAACTATTGAAGATGATGTCTTTACTCTTTATATGAATGATGGTAATACTGTAGTAACTAACTCTAGTAAATGTGATAATTTATCTAAATATAGAGAAATATATGCTAGTTTAAATGATCGAAAGGGGATACTGAATTTAGATAGTGGTAATTATGAAAACTTTGTTTTTATACCATTTTAAAAGATTATGAATTACAATGAAGAAATGAAAGAGATTATAAAAAACAAAAAAGGTGATAGACTACTTATGCATAGTTGTTGCGCACCTTGCTCAAGTAGTGTAATTGAAAGATTAAAAAATGATTTTGAAATCACCGTACTTTTTTATAATCCTAATATAGAACCAAAAGAAGAATATATAAAAAGAAAAAATGAGCAAATTAAATTACTTGATAAACTAAATATAAAGTATTTAGACACTGATTATTTAAATGAAGAATTTAGAGAAAAAATAAAAGGATTTGAAAAAGAAAAAGAGGGCGGAAAAAGATGTACTCTATGCTACGGGCTAAGACTTTCAAAAACAGGTAAAGTTGCTAAAGAAAAAAACTTTGATTACTTTACAACTACTCTTACAGTAAGTCCTTATAAAAATAGTAAAACAATTAATTTAATCGGATTAAATATTGAAAAAAAAGAAAATATAAAATATTTAGTATCAGATTTTAAAAAAGAAGATGGTTATAAAAAAAGTATTGAGCTATCTTCTATATATAATCTATATCGCCAAGATTACTGTGGTTGCCACTTTAGTAAAGGAGNAAGAAATGAATAAAAAAGGAATAACTTTAACTGAACTACTAATCGTACTGGTAATATTATCAATTATAATAGTTATAGTAACCCCTGGATTTAATGACTTTTTATTTAAAACCAAAGATAAAATAAGTACTTTAAATGAAAATAATTTAAAAGAAGCAGGAAATATGTTTGGTCAAGAAGTATATATGTGCCAAAGTAATGCTGATATTAAAGCATTATTTTCCAAATTAAATATTACCGTAAATAACTGCGCGGAAGCCAAAGCAAAACTTGAAGCTGGAGTTAATGTTTCGATTGGATTTTTAAAACAGCACGATTATTTTAGAGATGATTCAAATAACTGTAATGAATCTGGTACTTTAAATATAAAAATCGATGGTCATAAAGTAATAACCAAACTTAATTCAAATGTAAAATGCAAATAAAGGAGCTAGTATGAGTTTATTTAAAAAATTTAAGAAAGTATTTAAACCAAAAGAAAAAGAAAGCTATGATAAAGGTCTTGAAAAAACTAGAAAAGGCTTTATAAGTGAGCTTAATATACTAGGTTTAAAATTTAAAAAAGTAACTGATGAGTACTTTGAAGAACTTGAAATGATATTAATAAAAGCGGATATCGGAATTAAAACTGTCGATAAATTTCTAGAAAGATTAAAGAAAAGAGTAAAAGAAGAAAATATTGAAAGTACATCTTTTTTAAGTGAAGTTATTGTTGATGAACTTTTTATGATTTATGTTGAAGGAGAATCTTTAACCGATAAAATAAATATGGCAGAGTCTGGTCCAACTATTATCCTAACAGTGGGAGTAAATGGAGTAGGTAAGACTACTACTATTGGTAAACTGGCTCATAAATATAAAAATGAAGGTAAAAGTGTTCTTTTAGTAGCTGGAGATACCTTTAGAGCAGGAGCAGTACCTCAGTTAAAAGAATGGGCTGATAAAACAGGTTCTCTATTTGTCGGAAGAGAAAATGCCGATCCAGCTAGTGTAATTTATGATGGTATTAAAGAGGCAATCGATAAAGATATTGATATAGTTTTAGTAGATACTGCAGGTAGACTTCAAAATAAAGTAAATTTAATGAAAGAACTTGAAAAGATTAATAAAGTTATCGGAAAACATATTGAAGATGCACCTCATGAAACATTATTAATCATTGATGCTACTACTGGTCAAAATGGTATTAGTCAAGCCGAAAGTTTTAAAGAAATAACTAATATTACTGGTATTGTTTTAACTAAGCTTGATGGAACTGCTAAGGGTGGAATAGTTCTAGCTATTAAAGAAGAAGTAAACCTACCTGTTAAATTTGTTGGTCTTGGAGAAGGCGTGCTTGATCTTAAACCATTTGATATTGAAGAATATATCTATGGATTATTTAAGGATATGATGTAATGGAAGATATTATTTATTATACAAACCTTTATGATTATTATAAAAATCTTTTAACAGACACTCAAAGAAAATACTTTGAAAACTATTATTTTAATAACTTATCTATTCAAGAAATAGCGGATAATAATAAAGTATCAAAAAATGCTGTTAGTAAATCTTTAATAGAAGTTACTAAAAGATTAGATAATTATGAAGATACTTTAAATTTATATAATAATTATCAGAAAATAAAAAAAATATTAGAACCTAATATTTTTAAAAACATAGAAGATTATATATAAGTAATCTTTTTTTGGTTTCTATAACTAAATATATTTAAAGTAATAAATGGAATTATAATAGATA
>JGI24709J26583_10004319_pt1 | contig 10810 bp, 16 predicted proteins | sample BioPla2DNA1_FD_26583 | JGI IMG/M metagenome (IMG submission 26583) | reverse complement strand
TACACAGCAGAAATTTATAAATAGGGAAAGGAGTAAGAAATGATAATGAAAGATATAATCCAATTTATAAATGCGTTTGTTAATAACAGACCAATGGCAACAGTTTTATTTTTTGCAATAATGCTTGATGTACTCTTTGGAGTGCTAAGAGCAAGTAAAGAAAAAAGAATAAATTCAACAACAGGTAATGGAGGTTTAATTCAAAAAACTTCTATAATCCTATGTGTGATGTTCTTAATGTTTGTAGACTATATTTTAAAAGTTGATGTAATGATATGGTTACCTACAGGAATTATAGACTTTTTAAAATCTATAGGAATTAAATATATAGGTATCGCAACATTTTTTAGTATATTCTTTATTTTGTTTGAATTATTAAGCGTTGTGAACCATTTAGAATTAATGGGAGTACCAATGCCTAAATTCATTAAGAAAATGCTAGAAAATACTATAGAAGCAATTGATAAACAAGCAGAAGAAAATAAGTAATTTAAAAGAAGCCTATCTCTTAATCGAGGTAGGCTCTTTTTTTTATGTCTTGTTCTATCAAAGATTTGATATAACCTTGTTTGTTTGATTGCTTTTCTAACCAAGCAATCAAATGATGTTCGGTATTNATNTTNAGNCTNATTTCNACTCTGCGGTAGTTTTTTCGATTAAACTCAATATCATACTGAGTTTTGTTGAATTTTTCACTCATTCGTTTTNCCCTTTATTCTTTCAAACATTATCGTGTATAGTTTTTCAATTGTTTCATCTTCAAGAAACCAATGCGGTTCTAAATCTAAACTTAACTTTCCAACACCTAAATGATTAATTTTCACTTCTTCATCTTCTAAGTCAATAGTAATTTTTAGAAGTCTTTTAGCTTTACTTTCTAAGTATGTGATTTTTAGCAATGATGGAGTTCCAGTTATAACATCAATTAAGAAATCAATTTTAAATTTATCGGAAATCAATTCCTCTAATAATTTCATCTTTAAGTTGTCTGTCGTGTTTAATATTGCTAAATCATTAACATCAATTAAGAAATCAATTTTAAATTTATCGGGAATCAATTCCTCTAATAATTTCATCTCAGTTGTTTTATAGCTGTATTTTTCATTTATTTTTTTCATAACCTTATATCTCCTTACACTTATATTATACACTATCCGTATAGTATGTCAACACTTTTTATAAACTTTTTTAAAAAAAAGCTACCACACTCATATTATAGCAAAAAATGAAACAAAATAACAAAAGAATGTAAATTTGTGCCAAAATAATGTTGCATTTTAAAAATTATGATGGTATATTATAGATGTGCCACAAATCGGCACAGATAGAAAGGGGGATAAATGGAACGTTTAACACCTAAACAAGCTAGATTATTGGCAGGGCTAACACAAGAAGAAATGGCAAAAGAACTTGATATATATATAAATACATATATCAACAAAGAAAAAGGAACTACAAGATTCTTTGTAGATGAAGCCTTAAAATTCTGCCAAGTTGTCAATCAACCAATAGAAAAAATTATTTTTACAAAATAAAAAAGTTTAACGCCCTTAAATATGGGTACACAACCTTTAATCAAGTATTACAAGAAATAGAACTTGAAGAGGAGCAAATAAAAAACGCATAGACCTGGTAAGTAAACGCGTTTTAGTAGCTATCACAAGCTACTTCTATCTTATCAAATTATAAAGGAGAAGTAAAACATGGAAAAAATTTTAGCGACACAGGAAGAAATGTACGCGGTATATGAAGCTCCTCATAAATTTTACAAACTGCAAGTATTTCTTAACTGCATTACTGAGGAGCAATTAGAAGAATTAAATAACGAGATTATTGAAATGTTGATTAAATTTGTAACAAGTAATAATGCTATTGCACTGACTGCGTATGAAAAAAATAAAGGTGGGCAATAGCAATATGAAACGTAAACTAAGAAAATCTATAAAAATAATTATTTGGGGAATGTGCATAACTATACTTAGTTTCTTACTCTGCATCGGCGGATTGCTGATGTGGAGTGAGGAACACCACAGAGTTAATACGGGGGTAACGATTTATGAATAAAAACATTTGTTTTGGATGCGGGCACATCTTCGATGAACCTTACTATATAGCCTATGGAGACTATGTAGGCGTAGGAGGAAGACCAAGTGACCCAAAGGTTCCACTCTGCCCAAACTGCGGCAGTGATGAATGGGATGCAATAGATTACAAGGAGGAAGAAGATGGAGATTAAAGTAACAGTAACAATAGAAGCAGGTCAAAGCCTAGCTAATCTAATATCAATGCTACAGCCTTTAGAAGTTTACGCTCCTTCTAAAGAAACATTAGAAGCCATCGAAGAGATGGACAAGATACAAGAGAAAGTCAAAGAATCAAAAAAGGTCGAAAAACCTAAAGTTGAAGCGCCTAAGGAAAANGAAAGAGTTGACTTCGAGCTTATAAGAACTCAAATAAAAAAATTAGGTGCAGAGAAAAGAGCTGCAGGCAAAGAAATATCGCCGATATTTAAACGCTATGGCGCAGGAAAGCTTAGCCAAATAGATAATGAAAACCTTTCTGCAGTGCTTGAAGAGATTAAGGGATTATGAGTCACGCAGAGAGAAAACACGTACTACTAAGTGCCAGCGGCGCTCATAGGTGGTTAGCTTGTACCTTATCTCCAACACTTGAAGAGAAGTACCCTGATACTACTTCAGCCTATGCAGAAGAAGGAACAAAAGCCCATGAGCTAGCAGAAAAAATACTTAATGGGTACTTGGCCAATAAGCCATATAAACCTAAGAAAGATGAAAGGGAAATGGCTGTAGAGCTAGATCCATATATAACTCATGTAACTGAGTTAGTAGATGGTTTAAGGCTAACTTGCAAGTCAGTAAATGTCTTCTTAGAGACAAGGCTAGACTTCTCTAAATATGTTCCAGAAGGATTTGGAACTGGAGATGTAACTATTCTAGCTGATGAGACTATTTATGTTATTGACCTTAAGTATGGTAAAGGCTTAAGAGTAGATGCAGAAAATAATCCACAGTTAAGGCTATATGGACTTGGAGCAATTAGTGCTTTTGATGATTTATATGAATTTGAAAAAGTATCAATGCAAATTGTTCAACCTAGACTTGACCATATATCTGAAGAAATATCAACCAAAGAAGGATTAATTATTTGGGGCGAAGATATTAAGCCTATCGCATTAAAAGCTTGGAACGGAGAAGGTGAAGCAGTACCTGGAGAACATTGTCGATTCTGTAAAGCTTCAGGAGAGTGTAGAGCTCTAGCAGAAATGAGCTTAGATATCATGGATGACTCTGATATAGATACCTTATCTATTGATGAAATAGGAGACATCCTAACTAGATTAAGCACTCTAGAAAATTGGATTAAAAACTTCAAGGATCATGCGCTCAACTTAGCCTTAACCGGTACAACAATACCTGGACATAAAATCGTAGAAGGTAGAAGTGTACGCAAATATAAAAATGAAGATGAAGTAGCCAAGACACTAATTGATAATGGCTACGAGGAGGCACTACTATTTGAAAAAAGGTTATATGGAATAACCAAGATGGAAAAAATAGTAGGAAAGAAAAGCTTCAACGAATTACTAAAAGACCTTGTTATTAAACCACAAGGTGCACCAACACTTGTTCCTAACAGTGATAGAAGGAATGAGTTTATACCAGATGAAATTTTATTAAAAAACATGGAAATTGAGGAGGAATAAAAAACATGTCAAAAGAAAGAACAATAACGGTAGGTCCTGTTCGTTTATCATACGAACATTTATGGGAGCCGGCAGCAATTGGAGATAGCGATAATGAAAAATATAGTGGTAGTTTCATTATAGACAAGAAAAACAAAAAAGCTTTAACCTTAGTAAACGATGCTGTAGAAGCAGCAATCGAAGAGGGAATAACTACAAAATGGGGTGGCAAAAAGCCTAAAAACTTAAAACTTCCTTTAAGAGATGGTGATGAAGATAGAGAGGATGTGGCATATGAAAACTCAATGTTCTTCAATGCTTCAGCAAATAGACAACCTCAAATTGTAGATAGAAAAAAACAGCCTATCTTAGATAGAGAAGAAGTGTATAGCGGCTGCTATGGGTATGTATGTGTAACATTCTATCCATTCGATGCTGCAGGTAATAAAGGTGTTGCAGCAGGATTAAACATCTTCATGAAAACAAAAGATGGAGAACCTTTAGCTTCAACGATTTCAGTAGATGAAGCATTTGAAGGAATTGAAATTGAAGATGATGAAGATGACGATTTGTTCGATTAAGGTAATGCCTTATGAGAACACTCAGTATAGATATAGAAACATTTTCTGATATTGATATTGAGTTAGGGGTATACAAATACTGTGATACTCCTAACTTCACCATATTATTAATAGCCTACTCATTTGATGATGAGGAAGTAAAGCTTATTGATGTAGAACAGGGTGATGAAGTACCTAAAGAATTCATAAAGGCACTAACTGATGAAAAGGTACTTAAAAAAGCATACAATGCTCAATTTGAAAGAGTTTGTATGACTAAATACTTTGATACCTATCTAGATTCAAAACAGTGGTGGTGTACCATGATACACTCCGCAATGCTTGGACTACCTGGAAGATTGGCAGATGTTGCAGAAACTTTAAATCTAGAAGAGCAAAAAGACACTGCAGGAGTGCATCTCATAAATTACTTCTCAAAGCCTTGTAAGCCTACAAGGACTAATGGAAATAGGACTAGGAACAGGCCGCATCACGATTTAGATAAATGGTATCTATTTAAAAAGTATTGTATCCAGGATGTCATAACAGAAAAAGCTATTGCGAAATACCTGGAAGACTATCCTATATCAGATAAAGAAAAAGCACTTTACCATCTAGACCAAAAGATTAATGACTTTGGAATAGGTGTAGACCTTCAACTTGTTGATGTGATCCTTAAATACTATGAGAAACACGCCAGTGATTTATTAGAAGAATCAGCTAATATAACAGGTCTAGATAATGTTAACTCTAGAGACCAATTGCTGGAGTGGCTACAAGGTCAAGGTCTTAAGATAGACAACATTAGAAAGGCAACACTTGAAAGCGTATTAGAANATGAGGACTTAAAACCTCATATTAGAACAGNTATAGAAAATCGTTTAGAGACCGGTAAAGCCTCCGTTAAGAAGTATCAAATGTTACATGATGCAACATGTAATGATGGAAGAATTAGGGGCACACTGCAGTTCTATGGAGCTAATAGAACAGGTAGATTTGCAGGTAGGCTAGTACAAGTACAAAACCTATCAAGGATCTATTTAAAAGAAATAGATGCATTAAGAATATTAGTTAAAAACAAAGACTTTAAAACANTAGAAATGCTTTATGATAGCCCATCTAGTATATTTTCACAGCTTATTAGAACATGCTTTGTNCCTACNACAGGCTATGGCAATGATTATGCATATGCAGTTGCAGATTATAGCTCTATAGAAGCAAGGATCATTGCTTGGCTAGCAGATGAAAAGTGGGTAATGGATGTATTTGCTAACAATGGAGACATTTACAGGCAAACTGCTTCTAACATGTTTAACATACCACTAGAAGAAATAGATAAACCTTTAAGACAAAAAGGTAAGATATCAGTTCTAGCATTAGGCTATGGTGGCTCTGTGGCAGCTCTTAAAGCAATGGGAGCTCTAAACATGGGAATAGAAGAAGAGGAGCTTCCAGGACTTGTTAAAAGTTGGAGAAAAGCAAATAAGAAAATTGTTAGATTATGGAGTATTATAAACGATTTAGCGACAGATACCGTAGAAAACTACAATGTAAATCGCTACAAAGACTTACTGGAGTTTAGAAGAGATGATACATACTTCTTTATTAAACTACCAAGTGGCAGAGAACTAGCCTACTTAAAACCAAGACTTAAAGAAGATAGGTATGGCTATCAAATAGAATATTTAGGTAAGGAGTCTGGAAGAGTAGCATATACCACTAATAGAACATATGGAGGTAAATTAGTAGAAAATATTGTGCAAGCTATTGCTAGAGACTGTTTATGTGAATCTCTACATAAACTAGATCACAATAACTACAGAATAGCGTTCCACGTTCATGATGAAGTTGTGGTGGAAGTGCTAAAAGAAGATAAAGAAAGGCATTTAGAAATAATAAAAGATTTTATGGGAGAACCTATTGACTGGGCTCCTGGGCTATACCTAACAGCTGAAGGATTTACTTCAGACTATTACACAAAAGATTAGAAAGGACATACCATGAGAAATTTAAAAATAGCAACTGGAAGAAATAGATTTCAAAAAGTCTTTAAAAATGTTGAAGTTTCTTGGGATGACCTTTGTAAAAAGCTTTCTGAAACACACAGAACAGCAGAAACATACCAAGAATACATTAAGGCTCCTAAAGCTAAACAAGACAATATAAAGGATATTGGAGGCTTTGTGGGAGGACATTTAAAAGAAGGTAAGAGAAGAGCTGATAGTGTTATCTGCAGAAGCGTGTTAACACTTGATGCAGACTTTGCTAAACCTACTTTTTGGGAAGATTTAACAATGTTAAATGATTTTGAGTGTTGTATATACTCAACGCATAAACATAAGCCTAACAGTCCTAGATTAAGGTTAGTAGTGCCTTTATCAAGAGATGTTACTTCAGATGAATATGAGGCAATAGGAAGAAAGGTTGCTTCATATATAGGTATTGATTTCTTTGATGATACTACATATCAAGCAAGTAGATTAATGTATTGGCCAAGTACTTCCTCAAATGCTGAATTTGTCTATAAAAGACAAGAAGGAGAGTGGCTAGATGCTGATGAAGTTTTAGCCACCTATACAGATTGGCAAGATGTAAGTTATTGGCCAACATCAAGCAGAGTGCTTGAATTACATAAAAAAGAACAGAAAAAACAAGGTGATCCTAGAGAAAAAGAGGGCTTAATAGGAGCCTTTTGTAGAACTTACTCTATCAGTGAGGCTATTGAAAAATACCTACCTGATATCTACACACCTTCAAGAATAAATGGTAGATATGACTATGTTAAAGGTACTACAAGTGCAGGACTTGTTGCCTATGATGACATATACGCATATAGCTTTCATGGGAGTGACCCTGCTACCGGTAGTTTAAATAATGCCTTTGATTTAGTGAGGATACACCTATTTGGGGAATTAGATGAAGATGCCAAAGAAGGCACACCTTCTAATAGGCAGCCTTCATTTAAAGCAATGATGGATCTAATTGAAAAAGATGAAGAAACTAAAAAAGAAACAGTTAAATCAATGCTAGACAAGTTTGATGACTCAGTGGTTGATGATGAAGATTTAGACTGGGTATCAAAACTTGATATGGATAAAAATAAAGGAATTTTAAACACACGCCAAAACGCCGTAATCCTTATAGAAAATGATGAAAACCTAAAAGGGACTATTGCTTATAACTTACTAGCACATAGTCCGGAATCTATAAAGGATTTACCTTGGAAGAAACTTAACAAAAGAAACAAGCTTTGGAGAGATGCAGATGACTCGCAGCTGCTACTTTATCTAGAAAAAAAATATAAGGTTGCATTCTCTGAAAATAACCTAAAAAGGGCCGTTGATGTGGTTGCAGACAACAATAGCTATCACCCTATAAGAGAATACCTGGACGGCATTAAATGGGATGGTGAGCCTAGAATTGACTCATTACTGATAGATTTGTTTGGTGCAGAGGATAATCCTTATACAAGAGCTGTAACTAGAAAAACATTAACTGCAGCAGTTGCAAGGATATATGAACCAGGTTGCAAATTTGATTTTATGCTAACTCTAGTAGGAAAAAGTGGAATAGGTAAAAGCACTCTGTTTGATAGGCTAGGAAAAAACTGGTTTTCAGATAGTGCAATTAGCCTATCAGGTAAAGATAGTTTTGACCAACTTCAAGGAGTATGGATCCTTGAGATGTCAGAAATGGCATCGTTTAAAAAAGCAGAGGTTGAACAAATCAAAAGCTATTTATCTAAGAGAAAAGATAATTACAGGATGGCATACGATAGGAGAGTTTCAGAAATTCCTAGACAATGTATCATCGTTGGAACTACTAACAATAAAAGCTTCCTAAGAGATAAAACAGGCAACCGAAGATTTTGGATTGTAGAAGTAAATGAGATAAAACAGAAAGCTTGGGAAATACTTACAAATGAGGCTGTAGATCAGATATGGGCAGAGGCTAAACACTTCTATGAAAGCGGAGAAAAGCTATTCTTAAGTCATGAATTAGAACAATATGCAAGAGAGGTTCAAGCATTTCACATGGAGGCGGACCCTAAAAAAGATGCAATTATAAACTATTTAGATAGATTACTACCTCCTAATTGGAACGATTTAAGCACCTGGGAGCGTAGAGAATTTATTCAAAGTGATGAAGAGAATACAGAAAATTTAGAAGATTACCAAGTTAGAAACAAGGTGTGTGTTCATGAAATTTTAAACGAAGTGCTTAGGCTAAATCCAGCCAAAGCGGATAGGTTTACTAGCAATGAGATAACAGCAATTCTAGAAAATACAGAAGGGTGGGAGAAGATAAAATACCCTATAAGATTTGGTCCTTACGGCAATCAAAGAGGATATAAAAGGGTGCTACTAACACGTCAAAAAATGACTACTAGCCTGTAAAAAATGACTACTAGCCTGTAAAAAATGACTACTAGCCTAAAAAACAGTGGACTACTAGCGACTACTAAAAACTACTAGAAAAAGTAAGGCTAGTAGTCGCCTAAAAGCCGATAGATAAGCGCTAAAAACATAAATGACTACTAAGACTACTATATATACTTAATAATTTTAAATTAGATATAAATATATATATAACACCCGCCTAATTAATATATATAGGTATACGTGAGGAGAAATTAGTAGTTTGGTAGTTTAGATAAGCGCTAAAGGAGTGATATGACTGAAAAGCAAATTGAACAAAAATTGAAAGAAGAGGTTGAAAAGTTAGGAGGTTTGTGTTGGAAATTTGTGTCTCCGGGAAATATTGGAGTTCCGGATAGATTAGTTATACATGAAGGGAAAGTTATATTTGTAGAACTAAAGGCAAGCAATGGAAAAGTTAGACCAACACAAAGACTTAGGCTTAGACAACTAAAACGAAGAGGAATGAAAGTAGCAGTGATTAGTAGCTACAAAGAGATAGATGAGTTTATTGAAAAACTAAGGAGGTGATTGGCTAGATGGAATTTATACCACACCTATATCAAGAGACGGCGATAGATAAAATTTTGAATAATAAAAAACAAGGACTGTTTCTTGATATGGGACTTTGACTGGGTAAAACGGTTATAACTTTAACTGCATTAAACGATTTGATGTTTGATTATTTTGAAATAGTACCGGGATCCATTCTAGTTATTGCACCTCTTCGTGTAGCTGAAAATACCTGGAGTGCAGAGATTGAAAAATGGGACCATCTTAAAAATTTAAAACTTTCAAAAGTCTTAGGTACACCAAAGCAAAGAGCTGATGCCTTAAAAGCAAAGGCCGACATCTACATCATCAATCGTGAAAATGTCGTATGGCTCATTGATTACTTGGGAAATAATTGGAGGTTTAAAACAATAGTTATTGATGAGCTTAGCAGCTTTAAAAATCCAAGGGCAAAAAGGTTTAAAGCTTTAAGAAAATTAAGTTTAGTATTTGAAAGAGTTATTGGTCTTACTGGAACACCTGCACCAAGAAGTTTAATGGATTTATGGTCACAAATTTATCTGATGGATCAAGGCAAAAGGTTAGGTAAAACTTTTACAACATTTCAAAGAAGCTACTTTACTCCAGGAAGAAGAAATGGCTATGTGGTCTATGATTGGAAAATCAATCCAGGAGCTGAAGAAGAGATACATGAAAAAATATCAGACATCTGTATGAGCCTAACAGCCAAAGATTGGTTAGACCTTCCTGAAAGAGTTGAAGTTACTAGAGAAGTGATTTTAACTCCAAAAGTTATGAAAAATTATAGAACTTTTGAAAGAGATAACTTATTGCAACTTTTAGAAAGTGAAGATCCGTTGGTTGCAAATAATGCAGGAGCACTAACAAACAAATTAACTCAGTACACTAACGGAGCAGTGTACAACGAGGATAAAAAAACCTATCAAGAAATACACAGTCAAAAGTTAGAAGCATTGGAAGAGTTGATTGAAGAAGCTAATGGGCAACCGGTAATGGTTTTCTATAACTTCAAACACGATTTAGAAAGAATTCAAAAACACCTAAAAGGATATGAGCCTAGAATTCTTAAAACTTCAAAAGATATTGAAGATTGGAACAAGAAAGATATACAAGTTTTATTAGCACATCCTGCAAGTATGGGACATGGATTAAACCTACAAGATGGAGGGCATATCATAATTTGGTTTGGTCTTACTTGGGATTTGGAGTTATATCAACAGGCAAATGCCAGGTTACATAGACAAGGGCAAGATAAAGCAGTCTTAATTCATCACATAGTGGCCAAAAAGACAGTGGATGAAGACATAATGAAAAGACTTAAAAATAAAGATTTAACACAGCAAGATTTAATCGAAGCGGTAAAAGCAAGAGTAAGAGANGAGATGTAATTACTAATGGCTAGAAATAAATTATCAGATTTGAATGATCACCTATTTGAGCAGTTAGAACGATTAAGTGATGAGGATCTAACAGAAGAGCAACTTGAAAAAGAGATTAAAAGACCTTAATCCTGGAGAGTGGTTTGTAGTAATGAACTATGTACTTAAAAAAACAAATCGTGTAGGAGTAGGTTATAAAGCAATATGTACTGATGC
>JGI24709J26583_10004314_pt1 | contig 10818 bp, 11 predicted proteins | sample BioPla2DNA1_FD_26583 | JGI IMG/M metagenome (IMG submission 26583) | reverse complement strand
CCAAAAAAATGACCTGAGAAAAGTGTTCAAATATGAGCCTAAATCGGGCGCCATATTCAATATTGAATTTGAAGTGCTGGATGACAATGACACGCCCATGATAATTACCCAATCGGAATATATGCGCAGGATGAAAGACATGTCGGCTCTGGGCGGAGGTATGAGTTTTTATGGAGAGATGCCGGATAGCTACAATATCGTTATAAACCCTAACCATCCTCTTATAACCAGGATAAACGATGAGTTGATCAATACTGAAGGCGAAAAGCTATTAGCTAACGATAAAGAGAGGGAGAGACTAAACCAAGAGATTGCCTTTATGGAGGGAGAGCACAAAAAGAAAAAAGAGGAAGAAATCAGTCAGTTCGAGAAAGATGATCTGGAAAAACTGAGATCTGAGCTGAAAGAGATTGAGGATAACAGAGAAAAAATCCTGGAATCATTCGGAGCCGGTAAAAAAGATGTGAGACAACTGATTGATCTTGCCCTTTTGGCGAACAATATGTTGAAAGGAGAGGCTTTGAGCGATTTTGTCAAGAGAAGCGTAGAGTTGTTATAAGCATGGTACATTTAAAAAAAAGAGCCTGAATGCATAACGCTCCGGGCTCTTTTTTATTTGCCTCTTTACCTCTCAAATCATCCTTCCAATCTCTCCTTTAATATAATCAATGGCCGCCCTGGTCGGCTCTTTATCTATCTCCATTACTTTTTCAATAAGCTTCTTACTGAAATCCAATGAAGAGGCCTCACCAGGCAGTTTCTCAAATTCACTATTGATTATTTTTATCATATTAGAGCGGGCATTCCTTACAACTTCCCACGCTTGCGGGCTAATATAAACCTGTTGTGACAGGTTATGTTCAAACTCGGTTCTAATAGTGGTTAAAAGGGCTGAATGCAATTGCTGGGCCGACATTCCCGGGGTGGAGACACGCACCAATAATGACTCAAGAGAAATCCTTTCAAGAAAAAGAACAACCCTCTCGTATGCTTGCAACTTTAACGGAACGATTGTCCGGCTGTTTTGAAGCACAATCTCCTGGCGCCGCTTCTCCTGATCATTTTTGATCATATTACGGAGCACAAGCCAAGCCGTAAGAAATACAATTAACGCGGGCAAAGATATTTTTAAAATATCATATACTCCTTCCATCGCTTTTGTTATCTTCTGAAGCTATCTTACTTACGACTATATCCGTCGCTGTTCGCCCCTGCCAAATGATCTTTCAACAGTTGATTCATTGACAACAATGTTTCTGCCTTCAACCAGCGATCCATTAAGTTCTTTAATGGCCGAATTTGCTTCTTCATCATTGGGCATTTCGACAAAACCGAAACCCTTGCTCCTACCGGATTCTTTCTCAATAATTACCCTTGCCGAAGAGACTTCACCATAAGACTGAAAAAGACCCATCAGTTGCTTATCCCTGATTTTGTACGGAAGGTTTCCTACGTAAATGTTCATGATTAAATAATAAATTGATTAATAACCAAAGGTGGCACTTTTTTTTCAGAAAAAAGAGATGAAAGGGGTTATTATTTAAAATTAATTTCTTTCGGCCACTTTGGCAACTTCCCTAAAAACTCTCATAAAGTTTCCTCCCCATATCTTTTTAATCTCCGATCTTGAATAGCCCCTTAATATCAGTTCTCTTGTAATGTTTTCAATTTCAGTCACATCCTTACAACCATCAACACCACCGCCCCCATCAAAATCGCTGCTGATCCCAACATAATCTATACCTATTACCTGAATTACATGTTCAATATGGTCTACCAGATCAGCCACGGAGGCATTTTGTCCGCTTTCTTTCACTATTCTCTCTCTTTCTATGTTATATTCATCCCCATATCTTGCGGGATCCGCTTTTATAAGATCCTTATACTTTTCTTTCAGATCAGATAGTTTTTGTTGGACACTATTATTATCAATTCCGGGACTTTTGAGCAGCTGCGATAATAAGGTGATATTGACAACACCCCCATTCCCCTTTAATCGGAGTAACATCTCGTCTGATATGTTTCTATGGTTGGAACATAGCGCTCTGCAAGCAGAGTGGGAAACTATCACTGGAGCCTTTGAGTGTTCAAGAATATCGTTGAACGATTTATCGCTAACATTTGAAACATCAACCATCATACCCAATCGGTTCATCTCCTCAATTACATCCATACCCAGTTGAGAGACTCCATTATGCTCCGCTCCTTTGGGATCGGTCGATGAGTCACATAACAGGCTATTTATGTTTAAACAGAGGGTCATATACCTTATCCCCATATCAAAGTATTCTTTTACCATTTCCACGGAATTGATCGCGAATCCACTCTCAACACCCATATAAATGGCTTTTCTTCCCTCCTTTACTATCCTGTATCCATCATCCGGATGCAGAGCCGCTTCAACAATATCCGGATTATCAGCGATACTATTCGCTATCGCATCAACTGTTTTTTCAATCCTTTTGAATGTTATATCAATATTCGATTCTCCCTTGATGTTCTTGCCCGGGAAAATAGCGAAAAAACAGGCGTCAAGCCCCCCCTGTTCCATCCTTGGATAATCAAAACTTCCAAAATCGTTCAACCGGGCGGGATCAAAATTCTTTTTGTAAAGAAAATTTATGGCGGAAGCTGAATGGGCATCGACAGTAAAGAGATCATTATGTATACGTTGTATCTTTCTGTTGGTTTTTATGCCTGTATCAGTGCAGCCAAACAAAACAGCACTGAACAACATACTGAATAACAACCGGCTAAGTTTCATCTGTACGTCAAATTTTCCGGTACGCAATTTAATAAGATAACGCGCCAAAAACTCATCAATTATCAATTATCGGATTTAATACCAATTAAAAAATATGCCGCGAATAGATGTCGGAGAGTCTTAAATCTTAACTATCCTGTAAACATTGGTCAGTTTTCCCCGGACAAGACGCAACAGGTAAACACCGGGACTATATGATTGCATATTTATGATCATTTCCGTTGACATTGTCCCTAAAAAATCCCTTAGCAACAACTTACCCTGAATGTCCATTAAAAAAACATCTATCCCTGCTTCCAGTGGATATTCAAAAGTTATCCGGATAAATTCACTTGCCGGGTTGGGATATATCTTCACCTCCACAAAGGGAAATATTTCATTTTGAACATCTGATGCGAACAATGTCGGCTGGGTAATAGGGGTCAGTATAAGCTGATTGCCGACATTAAAAGAATAAGGCAGAAAAGCCTCTCCAAGTGTCCAGCTCAATGAAATAGAGGCTTTCTCACTGTAACCACCGGCACTAGATATAACAATAGGCGTAACTTCTTCCTGTGTCTGCGCACTGACCGATAATGTCAGCAAGACCGCAACAATTAAAAGGATTGATCGCTTCATGGCATTTAATATTATTCAACGTCCGCGGCCGGAAATTATCACCGGGACAATACCGGCAACCGCTAGCATTTCGTTATCAACAACGACAACAAAGTTATCAAAACTTCATCGTAAATTTAAGCCATATTTCGATACAATACAACCTTGTGGATACTTTTTTTTGAAAAAAGTTTTTGGGATGTTCTTATTTAAAATTAGAAAACCCTTCGTCAAGCCAACTGATATAGCTTTCAATATCAAGGTTGGTAAATGAAGGCCGGTTCAGGGGATTTCCATTATGATCGGCTATTACGTGGTAAGGTAAGGCGTTGGTATTGTACCTGGAAATCTCAATGTCCTCATTTATCTTTCCAATAGTTTTTTTGATCTTACCATCAACCATAGATATTCTCCACTCGCTTTCAGGGAGTTGGGTTCTGTCGTCGACATACAAGGCTATTATAACAAAATTATTTTCCAGCCGCCTTGCAACATCCGGATTGGACCACACTCTTGCTTCCATTCTCTTGCAATTAGCGCAAGCATGTCCTTTAAAGTTTATTAAAACGGGCTTGCCTACCTTCCTGGCATGGGCCAGACCCTCATCGAGGTCGAAAAACCCGGCCAAACCATATGGCAACGAGAAGAGATCGCTGTACTTTGGAGCGTTAGCACCGTTCAAACTGTTTCCAAAACTCAATATCCCATCTCCGTTAGGTTGATTTCCTGGATTTTTTTCGATTTTTTCTGCCGGGAGTAGAGCCGAAACAGCTTTCAATGGTGATCCAAAAAAACCCGTTGCCAGGTAAACAGCTATTCCTGCCGAAGCCAATGACATTATGAACAGACCGATACCTTTTTTCTTGCCTGTTCTAACTGCCTGAAAATATGTGCTTAAAAGATAAAAACCCAATATCAGGAATAAAACTATCCAAATAGCAAGATATAATTTACGCGTAAGTATTCCCAGTGAATAAACGGAATCTATTACCATCAGGAATTTCATACTGAAAGCCAACATTAGAAACCCAAGAACAACTTTTACTGTTTTGAGCCAGTATCCTGATTTTGGCATAATGTCCAACAATTTGGGTGAAAGGGCGAATAGCGTGAATGGGGCCGAAAAGCCCAAACCAAAGGCAAACATTCCAACAGTGGGCCTTAAGATATCTCCTCTGACCGCCTCTACAAGCAGACCGCCCACTATTGGCCCTGTGCAGGAAAAAGAGACTATCACGGTGGTGAGAGCCATAAAGAAAGAACCTATTATCCCCCCTTTATCGACCTTTGAGTCGGCAGCATTGGACCATTTTGAGGGCAGAGTTATTTCAAACGCCCCCAAGAAAGAGATGGCGAAAACAACAAACAAGAGGAAAAATATAATATTTGGTATCCAATGGGTGCTCAAAGCATTGGCGAATCCGGCTCCGGCTCCTGTAAGGGATATAATTATTCCAATTGAAGAATATATTATTACAATGGATATTCCGAAAATAAGCGCGTTAAGAACTCCTTTTTTCTTTTCTCCCCTTCCCCTGGAGAAAAAAGCTACCGTTAGCGGTATCATCGGATAAACACAGGGGGTAAGAACTCCAACCAGACCCAGCAAAAAAGATGCGATAAAAAATCCTAACAGACCTCTCTTTTCGGTAGTAGGCAAATTTTCATAAAAAAACCCCGTATCTTCCGGATCTCCTCCACCAACAGCAATACTGAACTCAACCTCCTTTGGGGGAGAACATGAGATATTGTTACACGACATATATTCAACATATCCCCGAACAGTAAAATCAGAAACTGTGCTTTTTATCGGTTGTCTGAATTCTACTTTGCCTTCAAATGTCGCTATCTCCATCTCAAAAGCCTCATCATATTTCTTGTTTGGCTGTATGTTGGAGACAATATTGTTCTCAAAAGATAGTCGTTTATCCTCGGCAAACCTGATATTTGTCGCTATAGGACCTCCTTCGGGCACCTCCATCCCATAAATATGGGAACCCTCTTCAATAGAGACCCTCAGAACTATTTCATATTGATTCTCTCCTATACTCTCGTATCCGAAGCTCCATATCACGGGATCAATGATCTGGCCGCTGACCGATACCGAAACAAACAAGGAGAGAATTATAACGGACAATTTTCTGGCCATGAATATTTGACTGTTTTTTTGATAGTATTAAAATCCAATGCCAATACTACTGGTACCAATAAAACGCAAAAATATAAAAAACGGGGAAATTGCCGTTACGTGAAGTCGATCTCGTTGTTATCCTTGTCCAGGAAACTATGCTCAAGGGTATGGTATGATGATATAGAGCGAACTTTTAAGTGAATTTTGTAACGAAGACTCCACTTTGCGTAGACAGGCACCAAACCGTAGCTCAGATAAGAGGCAACAAAGGGATGAACCTGGAGAACAATACTTTTGGTCTTTATCTTTTTGACGATGAAAGCAAGGTCTTTTTCAATTTCATCAATAAAAAGCAAAGCGGGACGGACAGTCCCTTTCCCCTGGCAAGCCGGACATTTCTCATCCGTGACTATATTCACTACCGGTCTGACTCTCTGCCTTGTTATCTGCATAAGACCAAATTTGGTCAAGGGTAAAATTGTGTGTTTGGTGCGATCGTTTTCCATGAGATCCCTCATAACGTCGTAAACCTTCTGTTTGTGCTCATTAAGGGTCATATCGATAAAATCTATCACGATTATACCGCCCATATCCCTCAACCTCAACTGACGAGAGATTTCTCTTGCCGCTTCTAAATTTACCTCCAATGCATTGGTTTCCTGATCATTTCCCGAACGAATCCGATTTCCACTGTTCACATCAATGACATGTAACGCCTCAGTATGTTCAATTATCAGGTACGCGCCGCGCTTAATAGACACTGTGCGCCCGAACAGTGTTTTTATCTGTTTGTTGACACCAAAATGTTCAAAAATTGGGATACTACCGGTGTATTCGCGTACAATCTTTACCTTATCCGGCGCGATCTCTTTGATATAATTCCTGATCTCAACGGCAAAAAGTGGATCGTTTATGTGGATACTTGAAAAGGAGGGGCTGAACATATCCCGGAGTATCGCGACAGATCGGGGCATCTCCTCGATAAGGATCCTGGGAGTTTTTATCTCTTTTTTTATGGTGGAGAATCCTCTCTCCCATTTTTCCAACAACTCTCTGAGCTCGGCATCCAGTACGGCAACCCTTTTTCCTTCAGCTGCCGTTCTTACAATTACCCCGTAATTCTTTGGCTTAATACTTAATAGAAGTGTTTTGAGCCTGTTTTTCTCCTCATTGCTCTCAATTTTAGAAGATATGGAAACCTTATCCGAAAACGGCATAAGTATAAGATTCCTCCCTGCAAGGGAAATTTCAGAAGATAAGCGGGGACCTTTTGTTGATATTGGCTCTTTTGTAATTTGAACTAAAACTGTCTGGCCTTGTACCAAAATATCAGAAATAACTCCATCCCTTTTGATCTCGGGATCAAATTTAAACTTCTGGATGGGCATAACCTTCCCCTGTCGCTGCAAAGCATGCAAATAATATTTATTCTGGGTTCTAAAGTTCGGACCTAAATCCTGGTAATGAAGAAAAGCGTCTTTTTCATGACCTACATTTACAAATGCCGCGTTCAGACCGGGCATTATTTTCCTGACTTTACCCAAAAAAACATCACCTACCTGAAACTTTGCAAACCTCTTTTCCTTGTCAAGCTCAAAAAGTTGTTTGTCCTCCAGTAACGCCAAAGTAACCTCGGATTCGCTTACATTAACGATGAGTTCTTTGTCTGCCACGAATAAAATAATTCAGAATTAACAGGTCTTGGTTCCATGTCACAACCAACTGTACCATAACGACTATATGGTTAATAGTGAGCATCAAGACCAATGAACATTAATATAAAAGAAATGAACCTAAAGACCTGATGATCTTTAGGTTCACTATATGATAATTAAAAACCACCCAACGATCCTTCTATTTCTTTTTATGTCTGTTCTTGCGCAAACGTTTTTTACGTTTGTGGGTGGCCATTTTATGTCTTTTTCTTTTCTTTCCGCTTGGCATAACGGTTATTTATTACTGGTTTTAACTCTGTTTACAAATGATTTGGAAGGCTTGAAAGCCGGTACGTAGTGTGCTTCAATTTTAATAGGAATATTTTTTGAAATATTTCTGGCAATTTTTTCTGCCCTCTTCTTTACTATGAAACTACCGAAACCTCTTAAATAAACATTTTCTCCGGCAACCAAAGAGTCCTTAATGGTTTCCATCATGGCTTCGACAGTCTTCTGAACTGTAACTTTTTCTATACCAGTAGATTTGGCAATTTCATTAACGATGTCTGCTTTTGTCATTTTAAATGAAGATTAAAAATTCAACATATATTTTATATATTTTTCTTGTATATTTTTTCGATACCGCAAATATAGGAATATTATTTGTTAAAATAGAAAGAGTTACATAAAAAATAATTTATCAAATCGTTGTCAATTTATAGCTATGTATAGGCTATTTCCGGCAAAAAAGGAGCACTCCCCGGACAACAAACACCAATGTTCAAACATTAAAACCGACAGGATTCCCGCGGAATCATATTTTTGTAATCATATTTGTATGAATACGATTATTTCGTAAATTTACACTCTAAATTTTAATAGCTGAAAATATGTCCATCAACAGAGTAATTCTCGAAGGTAACGTAGGAAAGGATCCTGTTGTCAAATATTTTGACAAATCATCGGTCAGGGCCTCTTTTCCACTGGCAACCAGTGAAGAGTATTTTAATCAACAGGGAGAGACCGTAACTTCAACTGAATGGCACAATATAGTTTTGTGGAGAGCATTGGCCATTGAGGCTGAGAAAAGCATAAAAAAAGGTAGCCTGGTTTGTGTGTCCGGAAAAATCAGAACCCGGTCATATGTCGACAAAGAGGGAATAAACAAATATATAACCGAAATAATAGGCGATTCATTTTATGTTTATGACAAAAGAGCGGAAAACAGGCCTGATGATTCACGGAGTGGGTACCGACAGCAAGAGAGTTCGCAACAAGGTGGATCGGCACGAAACGATGGCTCTTCGGAAGACCCTTATAATTCGTTTCCCGAAGGAACAGGAAGTTCGCCTGAAGATGACCTTCCTTTCTGAAAATTAATCTAAGTTAGTTGTCTGATTGGAGTTTATTTGTTTTTATTCATTTTTTCACGGGAGTGCTTTAACTTACACTCTTGGCAGTAATTCGGCAGGGATAATTTTGGCCATATCCGTATTGTTGCTATTATCCGCTATGTTTTCCGCATCGGAGACGGCTTTCTTTACTTTGAAAACGGAGGAGCTGGATGAGCTCAAAAACAAAAACAGTGTTTTATCGAGATCAGCGGTCAGGTTGTATGAGTTACCTGACAAACTGCTTTCTACCCTCTTAATACTGAATACAACCACAAATGTTATTTTCGCCGTTCTCTCGTTTTCTCTTTGCAAGTCTACAGGTATATTGGAGAGTCTGCCAACTCTGGGAAGTATAGTTTATCTGTTCGCTATAATCATTGTATTGCTGGTTTTCGGGGAGATGTTGCCAAAGACTTACGCGACCAGAAACAACAAAAGCATAGTTTTGACGATGGCGCTTCCTCTCTCTTTGTTCATGTTTTTACTGAGGCCGGTTGTTTCTCTTGTTTCTTGGCCTCTGTCTATAATAAAAAGGAAAATCGGTCTGTTCAAGCCAAATATTATTGATGAGCTTTCAGAAGTACTTGAACATACCGATGAAGAACTGAACGAGGATGAAAAGATACTTAAAGGAGTTGTGAATTTCAGTAACATAAACGTCAACGCTATAATGTGTCCCCGCATAGATATTACCGCTATCGATATCGCGGACAGTTTGAACGAAGTTGTTCCCGTAATCATAGAATCCGGATTCTCAAGAATTCCGGTCTATTCCGATACATTGGATAATATCAAGGGGCTCCTGTACGCGAAAGATATCCTTCCTTATATGAACGAGAGAGACGGGTTCAAATGGCAAGATCTGTTGAGGGCTCCATATTTCGTGCCCGAAACAAAAAAAATAAACATACTGCTCAAGGAACTACAAATAAAAAAAATCCATATGGCCATAGTAATTGATGAATATGGAGGGACTTCAGGTATAATAACTCTTGAAGATATTTTGGAAGAGATAGTTGGCGACATAACAGATGAAAGTGATGAGGATGAGATACTATATCGTAAACTTGATGATAATAACTATATTTTCAAGGGTAAAATACTGATTGATGATATTATTGAGATACTCAACTTCGACGAAGATCCTTTTGAATTTATAAGAGGGGAGTCTGAGACCCTTGCCGGCCTGATTCTTGAACTTACGGGCGAGATGCCAAAGGTCAAACAGGTTGTGAGTTTCAACAATTTTAAGTTTTTTATTGAGGCGGCCGATAAGAGAAGGATCACATCGGTAAGGATGAAAGTCATGGAAAAAGATCCTGAACAGGAGAAGGAAAAAGAGGATATAGAGAAACCAAAATGATGAATAAGTTTTTGTTCTGTATAGTTCTATTTTTAATTTTTCAGGGATGTGGCGAGGTGCCTTCACCAAAACCAAGGGGATACTTCAGAATAGACCTTCCTAAAAAGGAGTATGTTTCTACTTTGGATGCCGTGACTATCAATAAATTTTTACCGGTAAATTTTGAATATCCCGTCTACGGTAACATTGATTTTGTTTCCGATCCGGAAATGGAACCGGGATGGTTTAACATCGACTTCCCGGAACACAGGGCAAAAATATATTTTACTTATAAAGAGGTGGACAACAACCTGGGTGACTTGATGGAACAGGCATACAAAATGAATGTAAAAAACCACGTCATCAAAGCGGATGCTATAAATGAACAGTTGATTGCCGATCCGGGAAAAGATATCTACGGCATACTTTACAGCCTGAAAGGAAGTACGGCTACCGCTGTTCAGTTCTTTGTTACTGATAGCACCACGAATTTCTTCAGGGGATCTCTATATTTTGAGGCGGCGCCAAACCAGGACTCACTGGCCCCGGTTATCGATTTTTTTAAAAAAGATATTGAACATATCATTGAGACTCTAAGCTGGAAAGAGTAAAATATAAGGATTAAAAAGCATTATGGGCTGTATCGCGAAATATTACATAAACGAAGACACGGTAATCGGAGTTTGGAGAATCGAGGAAACTATCAGAGCGATGGCACGAATGGTGTATCTCGATGATTTCGACAAAAAGAAGTACAGGTCTTTCAAGAGCATTTCCCGGCGACTTGAATTCCTAAGTGTCAGAGTGTTGCTGGCTGAACTACTTGGAAAAGATGCTCGAATAGTATATAACAAATACAATAAACCCTTTCTTAAGGATGGATCCGGATTTATAAGCATCACCCACTCCCATAACTTAACGGCGATAATATGCAG